>Ga0209697_10002346_pt1 | contig 27459 bp, 6 predicted proteins | sample AliMusrvi5mmetaG_FD_184115 | JGI IMG/M metagenome (GOLD analysis project Ga0209697, IMG submission 184115) | Freshwater lake bacterial and archeal communities from Alinen Mustajarvi, Finland, to study Microbial Dark Matter (Phase II) - Alinen... | ecosystem: Environmental > Aquatic > Freshwater... | reverse complement strand
GAATAGCATTAAGCTTAGTTGCACATGAGAAAACAAAAAAACGTAGTGTTAAAGGAAAACGTCTGGATGCCGGATGGGACAATAACTATCTCCTGAAAATCCTAAAAAATTAGATGCGTTTGCCCTGTATCCACCAGTTCAGATGAATTCAATTGTCTTTGCAGTTTACAATGCAGGTTATCGCATGCATATTGTATGTTGGTTTCATTCACTCTGCTATTGCCTATAGTCAGTCTGCAATTGATGCTGCGCAGTATGCTGATGATGAAATTCAGTAGGCAACAATTTTTGCGCACTCTTTGAGGACTGTTCTTGTTCGTCGCATTGCACATCTGACATAGCGGAAAGGATGGCATTTTATAGGCACGATCTACAAAAACAATAACCCTGCTTTGACATTCAATCGCAAAGGAGTTGTTGTTTGATGCTTGTAACTTAATGATATTTAAGTGGGGGAAGAAGAAAGTGACATGATTTCGGAAGTTATTCGATCGGGTTTGGAAGTTATTCGAATTGTCAAGGAAGTTTACTCACTACCTTAGGAAGATTATAAGTCAACTCCCGAAGTTATTAGGCTAACTTCAAACACAGTAGGCAACCTTCCGAACTTATTAAGCAACCTTCCGAAGTTAATGAGTAAACTAAAGAAGCTATTAAGTAAACTTTGGGCGTTATAAGAAGACTTCAGAAGTTAATGAGTAACCTTCGGAAGTTTGTAAGTAAACTCTGGAAGATATAAGGCAATCTTTGGAAGATAGTAGGCAGACCTCAGAACCCGTTAATTATTTCAAAAATATTTATCGGTTCTTTCTGAAAACCATTCAGATCAATGGTTGCCCATTTCATTTGGAAACATCTGGCAATTGCATTTCCAGATATCAATAGATTGGCTGGCCTATATTTTAGTTTTGTCATAAAGTTCCCCTCACTTTCCTTTGAGCGCCATTTGGGTTTGTATTATTAATTCGCCAATACCTCTTTGTATGAAACATTGATCCTTGAGTCTTAAATGTAAAATGTAAAACAGAAAAATGTAAAATGTAAAATACAGCGGAACTTTAAACTTTGAACCTTGAACTTTAAACTTTATACACCCCAAACACTCTTAGTGCCCTCAGCGTATTCCACCTGCTCGCCTTCCCCACCTCCTCCATGTCGAAATGTATCTGTCCTGCATGTTTTGCCTGCAAAGGCCATGTAAGATCAGGGCGGCGTTTTTTCATCAGCACCTCAAGAGCATCATCCATTCGCTTATCATAAGGAGTTTTTGACGAACGAAAATAATCCAACGCCCTCAAAATATCATACCGCCACCGCGAGGGATACGAAAGCATGAGCATTTTGTTGTCAATAATTTTGCCTGTTCTGTGCGATTTAAAAAGTTTGTGTTCAAGAATAAATTGACGCGATTGCTCCTCTGCCAGTACCAGTTCGCTCAGCCTGTATTTGTAGCCCCTTTGCGAGTACTCTGAAATCCCTTCGATGATCGAAAGCGTGGAATGGAGAGAGCTGTGCGTGGCCCCTTTCCGGTTCGACATGCAGTTAAATCCGCCATCGGACAATTGTTGCGAAAGAATGAAATCAACAACCGATTGCAGATCCTTTTCCCCAGCCATGAAATACGATGCATAATTCAAAAACATACCATTGATGCACACATCGCTTTGCGCCAAACCCCTGTGAGGATTGATGCCGCCGTCCTTTGCTTTGCATTCATGAACGATCTTATTAACCGAAAAAAGAATGTCAGGATGATCATTTGCAATGCATTGATTTTTCAGATCCAGCAAAGTGTAGTGGGTCGAGGTCCATTTAGGCTGATAAAACCCAACGCCCCAGTGACCGTCAGCTTTTCGCAAAGAGAGGAATCTGGCGCCCCAGCCCTCCTTTGAAATTCTTTCTTTCAGGTCCGGCCGTTCAGTATTCAACAGATCACGATGCACCTGGTACTGTATGGAAACATCCCCTTCCAGCAGCCATTTTATGAGATTTTCATTTACCATAACAACAAACAACTAACGACAAACAACTAACATTTAAAACCCTTTTTCACTTCTTCAAACTCCCCTGATCCCCCACCAGCTCCAACCCTGCAATCGTTGTGCTATCACTGAGGATCAATTTTCCTTTCTTATCAAAAACATTCAACAGCAGTCGTGCATCCACACTTTCGGGAATGCGCCTGTCCATCGAGCCTTTTACCGGCGCCTTCAAAAGTCCCGATTTATTGCGGTATGCAACAATTTTGTAAGAATGCTTCCTGTCGCGGATATTGATCTTTATTGTATCCGCTCCCGAAGGTTCCAGAGTCAGCCGGGCATGGGTGTAAGTTGCAAAGCGGTACACCACGCTGTCGTGCAGAAGAAACCCAAGAAATCCGGTGAACGATTTCCCAAGCCAGGGAACATTGGCCACTGACAGCATAAACGAACTTTTGCTATTACCGAAACTATTCGATTGCATCCATATCCACGCCGAAGGCATTGAACTTCCCCAGTCCTTTTCCACATAACCCGCACCATTGTTGAAGTTATACGCTTTCGCATCTTTCGTGATCGTGCCATCAAGTTGACTGTTGAGGTTCACAACACCGTGATAACACTCCATAAAAGGAACATATTTATACCAACCCATGATCCCCGGTTTCAGCAATGTCCGTGAACGAAGTTTCGACTGATGCGAGATGTTTATGGTACCCGAAACAGCAGAACTATCAGTAAGAATATTCAGGATGATCTTGTCGGCCGAGAAATAATTTTGCCCTATCCGGATTGCAAATTCCTTACGGGAAAATTTAAACTCTTCAATAGGAAAAGAGAAATAATTTGTTTTGGCAGTCTTGCCATCAATGATCTGTATGAAGGCATGCTTTTCCTTGCCATCCTCCGACAAAGCTATCCCCGGAATTATGCTCAGGATTGAAGACCCGTCGGCCGAAACCATCTTGAAATACCAGCCTTCGAAATATTTTTTTTTCTTTCTGTTTCCCTGGAAAATTTCAGGATGATTTACTTTTTTAAAACCATAGCCCGGCAGCCAATGATGTTTTGAAAAAGTGATTTCCTTTTGCAGATCCTGCGCGAACAAAAAATTTAAAGAGAGTAAAAAAAATACAACAAGAGCAAGCGATTTGTTTTTTTGAATCATTGAACAAAGTTACGAAATTTGATGAACCTGGAAATTAGAACTTCGAATTTGGAAAGATCTCAGTGTTTTCTCTGAGTTACTCAGTGATAAAAGTAACGAAAGGTTGTCCACGGTAACAACATTATTCAAATCACAAATTTTCCACGTTCAGCTTCGTGCCGGATTGCATCCATTTTTTATAACCTAAATTGATTAATCTTAGAAAAAATTAAATTTTTAAATTGCTTTTTGAACAAATGTTATTTTTTAATGTTATTTCACAACTTTTTGTATTTTTGAACCCTGATTAGGTATCCGTTGCACACATAAAAATTATACTATGAAACGAAGAAATTTTTTACTCTTTGTATTTGCTATTTTCATAAGTCAAATATCAATAACATGCAGCTATGCACAGCAAGGCGTATCAATAAACATGACAGGTACCCCACCTGATAATTCATCCATGTTGGATGTAAGTTCAATTGCAAAAGGAATACTTATTCCGCGCATGACCGAAGCACAAAAAAACGCAATTGTAAGTCCCGCCACAGGTCTGTTGATTTATCAAACTGATAATTCAATAGGTTTTTGGTATTTCAATGGAACAATATGGGTTCAGGCAATAGGGCCACAGGGACCTGCAGGGGCTGCCGGGGCCAATGGAACAACAGGTGCTACTGGACCCACAGGTTTAACTGGTGCTGCAGGAACAAATGGCGCTACGGGTGTGACTGGCCCAACGGGATTGACTGGAGTAGCAGGTGTGACCGGTCCAACAGGATTAACAGGAGCTGCCGGAACTAATGGAACAAATGGCGTAACAGGTGCAACGGGTCCTACGGGATTGACAGGTGTTGCAGGTGCAACTGGACCCACAGGATTGACTGGTGCCACAGGAACAAATGGAACTAATGGTGTGACCGGTCCAACCGGATTATCTGGAGTTGCAGGTGTGACCGGCCCAACCGGATTAACAGGCACTGCAGGAACCAACGGAACAAATGGTGCAACAGGAGCCACTGGCCCAACGGGATTAACTGGAGTAGCAGGTGTGACCGGTCCAACAGGATTAACAGGAGCTGCCGGAACTAATGGAACAAATGGCGTAACTGGTGCAACGGGTCCTACGGGATTGACAGGCACCGCAGGAACCAACGGTACAAATGGTGCAACAGGAGCCACTGGCCCTACAGGATTAACAGGTACTGCCGGAACTAATGGAACAAATGGCGTAACTGGTGCAACGGGTCCTACGGGATTGACAGGCACCGCAGGAACCAACGGTACAAATGGTGCAACAGGAGCCACTGGCCCTACGGGATTAACAGGTGCTGCTGGAACTAATGGAACAAATGGTGTGACCGGCCCTACAGGATTAACAGGTACTGCAGGAACCAACGGTATAAATGGTGCAACAGGAGCCACTGGCCCCATGGGATTAACAGGTGCTGCTGGAACTAATGGAACAAATGGTGCAACAGGCGCTACGGGTCCAACCGGATTAACTGGAGTTGCAGGTGTGACCGGTCCAACTGGATTAACAGGTGTTGCAGGTGCAACTGGTCCCACAGGATTGACTGGTGCCACAGGAACCAACGGCACAAATGGAGCAACAGGCGTAACAGGTCCAACTGGATTAACAGGTGTTGCAGGTGTAACTGGTCCAACCGGAACAGGAATGGGTCCAACCGGTCCAACCGGTTCAAATGGTATTGATGGAATAACCGGTCCAACCGGACCCACAGGATTAACAGGTGTTTCAGGTGCAACTGGTCCCACAGGATTAACAGGCACCGCAGGAACCAACGGTACAAATGGTGCAACCGGAGCCACGGGTCCAACTGGATTAACTGGAGTTGCTGGCGCGACAGGACCAACTGGGTTAACAGGTGTTTCAGGTGCAAACGGCCCCACTGGTTTGACAGGTGTTTCAGGTGCAACTGGTCCTACAGGATTAACTGGTGCCGCAGGAACAAATGGTGTAACAGGTGCAACCGGCCCCACAGGATTGACTGGTGCAGCAGGAACTAACGGAACAAATGGAGCAACAGGAGCCACTGGACCCACAGGATTAACCGGTGCTGCCGGAGCTAATGGTACCACAGGTACAAACGGTCTTGATGGAGTAACAGGCCCCACAGGCCCCACCGGAACTGGAATGGGTCCAACTGGACCAACTGGTGCAACTGGTCTTACAGGTTCGACAGGTGTAGCAGGAGCAAACGGTGCAACAGGAACTACAGGTCCTACGGGATTGACTGGTGCAGCAGGAACAAATGGAACTAATGGTGTAACCGGTGCTACTGGTCCAACAGGATTGATAGGTGCAGCCGGAACCAATGGCATAACTGGTCCTACAGGTCCAACTGGGTTAACAGGCGTTGCTGGTGCAACCGGCCCTACAGGATTAACGGGTACTGCTGGGACGAATGGAGCAACTGGCTCAACAGGTCCAACAGGATTGACTGGTACAGCTGGTTCTAATGGCTTAACCGGCGCCACTGGCCCTACTGGATTAACGGGTACAGCCGGGACAAATGGAGCAACTGGTGCAACCGGACCTACAGGATTAACCGGACCTGCTGGGACAAATGGAGCAACCGGCGCCACTGGTTTTCTAAGTGCAGGCACTGCTGCTGGTAATACTACATATTGGAATGGTACAACATGGGTACTAAATAGTAATAACATTTATAATAATGGTGGTAACATCGGAATGGGTACAGCCACTCCCGGGCAAAAACTGGATGTTCAGGGTGGAAATATCAATACTTCAGGAAATCTAATGACGGGAGGTACAGCTCGTGTTGACCCTACAGGGAATCTTATAAACATAGGCAATATTACAGCTACTGCTGCTTCAACTTATACAACAGGTGCAGGTTCAACCCTGGCCTTGCAGGGTGGAAATAATCCTGGTGGAATGGGCGGTGCAGTTACAATAACTGCTGGTACAAGTACTACAAATACTGCTGGTGCCAACGTTTCATTATATGGTGCCCCCGGAGGCTACAATGGAGCAGGAGGACTTGTAACATTAAACGGAGGGACTGGAGGCCAAAGTGGTGGTACAGGTGCCTTCATTACTGTCAATGGTGGTGGTCCTAATTTTGGTTCAGGAGGAAATTTATTGTTAAGTAGTGGCTTGGAATCAGCTGGAAATTGGTGGGATCCCGGGCACAATGGTGCTGTCATTATGGCAATAAATGGTACAGAATATATGCGTGTTGATGGTAACAGAACCGGATATCAGGGCTATGTGGGAATTGGAACATCTACACCTACACAAAAATTAGAAGTGGACGGCTCAATCAGGATGGTTGATGGTAACCAGGGCATAGGAAAAATATTGGGAGATGATGGCACAGGAACTGGTGTTGCAAAATGGATAAGCACATCAAGTTTAGTTGGGCCCACTGGACCTACAGGACTAACGGGAACAGCTGGGTCAAATGGTGCAACCGGACCCACAGGACCTACAGGATTAACCGGTGCTGCCGGGACAAATGGAACAAATGGAGCAACTGGCCCAACCGGATTAACAGGAGTATCAGGTGCGACTGGTCCGACAGGTACTGGAATGGGGCCTACTGGGCCTACTGGTACCAACGGCATTGATGGAGTAACCGGGCCCACAGGTCCTACTGGATTAACTGGTGCAGCCGGCATTACAGGCCCTACAGGTATAACAGGTGCGGCCGGATCAAATGGTGCAACAGGTGCTACAGGTGTGACTGGCCCGAGTGGTTTGACAGGTACAGCAGGTAGCAATGGTGCAACAGGCATAACAGGTCTTACAGGATTAACTGGTGCCGCCGGAACTAATGGCTCAACAGGCCCAACAGGATTGACTGGTACAGCTGGATCTAATGGTGCAACTGGCTCAACAGGCCCAACAGGATTGACTGGTACAGCTGGTTCTAATGGAGCAACTGGCTCAACAGGTCCAACAGGATTGACAGGTACAGCTGGATCTAATGGTGCAACTGGCTCAACAGGCCCAACAGGATTGACTGGTACAGCTGGTTCTAATGGAGCAACTGGCTCAACAGGTCCAACAGGTTTAACTGGTGCCGCCGGAACTAATGGCTCAACAGGTCCAACCGGATTAACTGGAGTTGCAGGTGTGACCGGTCCAACTGGATTAACAGGTGTTGCAGGTGCAACTGGTCCCACAGGATTGACTGGTACAGCTGGTTCTAATGGAGCAACTGGCTCAACAGGTCCAACAGGTTTAACTGGTGCCGCTGGAACTAATGGCTCAACAGGTCCAACAGGATTGACAGGTGCAGCAGGAACCAATGGAGCAACTGGCTCAACAGGTCCAACAGGTTTAACTGGTGCTGCCGGAACAAATGGCGCAACAGGCCCAACTGGGTTAACAGGTACAGCAGGTGTAACCGGCCCCACAGGATTGACTGGTGATGCAGGGACCAATGGTACAAATGGGATTACGGGAGCTACAGGCTCAACTGGGTTAACAGGTGCTGCCGGAACCAATGGAACAAATGGCGCAACAGGAGCTACAGGCCCCACAGGATTGACTGGTGCTGTAGGAACCAACGGAACAAATGGTGTAACAGGAGCCACTGGCTCTACAGGATTAACAGGTGCTGCTGGTGCAACAGGTGCCTCGGGTACAAATGGTATTGATGGAGTAACAGGGCCCACCGGCCCAACAGGATTAGCTGGTGCAACTGGGACCAACGGAACAAATGGTGTAACAGGCACAACTGGTCCAACAGGATTGACTGGAACGGCAGGTACGAATGGAACTACAGGTGCAACTGGCCCGACTGGGTTAACTGGTACAGCAGGTGCCACCGGACCCACGGGTTTGACCGGTGTTGCTGGGACTAATGGAACAAATGGCGTAACCGGGGCCACTGGTCCAACAGGATTGACCGGTGTTGCAGGAACAAACGGAACGAATGGTGTGACAGGTATAACGGGACCCACAGGACTAACTGGTGCTGCCGGAACAAACGGAACAAATGGCGCAACCGGCCCGACAGGGTTAAATGGTGTTGCAGGTGCCACTGGTCCTACAGGAACAGGAATGGGCCCAACCGGTCCCACAGGATCAAATGGTATTGATGGAATAACTGGCCCGACAGGATTAACGGGTGCAACAGGTGTAACAGGACCCACAGGTTTAACTGGTGTTGCCGGAACCAATGGTACAAATGGAACAATAGGCCCAACTGGGTTAACAGGTACAGCAGGTGTAACCGGCCCCACGGGTTTGACAGGAGTTGCAGGTGCCACTGGTCCTACAGGATTGACAGGTGCTGCCGGAACAAACGGAACAAATGGTATAACAGGAGCCACTGGCCTTACAGGATTAACCGGCACTGCTGGAACAAATGGTGCAACGGGAGCCACTGGACCCACCGGATTGACTGGTGCTGCCGGAACCAATGGTACAAATGGAACTACAGGAGCAACAGGCCCAACTGGGTTAACAGGTACAGCAGGTGTAACAGGCCCCACAGGTTTGACAGGTGTTGCAGGAGCAACAGGCCCCACAGGATTGACTGGTGTTGCAGGGACCAATGGTACAAATGGGATTACGGGAGCTACAGGCTCAACTGGGTTAACAGGTGCTGCCGGAACCAATGGAACAAATGGCGCAACAGGAGATACAGGCCCCACAGGATTGACTGGTGCTGTAGGAACCAACGGAACAAATGGTGTAACAGGAGCCACTGGCTCTACAGGATTAACAGGTGCTGCTGGTGCAACAGGTGCCTCGGGTACAAATGGTATTGATGGAGTAACAGGCCCCACTGGTCCGATCGGACAAACAGGAACTGCAGGTGCAAATGGTGCAACAGGCATAACAGGTCCAACAGGATTAACTGGTGTAGCAGGTACTACAGGCCCAACCGGATTAACAGGAGCAGCAGGTGTAACTGGTCCGACAGGTACTGGAATGGGACCTACTGGACCAACCGGTACCAACGGCATTGATGGAGTAACCGGGCCCACGGGTCCTACAGGATTAACAGGTACTGCTGGCGCAACAGGATCTACTGGATTAACTGGTGCAGCCGGATCAAATGGTGCAACCGGTGCCATAGGACCTTCAGGAATAACAGGTGCTACAGGTGTGACTGGCTTGACAGGTGCGGCAGGTAGCAATGGCGCAACAGGTCCCACAGGATTAACAGGTACAGCTGGTGCAACAGGCATTACAGGACCTTCAGGAATAACAGGTGCTACAGGTGTGACTGGCCCAACTGGCTTGACAGGTGCAGCAGGTAGCAATGGTGCAACTGGCGCAACAGGTCCCACAGGATTAACGGGTACTGCTGGAGCAACAGGCATTTCAGGACCTACTGGATTAACTGGTGCAGCCGGATCAAATGGTGCAACAGGACCTTCAGGAATAACAGGTGCTACAGGTGTGACCGGTCCAACTGGCTTGACAGGTACAGCAGGTAGCAACGGTGCAACTGGCACAACTGGCACAACAGGTCCAACAGGATTAACTGGAACAGCCGGGACAACAGGCGCAACTGGCACAACAGGTCCAACAGGATTAACTGGAACAGCCGGGACAACAGGCGCAACAGGCGCAACAGGTGTAACAGGTCCAACAGGTACGACAGGCATAACAGGTGCTACAGGTGTGACCGGCCCAACTGGTTTAACAGGTACAGCAGGTAGCAACGGTGCAACTGGTCCCACAGGATTAACAGGCACTGCTGGTGCAACAGGTATAACAGGTACTACAGGATTAACTGGTGCAGCCGGATCAAATGGCGCAACAGGTGCAACCGGAACTACAGGAATAACAGGTGCTACAGGTGTGACCGGCCCAACTGGTTTGACAGGTACAGCAGGTAGCAACGGTGCTACAGGAGCAACTGGTCCCACAGGATTAACAGGTACTGCTGGTGCAACAGGTATAACAGGTCCTACAGGATTAACTGGTGCAGCCGGATCAAATGGTGCAACAGGCATTACAGGTCCTACTGGATTAACTGGTGCAGCCGGATCAAATGGAGCCACTGGTGCAACCGGCCCTACAGGCATAACAGGTGCTACAGGTGTGACCGGTCCAACTGGCTTGACAGGTACAGCAGGTAGCAATGGTGCAACAGGTCCAACAGGATTAACTGGTACAGCCGGGACAACAGGCGCAACAGGTGTAACAGGTCCAACAGGTACGACAGGCATAACAGGTGCTACAGGTGTGACCGGCCCAACTGGTTTAACAGGTACAGCAGGTAGCAACGGTGCAACTGGTCCCACAGGATTAACAGGCACTGCTGGTGCAACAGGTATAACAGGTACTACAGGATTAACTGGTGCAGCCGGATCAAATGGCGCAACAGGTGCAACCGGAACTACAGGAATAACAGGTGCTACAGGTGTGACCGGCCCAACTGGTTTGACAGGTACAGCAGGTAGCAACGGTGCCACAGGAGCAACTGGTCCCACAGGATTAACAGGTACTGCTGGTGCAACAGGTATAACAGGTACTACAGGATTAACTGGTGCAGCCGGATCAAATGGCGCAACAGGTGTAACAGGTCCCACAGGATTAACGGGTACTGCTGGCGCAACCGGCATTACAGGACCAACGGGATTAACAGGTGGCACTGGTCCCACAGGATTAACAGGTACTGCTGGTGCAACAGGCATTACAGGCCCTACAGGATTAACTGGTGCAGCCGGATCAAATGGCGCAACAGGTGTAACCGGCCCTACAGGAATAACAGGTGCAACAGGTGTGACTGGCCCCACTGGTTTGACAGGTACAGCAGGTAGCAACGGTGCAACAGGTGTAACAGGTCCCACAGGATTAACGGGTACTGCTGGAGCAACCGGCATTACAGGACCAACGGGATTAACAGGTGCAACTGGCACTACAGGAATAACAGGTGCAACAGGTGTGACCGGCCCAACTGGTTTGACAGGTACAGCAGGTAGCAACGGTGCCACAGGAGCAACTGGTCCCACAGGATTAACAGGTACTGCTGGTGCAACAGGTGTAACAGGTCCCACAGGATTAACGGGTACTGCTGGAGCAACCGGCATTACAGGACCAACGGGATTAACAGGTGACACTGGACCCACAGGATTGACTGGAACAGCCGGGACAACAGGCGCAACAGGTGTAACTGGTCCTACAGGAATAACAGGTGCTACAGGTGTGACTGGCCCAACTGGCTTGACAGGATCAGCAGGTAGCAACGGTGCAACAGGTGTAACAGGTCCCACAGGATTAACTGGCGCTGCTGGTGCAACTGGCATTACGGGACCAACGGGATTAACAGGTGACACTGGCCCCACAGGATTAACTGGTTCTGCTGGGACGAATGGAACAAACGGAGCAACTGGCCTTACAGGAATAACAGGTGCTACAGGTGTGACTGGCCCAACTGGTTTGACAGGTACAGCAGGTAGCAATGGTACAACCGGTGTAACAGGTCCCACTGGATTAACAGGCACTGCTGGTGCAACAGGCATAACAGGTCCTACCGGATCAAATGGCACAACAGGTGTAACAGGTCCCACAGGATTAACGGGTACTGCTGGTGCAACAGGCATTACAGGACCAACGGGATTAACAGGTGACACTGGACCCACAGGATTGACTGGAACAGCCGGGACAACAGGCGCAACAGGTGTAACTGGTCCCACAGGAATAGCAGGTGCTACAGGTGTGACCGGCCCAACTGGTTTGACAGGTACAGCAGGTAGCAACGGTGCAACAGGCATTACTGGTCCTACTGGATTAACTGGTGCAGCCGGATCAAATGGCGCAACAGGTGCAACTGGCCCTACAGGAATAACAGGTGCTACAGGTGTGACCGGCCCAACTGGCTTGACAGGTACAGCAGGTAGCAATGGTGCAACAGGAGCCACAGGTCCCTCAGGATTAACGGGTACTGCTGGTGTAACAGGCATAACAGGACCTACAGGATTAACTGGCGTAGCCGGATCAAATGGCACAACAGGTACAACCGGCCCAACTGGTTTGACAGGTACAGCAGGTAGCAACGGTGCAACTGGCGCAACGGGTCCCACAGGATTAACAGGTACTGCTGGTGCAACAGGCATTACAGGTCCTACAGGATTAACTGGTGCAGCCGGATCAAATGGCGCAACAGGTACAACTGGCCCTACAGGCATAACAGGTGCAACAGGTGTGACTGGCCCAACTGGCTTGACAGGTACAGCAGGTAGCAACGGTGCAACTGGCGCAACGGGTCCCACAGGATTAACAGGTACTGCTGGTGCAACAGGCATTACAGGACCAACGGGATTAACAGGTGACACTGGACCCACAGGATTAACTGGCGCTGCTGGTGCCACAGGCATAACTGGTGCCACAGGCATAACTGGTCCTACAGGATTAACTGGTGCAGCCGGATCAAATGGCGCAACAGGTGCAACTGGCCCTACAGGAATAACAGGTACCGCTGGCGCAACTGGCATTACAGGACCAACAGGATTAACTGGAACCACTGGCCCTACAGGGTTAACAGGCACAGCTGGAACAAATGGAGCCACTGGTGCAACAGGAGTTACTGGCCCAACAGGTACTTTTTCTACAAATGCATGGTTAATTACTGGTAATGCCAGTACTTCACCAAGTACAAATTTTATGGGCACAGTAGATGATAATGATGTCGTTTTTAAACGAAATAATGTTCAGGCAGGCTTACTTAATAATGCATTTTTTAATACATCTTGGGGTGTTAGCGCTCTTAATCCCGCTACCACGGGAAATTATAATACTGCCACCGGAGATAATGCGCTTGCAGCAAATACCACTGGTAGTCAAAACAACGCTTCAGGAGCTTATTCGCTTAATGCCAATACCACCGGAACCGACAATACAGCTGACGGTATGAGCGCAATTCAAAACAATACCATCGGAGGTTCTAATGTTGCAAATGGTGCTTACTCGCTGTTTTCTAATGTTGGCGGTTCAAATGCTACTGCTATTGGTTATGGTGCAATGTACTATACCAATAATACTACCGTAGCATATACTAATTATGATGTGGCAGTCGGCTATCAGGCATTGCAGGGTTCCACAACTGCTGCTAACAATACCGGGAACTATAATACTGCACTCGGTTACCAAACTCTTCATTCTTCTACATCTGGAAGTGACAATTCTGCGATAGGTTATCAGTCGCTTTTTTCCAACACTTTAGGAACATGGAATACAGCCGGTGGTTATGCTGCACTTTATAGCAATACCATAGGAGGCTTTAATACTGCGTTTGGTAGCGGCGCTCTTTATTACAACACTAAAGGAAGTAACAATATCGCCATTGGGTATGGCGCCCTTTATAACAACACCACTGCAAAATATAACACTGTTATTGGAAATTCAGCATTATCACAGCAATCTTACGATAATGGTGGAACAATTTGGAATAGTGATAATGTTGCAATGGGGTATTATGCCCTATATTCCAACCAGCCAACTTCAATAGCTACCGGAATTCAAAATACTGCATTAGGTGATTATGCTCTTCAGACCAACACTACCGGAGCCGACAATACTGCTATTGGATATAATGCAAACGTTGGAGTAAATAGTTTGACAAATGCCACAGCCATTGGTGCTAATGCTTCAGTAAGTACAAGCAACACATTAGTGCTGGGGGATAATGGTACAGTTACCGGAACTCCTGTTATAGCTACTGAATTCAATGGAGCCCTTATGCCATATTATGCCGGTAGTTATACTGCAGGCGCAGCAGGACAAGTATTAACTTCCCAGGGAGCAGGTGTTGCTCCACAATGGTCTGCTCCTGCTGCCGGTGTTGATGCTACAGCATGGCACATTACAGGCAATGCAGGCATAAATCCTTCAAATAATTTTATGGGAACAACTGATGATCACGATGTGATTTTTAAACGGAATAATGTTCAGGCAGGCTTACTCAATACTGCATTGAATAATACATCTTGGGGTGTTGGAGGTCTAAATCCTGCCACTACGGGATATTATAATACTGCTATCGGTTATCATGCACTTTCTGTTAACACATCAGGAAGTAACAATAGTGCAAACGGTTATCAGGCGCTCAGTTCCAACACTACAGGCGGTGACAATACTGCGAATGGAAGTAATGCTCTTTTCAGTAATACTGTGGGAAATAATAATACAGCCAATGGTTCTGGTGCACTTTATAGTAATACTAAGGGTATTTTTAATACTGCCGTTGGTTATATTGCACTTTTTTACAACACCACAGCAGACCGGAATGTTGCTGTAGGAAGTGGAGCTTTAAATTTGCAGTCTTATGATAATGGGGGCACTCCCTGGAACACTTTTAATGTAGCTGTTGGAGTTAGTGCGCTTGCTGTTAATAATCCAACATCAAATACTAATGGTATGCAAAATGTGGGGATAGGGTGTTATTCTCTTTATACCAACTCCATTGGAAGCAACAATACCTCAACAGGTTTTGAAGCGCTTTATACCAACTCAACCGGAAATTATAATACAGCAAATGGTTCTATGGCTCTTTATTCCAATACTTCAGGAAGTGAAAATGTCGCAAATGGATTTCAGGCTCTTTACCTGAACACTACCGGAAATAATGTTACAGCTGTAGGAGACATGGCTCTTACGAACAACACTTCCGGGAACGATAATACTGCTACAGGATGGCATGCACTTTATTCTAACACCACTGGCAGCTGGAATACTGCGTTGGGTTTATCCACTCTTTTAAATAATACCTCAGGCCATGATAACACTGCAATTGGTGAAATGGCACTTACAACAAACTCAACTGGACTTTTTAATTCGGCTACCGGAAATTATTCACTTTATTCAAATTCTACCGGAAATTATAATACTGCTAACGGTGCCAATGCACTTCATAATAGCACAGGATCTAACAATTCAGCAGTAGGATATAATGCCCTTTATTATAATACCGCAAATTTAAATACTGCTTTTGGGTCAACGGCTCTTTATTCTACTGTTGCAGGAGGTTTAAATACAGCTATCGGTTCGAGTGCCCTATACCTCAATATTTCCGGAGCAGAAAACGCTGCTGTTGGAAATGGAGCATTATACAACAATACAGGTAGTCGCAATACTTCAATAGGAGCTAATGCTGGTATTATTGAGTCAACCGGAAGTAATAATACTTACCTTGGGTATAATGCAAATCCATCAGCCGGCGGGTTTACAAATGCTACTGCTATTGGGTACAATGCTACTATTGGTGCAAATAATGCGATAGTTTTAGGCAGCAATACTGTTACACAATTATGGTTTAATGGAGCTTTGATGCCATTCTATGGGGGTGCTTATAATTCAGGAGCAGCAGGACAAGTATTAACTTCCCAAGGAGCAGGTGTTGCTCCACAATGGTCTGTTCCTGCTGCCGGTATTGATGCTACCGCATGGCATATTACAGGTAATGCAGGCATAAATCCTTCAAATAATTTTATGGGAACAACTGATGATCATGATGTTGTTTTTAAAAGAAATAACATACTTTCAGGATTGCTTAACACTGCCTCATCTAATACATCATGGGGTGTTGGCGCACTTAATTTAACAACTATCGCACCGGCAAATACCGCAATAGGTTATCAATCTCTTAATTCACTCACAACAGGCTCTTTCAATACCGCTGGCGGATATACTTCTCTTTTTAGCAACACCTTAGGAAACAATAATACTGCTTATGGTAATGCTGCACTTTATTATAATACTAAAGGAAGTTTTAATACTGCCATTGGTAATAGCGCACTATATCACAACACCAATGCAAAATTTAATACAGCTATAGGAAATGGGGCTTTATCTCAGCAGTCTTATGATAATGGTGGTACTCCTTGGAACACCTTTAATGTTGCTATTGGTACTAGTGCACTTGGTGCAAATAATCCTACTTCAACTATTAATGGTATGCAAAATGTGGCAATAGGAGATTATTCGCTTACTGGTAATTCTACCGGATGGTATAATACTGCTGTTGGTTTTCAATCGCTTTATCATAATACTACCGGAAACAGTAATATGGCAATTGGAACAAATGCCCTTTATTCTAATACAAGTGGATTCAGCAATACTGCCAGCGGATATGCAGCGCTTTATTCTAATACTTTAGGTGCTGGTAATAGTGCCTTTGGAATCAATTCACTTCATGGCAATACTACTGCTAGTCAAAATACAGCTATTGGAACTGGTGCTTTATATAACCAATCTTATGATAATAGCGGTATTGCATGGAGCAGTGATAATATTGCTATAGGATATAGCGCGCTTTCAAATAACCAACCAACATCTGCTAGCAATGGAATTCAAAACACTGCCGTGGGTGATAATTCACTTAATACTAATATAACTGGATACTCTAATACTGCCATTGGATATAATGCTGATGTTTCAACCGGAGCTTTAACAAATGCTACTGCAATAGGTGCAGGGGCTACAGTTGGAACTAGCAATACAGTCCTGTTAGGAAGTAATTTGGTCACTCAATTTGAATTTAATGGTGCTATGATGCCTTATTATAGTGGTGCTTATAACGGAGGTACAACAGGACAGGTATTAACTTCTCAGGGACCTGGTGTTGCACCTCAATGGGCTGCTGCTTCTTCTGGTGTTGATGCTACTGCATGGCATATTACTGGTAATGCCGGCACAGTTGATGGAACTAATTTTATTGGTACAACTGATAATGTTCCTTTTAATATCAGGGTGAATAATCAAAAAGCAGGAAGGATTGAAGCAAGCAATACTTCGGCTAATACCTTCTTTGGCTATCAGTCAGGAAATGCAATTACCACAGGCAATACCAATACCGCAAGCGGTTATCAGGCACTTAATGCCACAACCACTGGAAATGGTAATGTTGCCTATGGTTATCAATCTCTTCTTGTAAATACCGGCGGAAATCAAAATACCGCTATTGGGCTTTCTTCACTTGCAAGCAATTCAACAGGAAACAGCAATGTTTCGGTTGGAGCAAGTTCACTTAGTGCCAATACCACGGGTAGTACCAATACTGCTATTGGTTCTCTTGCACTTGGAGCAAACACACAAGGCCACGATGATGCAGCTTTTGGTTATTCTTCACTTCGTTTTAATCTGACAGGTAATAATAATGTTGCAATTGGTGACAATGCATTATTAAATAATATTGCAGGAAGCAATGCTACTGCTGTTGGTACAAATGCTATGTATAATGCAAATAGCACTTCAACGGCTTTCACTAATGACAATGTTGCTGTGGGTTTTGAAGCTTTACGTGGCTCTGCATCAAGTGCCGCAAATACAGGACTCGAAAACACAGCTCTTGGATATCAAACATTATGGAATAATTCTTCAGGAGGCCAAAATACTGCAAACGGATACCAGGCACTTTATTCCAACTCAACAGGAAACTATAATACCGCCAATGGTTATCAGACACTTTATTCCAACACTACTGCATTCTACAATACCGCCAATGGTTATCAGGCGCTTTATTCTAATACTACTGGAACATGGAATACTGCCACCGGCTACCAGGCACTTTATAATAACGTCAGTGGTGGTACAAATACAGCATACGGATACCAGGCTCTTCTGTCTAACACCACTGGTTGGACGAATACTGCTATCGGAATGGAAGCACTTAATTCCAACACCACTGCCAGTTTCAATACAGCCATTGGTTACCAGTCATTATATACTCAATCATTTAGTAGCGGTTCAACTACGCCTAATACAGATAATGTCGCAATTGGCTACCAGGCGCTTTATACTAATAATCCAACTGCATCATTCAATGGTTATCAAAATACTGCAATAGGCGATTTTTCGCTTAAGAAAAATACTACTGGATATTGTAATAATGCAATAGGAATGAATGCGCTTTATTCTAACATTACCGGTAACTATAATACTGCATTCGGAAATCAGGCGCTTTATTACAACACCATAGGATATAACAATGTGGCAAGCGGAGATAATGCGCTTTATTCTAACACAACTGGTGACTACAATGTAGCAACAGGCGATCATGCCCTTTTTTATAATACCACTGCAAGTCAAAATATAGCCATCGGTTATAAAGCCTTATATACTCAGAGTTTTGCTGTAGGACTTCCAACTGATAATGTCGCCATTGGCTACCAGTCGCTTTTTAATAACAATCCCTCTTCAACTCCTTCAACCGGTTATCAAAACACAGGGGTAGGAGATTATTCGCTTCAGGCAAATACCACCGGGTCTTACAATACCGCTAATGGTTATCAGGCGCTTCTTAACAACACTACAGGAAACAGCAATACGGTTTTTGGATATAATTCAGGAATTACTCTTACCACCGGAAGCAATAACACCATAATCGGTACAGGTGCTGATGTGGGAATAAATAATTTAACTAATGCAACAGCAATAGGAAATGGTGCCACTGTAACCACAAGTAATACAGTCTTAATGGGTAATAATAGTGTAACGGGTACTGAATTTAACGGCGCCCTTATGCCTTATTACACCGGAGCATATCAGGCTGGCACTTCCGGTTGGGTATTAACTTCGCAAGGAGCTGGCGTTGCACCTAAATGGGTTGCTGCTACTGCAGATGGAACAGCATGGCATATTACAGGCAATGCTGGAACCACGCCAGGCACAAATTTTATGGGAACTACTGATGATAACAATGTTGTTTTTAAACGTAATAATATTCAGGCAGGTTTGCTTGATGCAACAAATACTGCATGGGGTGTAGGGGCGCTTAATCCGGCAGCTACAGGAACATGGAATACAGCAATTGGAGAAGGAGCGCTTAATTTTCTAACCATAGGTAGTTTCAATACTGCTACCGGAAATAGCGCACTTGTGGTTAACACTACAGGGAGCTATAATACTGCCAACGGGTTTGGTGCACTATATGCCAACTCCATAGGATATAATAACACCGCTATGGGTTATTATGCTCTTTTTCAAAATTCCACTGCAAACAAAAATACAGCAATTGGAACTTCTGCTTTAGGAGATCAAAATTATAATAATGGTGGCATAGCATGGAATACTGATAATGTAGCTATTGGTGTTAATGCGCTTGCAGTTAATAATCCAACAACAAATAGTAATGGAATTCAAAACACAGCAATTGGAGATAATTCACTTGCAACTAATACTATCGGTTACAATAATACTGCCATTGGATATAATGCCGATGTGAGCGTAAATAATTTAAATAATGCAACTGCAATAGGTTCTGGTGCTTCAGTAGGTAGCAGCAATACAATAGTATTGGGGAATCATACAGTTACTCAATCTCAATTTAATGGTGCCTTGATGCCTTACTATGGTGGAATATTTAATGCCGGAACATCAGGGCAAGTATTAACCTCTCAGGGTCCTGGTATTGCGCCTCAATGGACTGCACCTTCTGCCGGTGTTGATGCTACTGCATGGCATATTACAGGTAATGCAGGAACAATTGATGGCGCTAATTTTATTGGTACAACGGATAACATACCATTTAATATCAGAGTGAACAACCAAAAAGCAGGGAGGATTGATGCCACTTTGAGTAATACATTCTTTGGTTATCAGGTTGGGAATTCTAACTTAACTGGTAGTAGGAATACTGCCAACGGATATCATTCTCTTTTTTCCAACACCAATGCAAGTCAGAATGTCGCTATTGGAACCCAGGCTTTATATTCACAATCTTATAGCAATGCAGGTGTGGCATGGAATACCGATAATGTTGCAGTAGGATATAATGCGCTATATTCCAATCAGCCAATTACCACCTTTAGTGGTTATGAAAATACTGCATTAGGAAATTATGCGCTTCAGGCGAATACCACAGGATCCAACAATGTCGCCAATGGATTTAGTGCACTTTATTCTAACACCACAGGAATCGGTAATACCGCCAATGGATTTAATGCACTTTATTCTAACACCACAGGAAATGGTAATACTGCTTATGGAAATTCTTCACTTTATAACAACATTGTCGGGTACAACAATACAGCTCTTGGATTAAATGCTCTTTATTATAACAATGCCAGCAACAATACCGCCATCGGATTTGTTTCGCTTTATAGAAATAATTTAGGAGTTAGAAATAATGCCGTAGGTGATTCTGCTCTTTATTCCAATACAACAGCAAACCAGAATACCGCTATTGGAACTCAGGCATTATATACCCAATCATACAATAATGGAGGAGTTCCATGGAACAGTGATAATGTAGCTATAGGCTATCAGGCACTATATTTCAACCAGCCAACTTCCACTGTCACTGGCATTCAAAATACCGCTATTGGAAATTATGCTCTTAATAATAACACAGTAGGATATATGAATACTGCCAACGGATATCACTCCCTTTGTTACAACACCACAGGGATCAAAAATACTGCCATCGGATATGCTTCACTTAATTTAAACTATAATGGATCTAACAATACTGCTAATGGATATCAATCGCTTTATTCTAACTATACAGGATCAAACAACACCTCTAATGGTTATAATGCACTATATTCCAACACCAATGCAAGTCAGAATGTCGCTATTGGAACCCAGGCTTTATATTCACAATCTTATAGCAATGCAGGTGTGGCATGGAATACCGATAATGTTGCAGTAGGATATAATGCGCTATATTCCAATCAGCCAATTACCACCTTTAGTGGTTATGAAAATACTGCATTAGGAAATTATGCGCTTCAGGCGAATACCACAGGATCCAACAATGTCGCCAATGGATTTAGTGCACTTTATTCTAACACCACAGGAATCGGTAATACCGCCAATGGATTTAATGCACTTTATTCTAACACCACAGGAAATGGTAATACTGCTTATGGAAATTCTTCACTTTATAACAACATTGTCGGGTACAACAATACAGCTCTTGGATTAAATGCTCTTTATTATAACAATGCCAGCAACAATACCGCCATCGGATTTGTTTCGCTTTATAGAAATAATTTAGGAGTTAGAAATAATGCCGTAGGTGATTCTGCTCTTTATTCCAATACAACAGCAAACCAGAATACCGCTATTGGAACTCAGGCATTATATACCCAATCATACAATAATGGAGGAGTTCCATGGAACAGTGATAATGTAGCTATAGGCTATCAGGCACTATATTTCAACCAGCCAACTTCCACTGTCACTGGCATTCAAAATACCGCTATTGGAAATTATGCTCTTAATAATAACACAGTAGGATATATGAATACTGCCAACGGATATCACTCCCTTTGTTACAACACCACAGGGATCAAAAATACTGCCATCGGATATGCTTCACTTAATTTAAACTATAATGGATCTAACAATACTGCTAATGGATATCAATCGCTTTATTCTAACTATACAGGATCAAACAACACCTCTAATGGTTATAATGCACTATATTCCAACACCAATGCAAGTCAGAATGTCGCTATTGGAACCCAGGCTTTATATTCACAATCTTATAGCAATGCAGGTGTGGCATGGAATACCGATAATGTTGCAGTAGGATATAATGCGCTATATTCTAATCAGCCAATTACCACCTTTAGTGGTTATGAAAATACAGCAGTAGGGAATTATGCACTTCAAACCAACACTACAGGTGCAAACAATACTGCTATTGGGTATAAAGCAAATGTTGGAGTAAATAATTTGACAAATGCAACAGTCATTGGTGCTAATGCAACGGTTAGTGCAAGCAACACATTAGTGTTAGGTGATAATGGTTCCGTTACAGGAACTCCCGTAACTGCAACTGAATTCAGTGGCGCTTTGATGCCTTACTATGCCGGTGTTTACAATGCAGGCGCAGCAGGACAGGTATTAACTTCACAAGGCGCAGGAGTTGCGCCTCAATGGACTGCACCTTCTGCCGGTGTTGATGCGACTGCATGGCATATCACAGGAAATACTGGCACTGTTGATGGAACTAACTTTATTGGCACAACCGATAACATCCCATTTAATATCAGAGTTAACAACAGAACGTCTGGAAGAATTGAATCCAGTAATTTTACCGCTAATACATATTTCGGTTATCAGACTTGCTATACTTCTACCGGGAATTACAATACTGCAACAGGTTATTCAGCATTGTACTATAATTCAACAGGATCATATAACACTTCTAATGGGTATTGGGCACTTTATAATAATACTACCGGATGTTATAACACTGCGATAGGGTATTTAACTCTTGCAAATGGTGCACAGGGCAGAAACCATGGATCTAATAATACCGCAATTGGCACCTCAACATTAGAACATAACACAACCGGTAGCAGTAATATTAGTATTGGTTCAAATGCGCTTCAATTAAATTTGTCCGGAGGAAAAAATGTTGCATGTGGAGATAGCGCTTTATTGACCAATGTATATGGAAGTTGTGCTACTGCCATCGGATACAGTGCAATGCTATATTCTAATAATAATAACACTACTCCATTTACCAATTACAATGTTGCCATAGGTTTTGAAGCATTACGAGGTTCTACAAATGCAGCCAATAATACCGGAAATTATAATACCACCACTGGTTATCAGTCTATGTGGAGCAATTCAACCGGCTTTGCAAATACAAGTAATGGATACCTATCACTTTATTCCAATACTACAGGGAACAGTAATGTAGCCAATGGCTATAGCGCCCTTGCTTCTAATACAACTGGTTATGGAAATACTGCCGATGGTGATTATGCAATGGCAGCGAACTCCGTTGGAAATTATAATACAACTTGCGGATCAGGTGCTCTCTATTATAATGTTGCAGGATCCAATGCTACTGCTTTTGGTTATTCTGCTATGTATTATGCAAACAATTCAACAACCCCTTTTACCAATGATAACGTTGCTGTTGGTTATGAAGCACTGTTGGGTTCTTCAATTCCTGCTAACAACACGGGTAATTACAATACTGCAATCGGTTATCAGTCATTGGTAGGCAATACTACCGGCTCTCAGAATACAACCAATGGGTATTTGGCGTTATCATTAAATGTTACCGGAAGTAATAATACAGCTATTGGTTCCAATGCATTATTAAATAATGCGGCAGGAAGTAATGCCACTGCAATCGGTACTAATGCAATGCTGTATGCCAACAATACTGCCACAGCCTTTATCAACTCTAATGTTGCAATTGGTTATGGAGCGCTTCAAGGATCTTCAACACCTGCAAACAATACTGGGAATAATAATACTGCAACAGGATATTTTGCTCTCCAGAACAATTCTTCAGGATCCGGAAATAACGCTAATGGTTATCTGGCGCTTGAATTAAACACCACCGGAGCTTTCAATACTGCTGGTGGTGGATATTCTTCTTATAATAACACAACGGGTTCTGGTAATACTGCCTTTGGTTACAATGCAAATTATCTTAATACAGCTGGAACCTACAACACCTCCATAGGAAATGGAGCATATTTTACTATTAATAATCTTACAAATACTAGCTGTTTAGGTTATAATTCGGGGGGTAACTCAAACGCAAGCAACCGTATTGAAATTGGAAACACCAGTGTTTCATGGATAGGGGGACAAACACCATGGGCGCAATATAGCGATAAGAGAATCAAGGATAATATAAAAGAAGATGTGCCCGGACTTGCTTTTATCAGCCTGTTACGCCCTGTTACCTATAACCTGAACATTCATCATGAAAATGAATTGGTGTTTAAAGGAACTAAAAAAGATACTTCTTTCTGGGCAAGCAAATATGATATTGAAAAAACCAGGATGACTGGATTCATTGCTCAGGAAGTAGCTGAAGCCGCTAAAAAATCAGGATATGATTTCAGCGGGGTTCAGATACCTTCGGATACATCCAATAGTTTATACAGTTTGCGCTATAGCGATTTTGTTGTGCCATTGGTTAAAGCTGTTCAGGAATTGAATGACAGTTTAAAAACCAAAGTAATGAATTTGCAATCACTAAATGATAAACTTGCTACACAAGTCTCAAACCAGATAAAGATCAATGAAGAACAGAAAATTGAAAATGATAAGATGAAAGCCAGACTTGAAAAACTCGAAAAAATAGTCAATAAATAAAATATTAGCCTACAGGTATAGTGAAATAAAGTTTAACATGTTTAAGCATTTAATTTAAAATCAAACCAAAAATGAAAAAGACAGTAATTTTACTATTCATCATTTTTTTAAACATCATTGCTGCTTCAGCACAGGTGATGTTGAACTATGGTGCCACAACCAACATTTCCGACAGTGTCTTTGTGAATGTAAAAGGTAATTTGCAAAACGATGCATCAGGAATTATCACCAACAAAGGCACCATCATCCTTTCGGGAAATTTTGTCAACAACAGCAGCTTCGTCTCAGGAATCAAAAGCAATGTGAACCTCGAAGGCGGCCTGCAGGACATTGGCGGCAGCGTTTCCACAACCTTCAATAATGTGGCTGTTGGCGGTACCGACAACAAAACGATCAGTATTGACACCAAAGTGGATGGGAAACTAAAATTCACTGCAAACAAAGTGATCATTGGTAACAACAATCTCACCCTTCTTCCGCCTGCAACCATCACCGGTTTCGGCAACGACCATTTTGTGGTTACCAACGGTTCTGGCTTCCTGCAAAAACGTGAACTTGCCATAGGATATGATTTTATTTTCCCGGTAGGTACTGATATTGATATTCTGAATTACAAACCCGTTGTGCTCAATTACACCGGAACCACCGACACTTTTTCCGTTAGGGTTGAACCCGGACCGTCCCCCATTGTTGGTTTCACCCAACCTGAATGTGTTCAATATACTTACATTGTTCAGGAAGGTGTGCCCGGCGGGAATTCTGCCACCCTTACTTTGGGATGGAATCATAACACCACCGACGAGGGCATCTTGTTTAAAGAAGGCGATGCAATGATGTGGCAATTCAATGGTAGCAGTTGGAATTCCCTCCCGGGGACTGTTGGCTTCGTCCCCGGAATGAATGGCACCGACAGGGAATACACCACCCAGAATTCAGCCATTACCAGCTTTACCGGCGACAAAAGCAGGTTCCTCATCAAAGGCGAAGAAGAAACCGACCTTTTTGTTCCCGATGCCTTTTCGCCCAACGATGATGGTCATAACGACATTCTCTTTGTCAGGGGTGGCGGCATCAACGTGTTGCTTTTTGTTGTTTACGATCGCTGGGGCGAAAAAGTGTTCGAATCCAGCGATATCCTTCATGGCTGGGATGGAACTTATAAAGGCGCCAAAGCCACTTCGTCCGTTTACACTTATTACGTCAAAGCAACTTATTACAGCGGAAAATACGTCGAGAAAAAAGGAAACGTAACCCTTGTCAGGTAAACTTTATGGGATTTAATATGATTAAATAACATTGAAAGAGATTAAACAGAGGAGAATCCCAAAGGGATTCAATATGAATAGTAAAATGAAAAAGAAAATTGCAACCCCGAAGGGGTTGAATATTAGTAACAAATTATTTTCAAAACAATTGATATTTTAAATCATAGAAGGTTATTTTAATCTTTAGAAAAATGAAAACAAAAATGAAACAAACTAAACGACAAAAGATAAATCGTGGAAAACTCCTGTTTTTTCTCCTTATACCTTTTCTCTTAAATCTTTTGTCAACTTTCAACTCTCATGCGCAGGACATCCATTTCTCGCAATTCAACAATTCCCCCCTCACCCTCAACCCTTCCCTGGCAGGCTCTTTTGATGGCGATCTGCGTGTCATTGCTAACTTCAAAGACCAATGGGCAAGCATTTCGCCCTATATGACCTTTGCCCTTTCCGGCGATATGGGTTTTTTCAAAAGCCGCCGCAATAGCAGTTATCTCGGGGCAGGTATTTCATTTTTCAGCGACCGTGCAGGCACCACCCAGCTTAGCCTTAACCAGTTCAACTTTTCTCTTTCTTACCATGTAAGTTTAAACGAAAACAACATGCTTTCCACTGGTTTGCAGGGTGGCCTGGGACTGCGAAGCATCAATCTGAACAACAATATTAAATGGGACAATCAGTACAACGGAACCAATTATGATCCAAACATTCCCTCCGATGAACCTCTGCATTCAGGCAGTATTTCTTATCCCGATTTTGCCGCCGGCATGCAATGGAGTTATGGACGAAGAGAAAGAAACGCCATTTCAGGCAACAACCTAAAAATGGATGCCGGAATTGCCGCCTATCACCTCACCACTCCCAACCAATCCTTTTATGGCAACTCAACCGACAAATTGCCCATGCGGTTTGTGGTGCATGGAGGCATTTATGCAGGCATCATCAACTCCAAAACATCCCTTGCTCCCTCATTCGAATACATGCGGCAGGACCGTCAAAAAGAATTTGTTATCGGGCTTATGCTCGTAAATAAAATGCTGCAGCAATCCCTCTACACCCGCAACGAAAAAAGCGCCTACATGTCCTTTGGCGCTTATTACCGTTTTGGCGATGCCATTATTCCAACCTTCGAAATCCAAAAGTCCGACTATGCCTTTGGAATAAGTTACGATGTCAACGTCTCCAAACTTTCCACCGTAACAACCTGCCGCGGCGGATTCGAATTTACCCTGCGAATGATTAATTCAAATATTTTTAAGAAAAGATAAACCAATAACTATTGATCTGAAAGGTATCTGTTGCTGTTTATTTCAACGAAGAGTATCTATTACAGTTTGTTTCAACAAACTGATAAAAAAGCAAAAAAAGCAATTGACTTTAGTCTCATTCTGATAAAGAGAATTTCTATCTTTGAGTCCACTCCGAAAATGAATAATTGCGAAAAATACCACTAAAACACTAAGACTCGAAAAAACACAAAAGACAAGTTTTTAATAAATTAGAATTTCGTGTAATTTAGTGCTTTTGTGCTTTTGTGGTAAAAAAGACTTTTCGGAGCAGTCTCATCTTTTATCAATTGAAAAAAACCAATGTTGTAACCCATTTCAAATGAGTTCCCCAAATTTCAAATTTCACTATTATAGAGCATTTCTGTCACTTTTTAAACATCTTTTTCACGACCGAAAGTCGGTCGCTCCGACTGAGAAGTTGTTTTTCACAACTTGAAAGTCGGTTTTAAGCGACTTGAAGGGCGTATTTTCTTTACAGGAATAACGGACAGCAGCTTGCCGCCGTGTTTTTTTTGGGGGATTTAAGAGCACTGCCCTTTCTGTCCGCACAAATGATGATAGAAAGCACTGCCCTTTCTTACCCACGTCCACCCCCAAAAAATAACATGGCGGCAAGCTGTGCGTGTGTGCCCTGCATGAGCAGTACACACACAACCGCAAGCAGTAGAAAAAAGGCAAAAATACAAATTTATTTTCTAACGGTTAAAAGTTGTGTGTGTGTTTATTTCCAGAGGGTGAA
>Ga0209697_10002342_pt1 | contig 27494 bp, 21 predicted proteins | sample AliMusrvi5mmetaG_FD_184115 | JGI IMG/M metagenome (GOLD analysis project Ga0209697, IMG submission 184115) | Freshwater lake bacterial and archeal communities from Alinen Mustajarvi, Finland, to study Microbial Dark Matter (Phase II) - Alinen... | ecosystem: Environmental > Aquatic > Freshwater... | reverse complement strand
AAAAGTGACTGTGAATTGAGGGATCAAATATACAAATTTTAGGTTGGATCTACCTATGGCCTCATTTGAAACAAAAATTCAACCCTTGCGTAATATGAATCAAATAATAAGTTATAGCATGAAAACGTTTATCAAAGACAACAGCCTTATTTCAAAAGGTTCGGCCAATCTGGCCAAAATTCTTCTAAGCTCTCTGTTCCTCGTCTCTTTTCTCTCAGGAAATGCCAAGGAGTTCAAAGTCATTCCTGCCTCCAGCACGTTAGCTTGGGAAGCTAAAAAAGTAACGGGTCAGCACAATGGTACCATTGCCATCGCAGATGGGACGCTCAATGTTGATCACAAAAAAATTACAGGCGGCAAGGTTTCTGTGGATATGAATACCATAGTGGATGTCGATCTGACAGATGCGGGATACAATCAGAAACTGATCGGGCATTTGAAGTCTGATGATTTTTTCGGTGTTGCCAAGTTCCCAACAGCTACCCTTGAAGTGAAAAATGTAGCTGCCAAGTCTGACAATCTCTACCATTTTACTGCGGATCTGACCATCAAGGGAATCTCCTCACCAGTTGAGTTTGATGCAGAGGTAACAGAAGCAGGCGGTCAACTGACTGCTGCCGGAAGCATCGTGGTCAACAGGACCAAATATGGTATCAAGTATGGTTCGGGAAGTTTCTTCCAGGGGCTGGGTGACAAGGTAATTTATGATGATTTTACCCTAAAATTTAAACTGGTATCTACTGCTAAATAATCATTTTTTTCTGGTTTTTGCGTAGGGGGATGGATCCAAGGATTCATCCCCTTTTTTTGGGCTCGTAATTGAGGTTGGAGGGAAGGTATTTCTCAATGAACTCTGTCGAAACGCCTTTTCGGATGGCATAATCTTCCACCTGATCCCTGCCGATTTTCTCGATACCAAAATATCTGGATTCGGGATGTGCATAAATGACTCCGCAGACAGAAGCATTGGGATACATCGAATAGTTTTCTGTCAGGGATATTCCAGTTTTTTCTGGTGCCTTTAAGAGGTTGAAAATGGTCTCTTTTTCTGAATGTTCCGGGCAAGCCGGATAACCGGGAGCCGGACGAATACCTAGGTATTTTGAGGCGATCAGTTCGGCTGGAGTCAGGTTTTCATATTTGCTGTAGCCCCAAAGGTCGGTCCTGACCATTTCGTGTAATCGCTCCGCAAATGCTTCGGCCAATCGGTCAGAGAGGGCCTCCAGCATGATGGCCTTGTAGTCGTTGTTCTCCTCCTTGTATTGTTTGACCAATTCGGCCACCCCAAGACCGGCCGTCACAGCAAAAGCCCCACAATAATCCGGTATGCCCGATTCTTTGGGAGCCACAAAATCGCTCAGTGAAAATTGAACCTGAGCCCCTTGTTTTTTCTCCTGCTGTCGCAGCTGGTGAAATTTCCCTATCAGGGCAGATCTCGTTTCATCCGTATAAAGTTCAACATCATCGCCCGTGGCGTTGGCAGGCCATATGCCCGTTGCCCCATTGGCGCTGATCAGTTTTTTGGCAATGATCTCATCCAGAAAAGTATTGGCCTCTTCAAACAACTGACGAGCCGCCTCGCCTTTGTCCGGATCATTCAGGATGGCCGGATATTTTCCACGGAATTCCCATACCAGGAAGAAGAAGGTCCAGTCGATGTATTTCCTGAGTTCTTCCAGCGGAAAGTCATGGAAGTATTTGACCCCTGTAAAATTGGGCCGGGCTACCGGATGTTTGACAAAGTCGGGATAGAATTTTCTGGCTCTGGCCTCCTGGAGAGTCCAGTATTCCTTCGGTTTTTTTGCGCTGTGTACTTGTCTCAGCGCCGAATATTCCTGTAATGTGTCGTTTAAAAAGTCTTTGGATCCGGAGAGCAGCTCAGCCACTACCTGGACAGATCTGGAGGCATCCTTGACGTAAAGGGTCGTATTGCTGTATTCCGGGGCGATTTTAACTGCTGTATGGATTTTAGAAGTAGTGGCTCCACCAATCAATAAAGGTTGACTAAACCCCCGCTTTTCCATCTCTTTGGCTACCTGTACCATCTCCTCGAGGGAGGGAGTGATCAATCCGCTAAGACCGATAATATCTACCTTCTCTTTCTTCGCGGTTTCGAGGATGGTCTCGCAGGGCACCATCACCCCGAGGTCGATGACCTCGTAGTTGTTGCAGGCCAGCACGACTCCCACAATATTCTTGCCGATGTCGTGCACATCTCCCTTTACGGTTGCCAGCAAAATTTTTTTACGGACCACGATTTTGTCGGGTTGCAGCTTCTTTTCCTCCTCGATGTATGGCTGAAGCCAGGCTACAGCCTTTTTCATCACCCTGGCTGATTTGATCACCTGAGGAAGGAACATCTTTCCGGATCCAAAAAGATCTCCCACCTTGTTCATCCCGTCCATCAGGGGACCTTCGATGATGTTGAGCGGTGAATCATAAAGGGGTAACAACTGCGCTACATCGCTTTCGATAAAGTCGGTGATTCCTTTGACCATGGCGTGTTCCACTCTTTCTGTCAATGGGAGTTCGCGCCAAGCTTCAATTATTTCCTGTTTATCTATGGTCCCTTTTACCTGCTCCGAAAAGACGAGCAGCCTTTCCGTGGCATCCGGTCGTTTGTTGAGCACCAGCTCTTCGACCAGCTGCAGCAGTTCTGCTGGAATCTCGTCGTAAATCTGCAACATACCGGGGTTGACGATGCCCATGTCCAGACCGGCTTTTATGGCGTGGTACAAAAATACCGAGTGGATGGCTTCCCGGATGGTGTTGTTTCCCCGGAAGGAGAAGGAGACATTGGATATTCCGCCACTCACTTTTGCGTATGGCAGATGTTCCTTGATCCAGCTGGTTGTCCGGAAGAAATCGACCGCATAGTTGTTGTGTTCTTCCAGTCCGGTACCGATGGTCAGGATATTTGGGTCGAAGATGATGTCCTCGGCAGGGAAATGAACCTGTTCCACCAGGATTTTGAAGGCTCTTTCGCAGATGGCTATTCGCTTTTCGTAGGTGGTCGCCTGACCCTCCTCGTCGAAGGCCATCACCACTACGGCCGCTCCGTAATCCCTTATTTTGCGGGCAATTCGGATGAACTGCTCCTCCCCTTCCTTGAGGCTAATGGAGTTGACGATCGATTTTCCCTGGATACACTGCAATCCGGCTTCGATCACCTCCCATTTGGAGGAGTCGATCATGATGGGCAGTCTGGAGATATCGGGTTCGGAGGCAATCAGGTTGAGGAATCTTACCATCTCTTTTTTTGCATCGAGCATGGCATCGTCCATGTTGATGTCGATGACCTGTGCACCGCCCTCCACCATTTCGCGTGCCACGGAGAGGGCTTCGTCGTATTTGCCGTCGCGGATCAGCCTGGCAAATTTGATGGATCCGGCCACGTTGCACCGTTCCCCGATGTTGATAAAATTGGAGAGTTTGTTGATGGTGAGTGGTTCCAATCCACTCAGCCGGGTTGCTTTTTCGGGTTGAGAGATAAGGTGTGGCTTGGCTGAAGCTGCCAGTTTTGCCAATTCCCGGATGTGGTCGGGCGTGGTGCCGCAACAGCCTCCGATGATGTTAACCGTTAGGTTGTCTGTAAATTCGGCAACCTGCAGGCGCATTACTTCGGGTGTTTCGTCGTATTCGCCAAACTGGTTGGGCAGTCCGGCGTTTGGGTGTACACTGATGCGGAAAGGAGCCTTCCTGCTAAGCTCTTCCACATAGGGTCGCATGTCTTTGGCTCCGAAGGAGCAGTTCAGTCCGATGGTGAGCAGGTCGATATGGGCGACCGAGTTGAGGAAAGCCTCGATGGTTTGGCCGGACAGCGTTCTACCGCTTTTGTCCGTAATCGTTCCCGATATCATCACAGGAATTTTCATCCCGAGCTCTTCAAAAATTTCGTTGATGGCCACCAGGGCCACCTTGCAATTAAGGGTATCGAAGATGGTTTCGACCAGTAGCAGATCGACTCCTCCCTCCAGCAGACCTTCTATCTGTTCCCGGTAGGAATTTTTCAGATCCTGGAATAAAATGGCACGGAAGCCGGGGTCGTTGACATCGGGCGACATGGAACAGGTTTTGTTGGTCGGACCGATGGAGCCCGCTACATACCTTGGTTTCTCCGGAGTTGAAAATCTTAATGCGGCCTCCACTGCAATTTTTGCGGCCTCCCTGTTGATTTCCCGCACAAAATCCTGTGTCCCATAATCGCTTTGGGAGATGGAGGTTGCATTGAAGGTGTTGGTCTCCAGGATATCTGCTCCCGCTTCCAGAAAAGCTTCGTGGATTTGCCGGATGGAATCTGGTTTACTGAGGCAGAGCAGATCGTTGTTGCCCTTCAGGGAGGAGGGCCACTCCCTGAACCGTTCTCCACGGAAGTCGGATTCGGAGAATTTGTATCGCTGGATCATTGTTCCCATGGCTCCATCCAGCACGAGGATACGTGTCTCAAGGAGTTTTCGGATATCTGGTTTTGTCATGATTTTGTGGCTAAACTCTTTACTATTTCACGGGCGATCAGCACTCCATTGACGGAGGCCTGCATCAAGCCGCGGGTGATTCCGGCCCCGTCGCCGCCAAAAAAGAGGTTTTTCACGGCAGGGCTTTGAAAGCTTTTGTCGACTTTGACGATGTTCGAATAAAATTTTACTTCGACGCCGTAAAGCAATGTCTCGTCGCTTGCCAATCCGGGACTGACCTTGTCCAGTGACTTGATCATCTCGATGATGTCGAAGAGAATGCGGTGGGGCAGAACCAGACTCAGATCACCTGGGACTGCATCCTTCAGCGTCGGAACGATGTTGTTCCTGAAGAGTCGGTCGTAGGTGGTACGGCGTCCGCGAACGAGATCCCCGAATCGCTGGACCAGGATTTTGTTGCGGGTAAGCATGTTGGCCAGTCGGGCGATGTGCTTTCCGTATTCGATGGGAGCGTTGAAGGGCTCCGTAAATTTTTGGGAGACGAGCAGGGCGAAGTTGGTGTTGTCGCTCTTCAGGTCTTTGTAGCTGTGCCCGTTTACCACCGCCAGGTTGTTGTCGTAATATTCGGATGAGACGAAGCCACCCGGATTGGAGCAAAAGGTGCGGACCTTGTCATCAAAAGTATGGGTATAGTGAATCAGTTTTGCTTCGTAGAAATTGTCGTTGATCTCCTGCATCACCTCGTTGCGGCACTCCAGCCTGACCCCTATGTCGACGATGCCCACCTCTGTTGGGATGGCTTTGGCTGCACACTGTTTCATCAGCCAGTCGGACCCGTCCCGGCCTATGGCCATCACCACGTGTTTACCCTGGAAGGTTTCTGTATTTGTTTTTACTCCCGTGACTGTTTGGTTTTCAATCAGAATTTCGATAACCGGGGAATTGAACCACACAACTACCCCACTGTTTTTGAGGTGTTCGTAGAGCGAACGATAGAGTTCCTGGGTCTTTTCGGTTCCCAGGTGTCTGACCGGACATTGCACCAGTTTCAGGTTGGCCTCTATCGATTTTCTTCTGATTTCCCGCATGGGTAGGGTCTCTGAAAGGCCGTGAATGTCAGTTTCCGCCCCGAATTTGAGGTAGATGTCGTCTGTGTAACGGATCATCTCGCGTGCTTTTTCCATGCCGATGTAATCGGGCAAAGTGCCACCCACTTCGGGTGACAGGGAGAGCTTTCCATCCAAGAATGCACCGGCTCCGGCCCAACCGGTGGTAATGGAGCAGGGTTTGCAATTCACGCAGGTTCCGCCGTTGGTGAGTTTGGGGCAGTTTCGCTTGTAGATATCCCTGCCCTTTTCAAGCATCAGGATGCTTAAATCAGGAGATTCCTTTATTAGTTCGTAGGCAGTAAAAATGCCTGCAGGACCAGCGCCTACGATGATTATGTCAAAATTGTTCTTCATAAAAGCACTTTATCTCTCCCTGGTCCCAAGTAGTCTGTGATACCTGTCTCACAATCATACGGGAAATGTTCAAATAGTTTCTTCCGGTGTTCGAATAATTTCTTCCAAACAGTAAAAACGTTATCCGGGGATGCAATCCTCTCAACGCAGGAAGAATAACCCGGCAAAGGTAGGAATTTTCTCAGGAATATATGGAATCCGATACCTGTTCAGGTAAGACAAATACTGATTGTGATGGGCCTTATCAGGAGCCGGCATTTGTATCCCTACCGGGGAGTATAGGGAATTATAAATCTGTGTCCAGGCAAGGTATTCAGCGTATACCTGCAGAATCCGGGGTTAATTTCTGGTACGGCTTAGCGAGAAGGGACTTGAATTTAAGCGCATCCATTGGCCATCAGTAATGTCTAACGAATAATGTTTCGTTTGCCTTAACAGTTTGGAAATCTTAAAACAAAAATTAATATACGAGTAAGCAACAGATAGTCAATGTCATAAAGAAACTGCTTTTAGAACATAAGCAGTTACTTTTCTAACTTTATCTTTCATTCTCTTGCCAAAGGCATTTTTACATTTTAAAAGCAATTGATAAAATGCTTAAAATAAAAAACAAAAGAGAAGAGAATAAATATACGATCTGAAATGCATTATCCCTCACCCTTTTCTTTCTATATCCGATCAACCCATTTATACTTGAAATAATTAAAAAAAAGCTTACCATAATTAGGAGTGAAAAAAGTATCAGATCACTATTTGTGCCATTTTTGAGAAAGTGATCATTTTCTATCATGTAATAGGATAGAATTAAGAACATTGCTGAAAACGTTAATTCTCTTTTAATCATAGCAGTTACCATAATTTATACCAACTCATACAATCACCAAAAACGGGCCTAGCCCTGCCCCTGAACGAAGGAAGGTTCCTACTTTTGGCCGCACCGGTGAGCAGCATGTACCCGGCGAGTTTTCGAGACGCAGCAGGGTTATTGGGATCCGGTGCGGCCTTTCAGACGAATTTGTTGTGGGGCATGTAGAAGGTGATTAAAAACATTTAAGTCAAAAAGTTTAGGATAGGCTCAAAACGAATCGGAAATGAAGCGTCTTCCCGTTCAACCATTCATACTCAGATATGGTTAAAGGTTACCCCCCCTTGTGTTAATAAATTTAAAAATCCAAATTAATTGTATTAATGATAGGATCAGACAATCAAATCATTAACATAATAATTTTCAATTTTCAACAGGAGTCAACTTCAGGTCTTTCTTGCTTTGAAAAGAGCGATCTCTTTTATCAACGACCACTTGAATTGGTGAAAGTGGGTTGTTCGAAAGTAGTTGAATTACCAAGATATTTTTATTAATTTTCAAACCGTTTTCAAATTCCCTATTAGATCGTTAAACGGATAATTAACTTCATTTTATATGGCAAATTCAATTCTTAACAGGAGAAATTTTTTGTTGCTGGGCGCGACGGCTACCCTTGGAATGACTGCTCAGGCTTTGCCCGCTGCGGGTAAGAACAAGAAGAACAAGGAGAAGAAGAAAAAGAAGGTAATTTACCGTACCCTTGGGAATACCGGTATGGAGGTTCCGATCATCAGCATGGGGGTGATGCGTGCCGACAATCCCAACATTCTGAAGGCAGCCTATGAAAAGGGAATCCGCCATTTTGATACCGCAAGCGGCTACGAGAACGGAAGGAACGAAGAGATGGTAGGCAATTATTTTAAGGATATTCCGAGAGATAAAGTAATCATCTCTACAAAAATACACCCACCCAGAGAGGGGATGTCGACGGAACAGTTCCTCGAAAAATTTGACCAGAGTCTGAAACGACTGCAGATGAGCTATGTAGATATCCTGTACCTGCATGCAGGCGGTGACAGGGCCTATACCCTGGATCCCCGGTATACGGAGGCGCTCAAGAGGGCCAAGGCGAGCGGAAAGGCCAGGTTTGTGGGTATTTCGACCCATTCCAACATGGCGGAGGTCATGAATGCAGCCGTCGACAGTAAATTGTACGATATTGTCCTGACCTCCTACAACTTCCGTTTGAAGGACGATGCAGAGATGCAGAAGGCACTGCAAAGGGCCAATGATGCAGGTCTGGGAATCATCGGAATGAAGAGCATGGCCGGTGGCTTCCTGGACAAGGAGAAGAAGAAACCAGTCAATTGCAAGGCTGCCCTGAAATGGGCCTTGTCGAATCCATTGATTCACACCTGCATTCCGGGCATCACCAATTTTGAGATGCTGAAGGAAAACTGGGAGGTTGCCCAGAACCACGAACTGGACGAAAAGGACAAGGGAGATCTTCAGCTGGCCATGAACGAGACCGGGCTCTATTGCCACGGCTGTCTGAGCTGCTCGGGTCAGTGCCCGCAGAATCTGCCGATCCCCGACCTGATGCGTTCCTACATGTACAATTACGGATATTCCTATCCAGCCAAGGCACAGACCACGGTTGCGGCACTGAACCTGCCTGTCAATCCCTGTGAGTCGTGCACAGGAGTTTGCTCGGTAACCTGTCCCAACGGATTTGATGTGCGGGAACGGATCACGGATATTGCACGAATCAGGCTTGTACCTGCTGAATTTCTTGTCTGATCAAGTTGCAAATACATACCTGTCATTTCGCATGGATGATCCAAAAGGATGGTCCGATACTTTCTATAATAAATTACCATGAGAAGAATTCTATTTTTGGGCCTGCTGCTGATTCCATTTTGCACCCAGGCGCAGGAGGTGGTATTTCCAACGCCTGCAAACTGGACATCTGACGGAAAAGTACAAAACTTCAACAAGGAGAATTTGTACGAGCACATCGATGGTGCTGCAGAGTTTTACCTCAGTTATGGTTTCGAAAGCTTGTCTGTTGCTGGTTTTACCAACAACGGGGCAGAGCTGACCATCGAGGTCTACGACCACGCCGATGCGCTGCATGCCTATGGTATCTACAGCATGGAGCGGTCTCCCAAGGCAGAAATAAAACCTGTCGGGCTCGAAGGTTATGGCGATGCGACAACCTTCAATTTTGTTGCAGGGAAATATTACGTGAAGATGAGTGGCATGTTGCTCGAAAAGGCAGCCGGATTTTCGCTGGAAAATCTTGCCCGTGAGTTCTCCAAAACCCTGTGTGCCAAACCGGAATATCCAAAAGTGATTGGATTGTTTCCGAAGGAAAACCTGGTGTCAAATACTTGTCAGTACATTCCAACGGAATTCATGGGACTTGGCTTTTTGGGTTCTGCGGTAAGGGCAAAATACCAGGCGGATGGCACGGAGGTCACCCTCTTTATTCTGGAAAGAGCCGATCGTGCGGAAGTTGAACAGATGGTGCTGAAATACATTACCTATGCAGAGGCTAAAATCAAAAAACCTGCCGAGGGCGATTTGTTGATCAAGGATCCCAACAATGGCTATGTATTGCTCAGATGGAAGGGAAACTACCTGATAGGGGCCTCCGGATTTACCGACCAGAAGAAGGTGATCACCTTGCTGGATCAAATTTCAAAAAAACTTTAAATGCTAAGATTGCGTTTGGATTCGGGATGGATGTTTCCCGTTATAAATTAATCCTTCCTGATTGAAGATGATGCAAAACGAAAAAATTCCGAATGGCTTTGGGAACCTCAAGGCCATTTTTTTTGATATGGACGGGGTGATATACGATTCGATGGGGAATCACGCCATTGCGTGGAACAAGGCCTTTGCCGATCTGGGCGTCGACTTCCCGTTGGAGCAGGTCTACCTGAACGAGGGACGGACCGGATCCTCCACGATTCAAATGTGCTTTGCAGAAAAGCTGGGAAGGCGAGCTACCGAAGCGGAGATCCTTCATATCTACGCCAAGAAAAGCGAGTTCTTTGAGGAGCTACCTAAACCGGTTCCGTTTGATGGAATGAAGGAGTTGATGCAACGAATCAAAGATGCCGGAATTGCTATTTGGGTAGTTACCGGCTCGGCCCAGGAGCAGTTGCTGGATGGTCTTTGCAATGATTTTGAGGGATTGATCGAAAAAGATCGAATAGTCTCCGCAAAGGATGTAAGGCACGGGAAACCACATCCGGAACCCTATCTGAAAGCGCTGAAAAAATCGGGGTTCGCTGCCGCTGAAGTACTGGTGGTCGAAAATGCCCCACTTGGCGTGGAGTCTGCCAAGGCGGCAGGCATTCGAACCATTTGCATCAATACGGGAATTCTTGCCGATCAGATTCTGTGGTCGGCCGGAGCGGATGCGGTGGTGAAAGAGGTGAAGGATTTGGAAAAGTATTTAAAGTGACTAGAGTGAACTAAAGTGACTAAAGTTATGGACTCCCGACAACTGTTGCCAAGTCCTAAGTACTTTAGTCACTTTAGATCACTTTAGTCACTAGTTATTTTAACTCCTCCAGCATCGCCTTGATGTTTCTGTGGATGGTAGGAGCGGTTTCGGGTCCGAGGGAGTTGACTTCCCCGTAAGGGCCACTGTCCCGGCCGTAGGTGAACGGAGCTTTTTCATCCCATTGGCTTTTGGGAACGATGTATCCGATTTCGTCGTTGGCGAGGCCGAACATGAATTTGTATTTACCGGGCATCAGATCGCGGATGGCAGGCACTTCGACGGGGGCGATTTTGTAGTCCTGGCCTTCTGGGGATTCAATTCCTCCGTTTAATATTTCGGGATAGAGTTCTCCGGGAATGGTGACCATCGAGATGGGGCCAATCTTGATCACCGACAATTCGGATTTCATCTTCATCCAACCCGTGGTTCCCCTTTTCATCACACCCAGCATGGCTGCCAGTTTGAACATGGGATTGTTGAGGGGAAGTGGCACTGTCTTTGCGATGAGGGAGATCGCTGCAGAGTCGATTACCTCCTCTGGTTTGGCCATGGCAGTCAGGGCCAGATTGGCCAGTTGTTTTCCCTGGGCGGCAGCCTTTTCAAAAGTAGGAGCCTTGAACTCCTCGCCTGTGAAAGGGTCCTTGATGGTCAGGCGCGGATGGGTGGTCATCAAACCTCCCACACATGCACTGGCATAAACGGCCACACCACCTACGCCCGGTCTCATCAGGCTGTCCTTCTTGAAGACCCCTTTTTCGATTCCTTCCCTGACAAAATGGGGAAAATCTGAGGAAAGCAACAGGTTGTCGCTCCAAAGTGTTTCGGGATGGTCGCCCCAGGAGATAAGGGTTCCCAGTGTTTTTCCATTCTCCTTGTCGAGGAACTGCAGCATGCGAAGACCCGAATCGAATACTTCGGGTTTTCTGGTATCGATAACCAGGTTGGCGGCACCGGTTAGATCCTGAGAGATGGAGAGACGAACCGGACGAATGCTTTTTGCGGCATTGTCGATGGCCTTGGCGGCCTGGTTCTTCACGTATTCCATGTGAGCCGGATTGATGCCGCTCGTGATCGGATTCGGACCCCAAAGACCCAGCAGGTCGGGACCCTCGTGGGTATGGGTGGAACTGATGATGGCATAGGTGATTCCGGATTCTTTCGAAACACGGTTTCTCACATCGATCACATCGTTGTTCATGAAGCCGATGGCATCGAGCACGACGATGGCCAGACGGGTTTTTCCGTCGTCGATGACCATGGCCCGTGCCCATAGGTCGTCGTGGATGCCATTGGCCGCCCTGTTCTCTCCGAAACCTGCAATCCAGACCGGATCAAACTTGCCGTTTCCATTGCCGTCTGTGAAGGTCTCGCCCTTTTTGGGTTCGTATTCGGCATTCTTGTTTTTATCGTCCCAGCGATCGGGTACGGCAGGGGTAATGGGCATGGCTGAAAATCCGGCAGAGAGCTGTGCCGGGGCGTTGTTGAGAATTTTCAGGTCGACGTTGTAATCTGGATGCTGATCCTTGAGGTTGTAACTGATCCATACGATCAGGCAGATCAGCAGAAGCAAAAAAGCCAATCCAAGGTACTTGAAAAATTTCTTCATGTAAGTAGTTATTAGTGATTCGAACCAATTGATCCCAACAAAGATAATCATCAGAATGTTTGGGCGGTTCATTTTATTGGCAAAACGTAAATATTGATTTTTGGTTAAGCAAAGGCCATTTTTAAAATGGGAAGTTATTCAAAGTATTCACATACAGATATTTAGTATCTAGCTGTAAAATTATTGAACTCTTTTTCAAAAAAAGTGTAACAATTGGCGTGCCAGGGAGTCTTATAGGTAGCGAATTTTTAATTGTTAGCGTGATTAAAGAACTTTAGTAGCAAGGCCACTCCTCCGGGAAGTGGCCTTTGTGTTTTAGGGGATAAATGCACTTGAATGCCTGTTTACAAACAGCTAAAATGATCCAAGTTTGATTAATAAACAAGATAAAACCAAACAAAATAAAAGCTATTTTTACGAATCAACAAAAATCGATAAACAACATTGCTATGACGAACAGAAGAGATTTCTTTAAGACCACTTCTCTGGTAGTTGCGGGAAGTATGATTGGTGCCAACCTGGTTTCTGCAGCGATCCCGGCAGGAAACAAGAAAAAGAAGGTAGGCCTTCAGCTCTATTCCCTGCGTGACGACATGACCAAGGATGCAGTCGGTACGCTGAAAAAAGCTGCCGAGATGGGCTATTATTCGCTGGAAACTGCCTCTTATGACAATGGCAAAATTTATGGCATGTTGCCTGACGAATTTACCAAACAGGTACATGGCTTGGGAATGAAATTGAGTAGTTGCCATTTGGGAGGTCCTAATTATACCAAGGATACCCATGCTGCCTGCATGGAATGGTGGAAAACTGCCATTGCGGATCACGCCAAAACCGGCATGAAATTCATGATCAAACCCGGAATGAAGTGGCCGGAAACGCTGGATGACCTGAAGATTCAAATGGATTATTTCAATGCCATTGGAGAATTGACAGCGGCTTCCGGTATGCAGTTCGGCTGGCACAATCACAACCACGAATTCACCAAGATTGGTGACCAGGTGATCTATGACTTCATGCTTAAAAATACCAATCCCAAAAATGTGATTTTTGAGATGGATGTTTATTGGGTAATGAAAGGTGGCTGTTCTCCGATTGAGTACATGAAAAAATATCCGGACCGCATCAAATTGCTTCACATCAAGGATGAGAAAGAGATCGGCGAAAGCGGATTGCTGGATTTCAAGGCCATTTTCGAAGAAGGCTATAAAATTGGAATCAAGGATTACTTTGTTGAGGTGGAACGTTACAATTTTGAACCACTCGTGAGTGTTCAGAAAAGCTATGACTTTATGGCTACCGCTGCTTATGTAAAATGAAACGTCTTTTAATTTCTCTCTTTTTGATGGGGGAAATGCTCATAACCACCGCTTTGCCCTTCTCTTGTATCGCAGGGGAGAAGGGCAGGGAGGTGGTTTTGATGCTTCAGCCCGGACCAGACAACCCAAGAAACAGCGAAGGGGATTTCATTACCCTGAATGACGGAAGGATTTTGTTTGTCTATTCCCACTACACGGGCAGCTCTTCCAGTGATCACGCCACCGCTTACCTGGCAGGAAGATTTTCGTCCGACAATGGGAAAAGCTGGGACATTGGAGATCATCTCGTTCTGGAGAATGAAGGCAAAATGAATGTGATGTCGGTATCTCTGCTGCGACTGAACAACGGTGAGATTGCCCTCTTCTACCTGAGAAAAAATTCGGTTACGGACTGCATCCCGATGGTGAGGATTTCGAGGGATGAGGCCAGGAGCTGGAGCGAACCGGTATGTTGCATCCAGGACCGGGAGGGATATTTTGTGCTGAACAATCACCGGGTGATTCAGCTGAAAAGCGGCAGATTGCTGATGGCCGTGGCCTATCACGGGAACAACATTCCCGGCAGGAAGAACCGACTTGGAAGTGCCTGGAGTTATTACTCGGACGACAACGGCAAGAACTGGAAACCCGGACTCGAAGCAGCCAATCCCGACAGTATGATGGTACAGGAGCCTGGTGTGGTCGAACTGAAAGATGGAAAAATCCTGATGTGGATGAGAACTAACTCCGGATTTCAATATCAAGCCTATTCAACGGATGGTGGAGTGAGCTGGTCGGCAGCTCAGAAAAGTAACATTCCCTCACCGCTTTCCCCCGCGGCCATCGACCGTATCCCCCAAACAGGCGATCTGCTGCTGGTATGGAACAACGCTGTTAATGCCAATCCGGCGACCAAAGGGAAACGAACCCCCCTAACTGTAGCCATCTCGAAAGATGAAGGGAGAACGTGGGGGAAAACCAGAAACCTGGAGGAGGATCCCGATGGATGGTATTGCTATACCGCTGTTCACTTTGCAGGATCCTATTTGCTGCTGGGTTATTGTGCCGGAAGTCAGCGCAAGAATACCCACTTGTCGGAGACCGACCTTCGCAGGATAAAACTTTCCAACCTTTATCGCAGCAACTGACGGACCTTAGTTGTAATTCTATTGACTCGGAATAACCCGGGTTAATATCCCCTGATTTTCATTTTGAGTGTGTAGACGGAGGTGCGGGCAGTAATAAACAGGACATTCCGTTTCTTCCCGCCAAAACAGAGGTTGGATGGCTGTTCAGGGATGGCAATTTTGGCGATGTTTTCCCCTTTTGAATTGAAAATCGAGACGCATTGATTGGTGAGGTAGACATTACCGGCCCTGTCGATTGTCATCCCGTCGGACCCTTCCGGTGCGAAGAAAGTCTTGTTGCGAAGTGAACCGTCGGCAGCAATATTGTATTTCCAGATTTTGTGATCCTGGATATCGCTCACGTACAAAATCTTGCCATCGGGTGTTCCGATGAGGCCATTCGGTTGTTTGTAATCGTTGATGACACGGGATACTTTGCCATCCGGCGAAAGGTAATAGACGCCACGGGTACTCTGAACCTCCTGGTGACCCTCTTCCCAGTAATCGCGGAAATAGTATGGATCTGAGAAGTAAATGCCGCCATTGGGCGCAATCCAGAGGTCGTTGGGACCATTCAGGTGCTTCCTGTCAAATCCTTCCGCCAGGATGCGGCGTTGTCCGTCGCTGGAGAATGCCACCAGCCTGTTGTGAAGGTCTGCGCAGGTTACCAACTCCCCCTTTGCATTGAAATAGGTGCCATTCGATCTTTCTGAAATTTGCGTGAAGGTTGTGATGGTTCCCTTCTCGCTCCAAATCCAGATTTTGTCGTTCGGCTGATCGGTGAAATAGACCCTGCCATCGCGGGCCACGGCAGGGCCTTCGGTGAATAAAAATCCACCTCCGGCCTTTGTGACTTGTGCCCCTTTGGCCATCAATTGCAGCTTGTCTTTTGGATTCCCTGCGGTAGTTGTAAGGGAAATTGCAAGCAGGAAGAGGATCAACTTGAATTTTGTCATTATTGCAAAGGAAAACGGATGTTTGCCCCTGGAAGTTTTTCAGGAATGACCAGTAATACCAGGGAGAGAAAAATTATCGCTGCAATGATAGTGAAAAAATAGAGAGCCCATCTGTCTTTCGGGAATAGTTCTCTGGCATGTTTTTCGTGAAACGGGGTAACCGATTTTCTGAAGAGCAGAAGAAAGACCAGCAGATTGACGACATACAGCGGTTGTTCATATCTGACCACACCCATGAAGATCCCCGTAATCAGGTAACTCCAGATGATGTAGGTGCAGAACAGGGATACAAAAAGCGTTATCAGCTCATGCTTTCCGAAGCGCTCCTTCCCTTTTAGTTTCAGACCGACGATCAGATTCAGCGCAGCCAGGATGAGCAAAGTCAGAATGGCGAGGAAGAGTGCCCTGGAGGTATCGTTTTGGATGAAATTACTCTTCATCATTTCGCTAACGCGGAAGGCATCTTTCCAGACCAGAAGGGGAATGATCAGCAGGATCAGCAGCAGGGAGGTGAAATTTTCATTTTTCGTGGGAGCCTCAGTAGACTTGGGCCATTCGGAGGAGAAGACCCCGTAGGCCATTCCCGATCCACCCCAGAATCCGATGTTGTATTCCATCACATTCCACATATTGAAATGAATTTGGAGGAGTTCTCCCGATATCTGGAGGAAATTCCCGAAGGAGAATCCAAATCCGGCTCCCAGCATGGCATAAAATGCGACCCGCAACGCCGAAGTATGTCCGTTTCGCAGCATGTGCCACACCATGGCAGCACCGGCTCCCAGACAGATGGCCCAGGATTCGTTACGGGGAGGCGTCATCAGTAGTTCAACCTGTTCGATGAGGAAAAAATAGGCGATGATGCCCCCGGCCACCATCTCCACCAACAGAGAGGCCCATTTAACCTTCGTGGAGGAATTGGAGGTGAGGGATAGTCCGACCAGTCCACCGCCGATCAAACCGAAGAGTCCGCCGATCACGAAAAGGGAGAGAAAGCCATAGGTAGAGTTAAGCAGATCGGCGGCCTTGCAGTAGCCGGTGACCATGCCGTAACTGATCATTCCCGTGGTGCCCCAACCGATAGCCGACATCGCGATCACGGGCAGCATTTTTTGGTGCCAATCCTGGCGCCTGGCTACCAGCAGAAGTGCGGAGCCTCCAATCATCCCGGCAAAGGCAGCCCCGGGTTCGTGTCCGAACTGTCCCCGGATGGCCCAGGCAGTACCAAAGGAGATTCCCACCAGAAGAATGGAAAGAATCAATTGATTAGTTTTCATTTCGATGAGTTAATAGTAGTTATAGAGATAGTCAAAGCTACAAAAGAATTGTGGATTATGGATGATGGATGATGAATGATGGATGAAGGAGGATGAATGATGAATGACGGATGAAGAATGGCGCTTCATGCGATCATTTTTGCTTTGCATTTTTTCCGTTGCGATCTGATCAATTTGGGTTAAATTTGTAGAATTTGAAGCCAAATATGACCACCCTGAAAGTTGATGCGTTTATTGCGAAGATGAAGGAACATCCTCTTCTGGATATCCGGACTCCTGCCGAATATCACCAGGGTCATCTGCCAAATGCCCTTTCTTTTCCCCTTTTCAGCAACGAAGAGCGGGTTGTGGTTGGAACGCTCTACAAACAACAGGGAAAGGAGACGGCAGTTCTGAAAGGGTTGGAACTGGTTGGACCGAAACTCAAAAATTTTGTTTTGCAAGCCAGAAAGCAGAAGGGGGCCCTCTGTCTCTATTGCTGGCGGGGTGGCATGCGCAGCAACAGTATGGCCTGGCTGCTTGAGACAGCCGGCAGGGAAGTTTATGTTTTGGAAGGCGGATACAAGGCCTACCGCACGTACTGCAGGGAGTTGATCGCCTCCGGATTGAAACTGATTATGCTCAGCGGACCAACCGGATCCGGTAAGACGGAGATTCTGCACCACCTGGCAGCACTGGGAGAGCAGGTCCTGGATCTTGAAGGACTGGCCAATCACCGGGGATCGAGTTTCGGTGGAATAGGCCAGCCAATTCAGCCTAGTACAGAGCAGTTTACCAATCTCATCTTCGAGAAGATGGAGGGTTTTGACAGAATCAGACCCATCTGGGTGGAAGGGGAGAGCCAGACCATCGGAAAGGTCTCCATCCTAAATGAACTGTTTTTTCAAATGAACAACTGTCCGACCATCCGCATCGATCCTCCCCGGGAGGAAAGGGTGAAGCGGCTCTTGCGCGATTATGCCGGATTTCCGGTGGAGGAGCTTCGGCTAAGTATCGAAAAGATTTCCAAACGGCTGGGAGGCAAGGATACCCAGGATACGCTGGAGGCCCTTTCGGTTGGTGATTTTCAAAAAGTGGTGGAGTTAACCCTTGACTATTACGACAAGGGATACGAATTCAGCATGGCGCGCAGGGAGACTGAGATGACGCCATTTGTTCCAACCTCCTACGATCCAGAAACGATGGCACCGGAGCTGCTTGAGTTTGTGTACACCAGACTTTTGACTGGGGCAACAAAATGCGATTAAAATGTCGCCGTTATGCGGCTTTGCTCCCTCGGTTATGTATGTGTCCTACCATACTTTCGCCGTTTTACGGCTATTTGGTTTTGATGTCTAGTTTTGAATTATCGGCGCATTGCACCAAAATTATGGCAGAAAATGAATAAATTGACACACTTTTATCCTCCTTGTGGCGGAAGGTTGGTGCCTTATAAAGACGAATTCAAATATTTGTAAAAATGCAAACAGTAGATGGAAAAGGGTTGCTTTGTCCGCAACCATTGATTTTAACCAGAAAGGCATTGAAAAAATGTCTGCCGGGTGAGACCCTGAAAATTGAATGCGATAACCGCACTGCTTTCCAGAATATTTTGACCTATCTGAAGGATCAGTCGCTTGCCCCCACCGGCACCGAAGTGGATGGCCTCTTTCAGATCACGGTAGTGAATCAGCCTGTTGAGGGAGAGGAAAATTCAAAATCCTATGGCATTGATCCCGGAACCTGCTCCACGGCCTATGTCGTCGTGGTGAGCAGCGAAAAGATGGGCGATGGTGATCCCGAACTGGGAACCATCCTGATGAAAGGCTTTCTGAATGCGCTGATTGAACAGTCCGTCCTTCCTACCCACCTGCTTTTTTACAACGCCGGCGTAAAACTGGCAACCATCGATTCAGGGGTGATAGCTTCCCTCCAGGCACTGGAAGCGAGTGGTGTCGATATATTGATCTGTGGTACCTGCGTCGAATTTTACGAAGTCAAGACCTTGCTGGCCGTTGGCAGAATCTCCAATATGTTTACCATCACCGAAACGATGGCGAAGACGGGGCACATACTCAAACCATAGATAGTTGTTTCAAGGGTTAACCCCTCCTAACCAAGAATTACACGGATTGCACGAATTGATACACGAATTCAAATCCATTTGCTACAGATTACACAGGTTAAATGGAAAAAATTGAATGGCCGTTTCCTTACTCCCCATCTTCCAAGTCCTCCAAGTCATTTCAAACCAGAATTACCACAAATTCAGAAACACAATTTATCCATCCATAAATGTCCTCCCATGAATCTCTATTTCGACAATTGTGCGACCAGTTTTCCAAAGCCTGCAGCAGTGGCGGAGGCAATGAGCAGGCATCTGAACGAGACGGGAGGAACCTACGGCCGTTCGGCCTATCCCCGCATTCTCAACTCGACCAGGTTGGTAGAGGAGTGCCGCGACCAGCTGGCCGGTTGGATGGGTACCACACTGGCCGATAAGATCATCCTGACCGCCAATGCCACCACCGCCCTGAACCTGATGATTCAGGGTATCTGCAAAAAGGGAGGGCACGTGCTGACCTCAGCGATGGAGCACAATGCCATTGCCCGACCGCTTCAGCACCTGTGCCAGCTGGGTCTCATCGAATGGGAGCAGCTGGACAGTGCCCAGGACGGAAGCATCCTTGTGGATAAAATAGCCTCCAAACTTCGACCCAATACCATCCTGGTGGCAGTTTGCCACATGAGCAACGTCAATGGGATGGCGCAATCGCCCGGAGAGATCAAACGAGCCATCGGGGAGATCCCGTTGCTGGTGGATGCGAGTCAGTCGCTGGGCCAGTTTCCCGTTGAGGTAGATCGCTGGGGCGTCGATTTCCTGGCCTTCACCGGACACAAATCATTGCTCGGACCCACAGGAACCGGTGGCGCCTTTCTCAGGCACCCTGAGTTGGTGGAGCCCTTGTTGTTTGGTGGTACCGGCAGCGGATCCGACTCCCTGTCGATGCCGGCTTTCGTTCCCGACCGCTTCGAGGCCGGAACGCCCAACATTACGGGCATCCACGGACTGAATGCCGCCCTGAAGAACCGGCCTGTTTCCTGTCATTCGTCCGACGATTTTGCCGCCCTGCTCTCAGAAGTGAAAGCGAACAAAAATTACCAGGTACGGTGTGCAGACGATTTCTCCCGACAGGGTAAACTCTTCTCTGTGGTGCATCAAAAGCTGAGTTCATCGGAACTTGCCCAACGATTTTACGAGGAATATGGTATCGAATCCCGTGCCGGACTGCATTGCGCACCGCTGGCGCATCGGCACCTGGGTTCCTTCCCTAACGGGGATTGCCGTTTCTCCCTATCTCCCTACCATACCCCTGAGGAGTTGAATTTTCTAGCCAAAGCCATCCACGATGTCGGAAAATAGAGAGATTTGTTTGTTTCAGAACATCCGTCAGGTGATCAACGCGGAGTTGTGGTGCGTGAAGAACAAGATTCTGGTGCGCGTGATTCCTGTGCCCAAACCCTATTCGACAGAATGTGGGCTCTGTCTGGAACTGGACGGGGCGGATGGCGACAGGCTGGAACAGTTTGCAGTGGAGAACGGAATGGGGATTCAGAGAATCCAAAGCGTAAAATAGCTAACCCCTTTCCAACCACGAATTACACGAATAGAAACACGAATTACCAATTTTCGATTTCGGGTGGTGAGATTTTTAATCGCACATTAAGTCATCGCAGCAATCATCAACAGCGAATCGGAATTCGCTGCACCAACAGCTCATTCAAATTGAAATCAACAAGGTATTTTCGATTTGCAGAATTAATTCAACCCCTCCGGGGTTGCGGGACATCGGTGCGCTGTTGGCCACGGGTTTCACCCGCGGTTATTGACCTTCAAGCCCTTCGGGCTTTCAAACCCCAATTGCTCCGGGTTACCGGTATCAGTGCAGGTCTTGTACGACTTATCTGGCATTGCGTTCAACCCCATCGGGGTTGTGATGTTGTTCAACTTCTTCCACAACGGGTTTCACCCGCGGTTATTGACATTCAACCCCTTCGGGCTTTCAAACCCCAATTGCTCCGGGTTACCGGTATCAGTGCAGGTCTTGCACGACTTATCTGGCATTGCGTTCAACCCCATCGGGGTTGTGATGTTGTTCTACTTCTTCCACAACGGGTTTCACCCGCGGTTATTGAAATTCAAGCCCGAAGGGCTTGCACTAATAATTCCGAATTTTTTATGCTTAACCTTTCGGGCAGCCACGAGGAGCTGCCCCTACCTAACTACCTTCTAACCCAGTTCCTTTCAATCGGGAATATCAGACGTTGCATGCAACGTCTCTACTGTCGCCACTATCAACTCTTAGTTCTTCACTCTTCTCAGGTCCTCCAGTCTTACGGTCCTAAAGGCTTTCCCGCTTCCCCGTCCTCCTCAATACGCATTCACCCTGTCCACCTTCCGCCAGGTGATCTCTTTGTAGGCCAGGAACCTGTTGAGGTACCAGATAAAGCCTCCGTAGACCGGAATCAGCACCAGCTGGGCGTAGGGATGCCAGTGGGTCAGGAATTGGTGCAGGAAGCCGAAGGCTGCTGCGAGGGCGAAGATGGCGAAGATCCTGAACATAGTTCCCCCTGCCTGCGCGGCAGATTTCTCCGTGGAAAACGGGAAGACCGGACGCTGAAAAAAGTAGATCAGCAACGAGGAGAGGTAGATGACCAGGAAGGCGATGAACACATCGGGCAGTACCGCGATTCCCCGGAAGGAGCAGACGGCTACCGCCAATATCAGGTAAAAAGGCACGAAGAATTTGGCAAAGGCGGCCTTGATGGTCCCCTTAAAGAATCCCGCAGGCGACTGCATCGGAAGTGATTTGAAGATCCAGGCGGTATTTTGGTTGCCACCAATCAGCAGTGCGGCCGGAATGGTCACTCCGATGAACATAAAGGCATAGAGGATCAGGAGGTACTGGTCGCTGGTGGAGAGGTTGTGCAGCTTCTCCGGTTTGCTGAAGAAGGGAACCAGGATCATGATGACGATGTAGGCAAAAGAGGGGAGGATGCTCTGCTTGAAGAGTCTTTCGCGGCCTGTCATCTTCCACATCAGGTGAAAAGCGGCCCTCTCTTGCGGATCGTGCACAAAGATCAGCGCCATCAGCCGGTACCAAAGACTCTGGTTCGTTTTTTCAATCTTCACCGTCGAATTGCGGTCGCCCTGCTCTAAATCCATCAGTTTCTGGTTGAAGAGCGGCGTCAGAAATTTCCCCGTCAGGAAGATGGCGCACACCGGTACCAGAAAGGCTTCTGCCGCAAAGAGCAGGTGGTACGCATCGAAATTCGCGGTAGCTATTCCCTCAATCATTCCCGCGAAAAAGGCGGGCGGTACCAGGAAGGTGTACCAGTTAACGGGAAGTACCATGTTCGCGATGGTGGTCTTGTCGACCATGTTCAGTCCAAACTGGTAGGCGGCCATGAAGAAGACGGCCACCACAATCTGGAAATACATCAGCACGTTCTTGAGTCGTTCGCCGCTGGCGAACTGCAGGATACCCAGATAGAGGATGTTGGAGAGGAAGAGCGTGAAGAGTACGTTGAGGATGATCGAGAGCATAAAGAGCGCTCCCGCCAAAAAGCCAAACCTGACCACCGCGATGACGATCGAAACGACAGAGAGATTGAAGGCCATCAGCGCGAGGTAGACGAAGACGTGTGCATTGCGGGCGAGGTTGATGGTGTTGCCGAGGATGGGCAACGGCTGGATGATCACATTCTCCGTGGTATCGAAAAGGACGGTGGTAAATTCTGAGATGATGGTCATTGCCATCATCACCATCAGGAAGGTGTGGGCGAAGTAGAAGAAGGTGAATGGCTGTTTGACGATGATCAGGAAAATGCCGAAGAAGACGCCGAAGAACATCTGCGTCACCGACTGTTTCACCAGCATATTCTGAGGTTCCTGGATGGCCCGTTTGTTGAAGCCCCGCACGCGGCGGTTGTCGAGGGTCAGTTTCAGCTCGATGATCCGCAGGAACTGTCCGAAGTCGGCGCCCATCGATTCGATGAATCCTTTGAATGGACGGAAAAGTAGCAGGATAAATTTGATCATCGCCGTTACTTTTCAAATGCGTTGATGAATGCCTCTGCCTTCTCTTCGTGGTTGGTGTTTCCCGTGAGGCGGGTGAACATCTTCTCGAGGTTGGCGTCGTTGGAGAGTTTATTCAGCTCTGCGAACGATCCGTCGGCAATCACGTTTCCCTGATCGATCAGGATAATCCGGTCGGAGATCTTCTCGACCACATCCATCAGGTGGGAGCTGTAGAAGATGGTCTTTCCCTCGCGGGCGAGGTGGATCAGCATCTCCTTGACCATGATGACCGAGTTGGCATCGAGACCGGAGAGCGGCTCGTCCATGAAGATCAGGTCGGGGTTGTGGAGCAGTCCGGAGCAGATCATCACCTTTTGGCGCATCCCCTTCGAGAAGGTGGAGATCCGCTGGTTGATGTTGGGTTTCATCTCGAAGATGGCCATCAACGCCTCTGCCTTGTTGCGGGTCTGCTCGCGGCCGAGGCCCCGCATCTCGCCTACAAACTCCATGAACTCCATCGCGGTAAGCGACTCGTAGAGGACTGCATTCTCGGGGATGTAGCCCACCTGCCGCTTGATCTCGATCGTGTGGCGCCGCAACTCCTGACCGAAGATCTCTATCTCGCCGCCGAAGTCGGTGATCAGTCCGCAGAGGATCTTCACGGTAGTGGATTTTCCCGCGCCGTTGGGACCGATGTAACCGATGATTTGTCCGGAGGTGATCTCCAGGTTGATGCCTTTGAGCACCTCTTTGGCACCGTATTTTTTCTGCAGGTTCTGGATGCGGATGATGGTTTGTGGGTCCATGGGGTAGGGATAAGGGATTTGAAGGAAAACAAAGATAAAAAAATATCACTATCAGAATCAGGATTTGCAGGATGAAAGAAGCCAACTTCCAACCACGAATTGTACCAATTGCACACGAATAAAAAAATGACTGAGTCGGGTGGTGCGATTTTTTATCGCACATTAAGTCATCGCAACAATCATCAACAGCGAACCGGAATTCGCTGCACCAACAGCTCATTCAAATTGAAATCAACAAGGTATTTTCGATTTGCAGAATTAATTCAACCCCTCCGGGGTTGCGGGACATCGGTGCGCTGTTGGCCACGGGTTTCACCCGCGGTTATTGACCTTCAAGCCCTTCGGGCTTTCAAACCCCAATTGCTCCGGGTTACCGGTATCAGTGCAGGTCTTGTACGACTTATCTGGCATTGCGTTCAACCCCATCGGGGTTGTGATGTTGTTCAACTTCTTCCACAACGGGTTTCACCCGCGGTTATTGACATTCAACCCCTTCGGGCTTTCAAACCCCAATTGCTCCGGGTTACCGGTATCAGTGCAGGTCTTGCACGACTTATCTGGCATTGCGTTCAACCCCATCGGGGTTGTGATGTTGTTCAACTTCTTCCACAACGGGTTTCACCCGCGGTTATTGACATTCAACCCCTTCGGGCTTTCAAACCCCAATTGCTCCGGGTTACCGGTATCAGTGCAGGTCTTGTACGACTTATCTGGCATTGCGTTCAACCCCATCGGGGTTGTGATGTTGTTCAACTTCTTCCACAACGGGTTTCACCCGCGGTTATTGACATTCAACCCCTTCGGGCTTTCAAACCCCAATTGCTCCGGGTTACCGGTATCAGTGCAGGTCTTGCACGACTTATCTGGCATTGCGTTCAACCCCATCGGCGTTGTGATGTTGTTCTACTTCTTCCACAACGGGTTTCACCCGCGGTTATTGACATTCAAACCCTTCGGGCTTGCACTAACAATTCCGAATTTTTTATGCTTAACCTTTCGGGCAGCCACGAGGAGCTGCCCCTACCTAACTTCTTGCCCAGCTCCTTTCAATCGGGAATATCAGACGTTGCATGCAACGTCTCTACTGTCGCCACGATCAACTCTCAGTTCTCAACTCTTCACTATTCGTTTTTCACTTCCTGCCCATTGAAAATAAAATCCCTCCCTTGATAGGTTGGCAAATAAATTGGTTATCTTGGAATTGCCAAAACGAAGGGCACAACAAGCTTATTGCCCTACCGGGAAGGCTGAACTTTGTTGGTTTTCATTTTCAAACCTCTGCAGGTATGTACCGATTCCTCGATTCTGATGCCGTGCGAAAAGAGCGAAGGCTGATCTGGGCCGTGAACAGGTCGGTGATGGAGAACCTGGGTTCCATCCACAAGAAGAACGGAAAGAAGAGCAAGAGTCACTGGAATCTCTTCATTGGACTGCTTCGCATCTTCGCCGTGCTGCTGAAGCTGACGGGTTTCTACAAAAAAGGATATGGCAATGCGAAGCACATCCGCGTCAACGAGATTTCCCTTTCCTATCCAGATCTTCCAGCCGCCTACGATGGGTTCAGAATCCTGCATTTGTCGGATCTGCACATCGACAGCATCCCCGGATTTGCCTCGCTGCTGATCGACAAGATCAAACCACTCCAATTCGATTTGTGTCTGCTCACAGGCGATTTCAGGCGGGACATCCACGGTAGTTTTAGTCACATCCTGAAGCCGCTTCATATCCTGGGGAAATACCTGACCGCTCCATTCGGCACTTTTGCGGTTTTGGGCAACCACGACACCTACCTGATGGCGCAATATGAACCGGAGTCGGGGATGGAGCTGCTGATCAACGAATCGGTCGAGATCACCAAGGAAGGGGAGAAGATCCTGGTCACCGGGACCGACGATCCGTTCAATTTTTACACCGATGCGGCGCTGCTGAGTCTCGAGACGACGGGTTATGATTTCAAGATCGCGATGGTGCATACCCCCGAGCTGGCCAAGGCGGCATCGGCAAACGGATATGATCTTTATCTCTGTGGCCACACCCATGGCGGACAGATCTGCCTCAAAGAGGGAGTGCCGCTGATCAGCCATCAGTTCGAGGGGAAACAGTTCAACCACGGATTGTGGCACCTGGGCCGGATGAAGGGATACACCTCTCCAGGTGCAGGCGTAAGCGGTATGCCGGTGAGGTTCAATTGTCCGGCGGAGATAACCTTGATTAGCCTCAAACGAAGTTAACCCCACCCAACCACGAATTACTCGGATTGAAACACGAATTAAAAATGACGAAGCCGGGTGGTGCGATTTATAATCGCACATGAAGCTACCGCGAAAATATTAATTCGGCGAACCGGAATTCTCCGCACCCGCAGCTCATTCAGATTGAAATCAACCTGGTATTTTCGATTTGCAGAATTTATTCAACCCCTCCGGGGTTGCGGGACATCGGTGCGCTGTTGGCCACGGGTTTCACCCGCGGTTATTGACATTCAAGCCCTTCGGGCTTGTCTATGCAATTCTGAAATTTATGTGCTCAAACTTTCGGGCAGCCACGAGGAGCTGCCCCTATCTAACTTCTTGCCCAGATTCTTTCAATCGGGAATATCAGACGTTGCCTGCAACGTCTCTACTGGTGCCACTCTCAACTCTTCACTCTTCACTCTTCACTTTTTTCTCCCCCTCATTCCTTCGTCGCACCTCCTCGCAAAGGCAAAAATTTCGTGCAAAATCCCTTAACAAAAATTCGAAGTCCAAAAAGTTGGTTCAAAGCGCATTATCGACAATTCAGCGCCCGAAAAGTTGGTGCAAAGAACAAAATTGACAATTCAAAGACCGAAAAGTTCCTTCAAATTCAATTAGGACTAATTCAAAGACCGAAAAGTTGGTTCAAGGTTCATTCGTGCTCGTTCAAGGAAGAAAAATTTCGTTAAAGGAACCTCTGTTGCCATACAAGGTCAGTCCATTCAACCGCAAGATAGAATAGCGCCCGTTCAAGGTAAAAAAATACCCAAACAAGGTGGCTTGCTTGTGCCGCAAGGTAGGTTGAAACTGCTGCAAGGAAGATCTGTGATGCCGCAAAGAAGAAATGTGATCCCAAAATATATTGTTAAATTTAAGGGATTTAATTTTTAGGGATGAAGAGCTGATCCGAAATGTAGTTTTTATCAATTGGCCACTTACGAAAATAAAAAAGTTCCCAAAAGCCTATCATGAATGACTTGCCTCCAAATAAGGAAATTCCAGTTGGTATACTTTCATCCGTATTGAATGATACCACCAACTCTTACAAATATTATTGGTTTCTGGCTATTTTAGATATCCTGCAAACGAGCGATTCAAATGAGATCAGGATAGACGATTTGTGTGAAAAGATGATTGAATCGGTCTGGTATCCTTTGAACTTCTTTAAGCTCTCTTTCGGAGCGCAGGACTCCTTTAAAAAGATTGCCGATTCCATACATGCTATTGTTGATTTGGAGCATTCTGATGCATCGGTTTATCAGCAAATCAACGAAAAAACGGACGAAAATACCAAAAAGCAAATAAAGTCGGATGTTAACAAATTGGCTCGCTGGGTCCCTTACCGATTTATCCGACCATTCTTCAAAAACGAATTGATGGGAATTGCCGATCATCGGATCAATGCCTTGATTAAAAAATTGTCAGCTGAGTATTCCAAACAAAATCCCAATCTTGTACCTTATTATTTTCAGGAGGATAAGATTGTCATCAATCTTCCCTGGAAGGAATATTTGCTGCAGCACATTGGATTGATCAAGGGGTTTATCTATTGGAAGCTTGTCAATTTCGTTCAGAAGAACAACCCGAATGTTTTGGGAATTTCTGCCAAACTGTTCAAACCGGAAAAGCGCAATTTGGAGTTGAATAACAAGAGTTGGGATTTTTACCTGAACCACAAAAAAGGAATGAAGTGCATATATTCCAAAGACCAACTTCCGAAGAATTTCTCATTGGATCATTTTGTCCCCTGGTCCTATACTGTTCACGATTACAATTGGAACATTGTGCCTGTGAGCAAGGAAATCAATTCAGGTAAAAGCAACAATCTGCCTTCAATGGACCACTATCTGGAGGATTTTGTTGCGCTGCAAAACGACTTTTATGTCTGTATCTATGATTCCAATTTCAAATTGAAAAACAATATTATGG
>Ga0209697_10002336_pt1 | contig 27527 bp, 24 predicted proteins | sample AliMusrvi5mmetaG_FD_184115 | JGI IMG/M metagenome (GOLD analysis project Ga0209697, IMG submission 184115) | Freshwater lake bacterial and archeal communities from Alinen Mustajarvi, Finland, to study Microbial Dark Matter (Phase II) - Alinen... | ecosystem: Environmental > Aquatic > Freshwater... | reverse complement strand
CTGCAAGGGCGCCTTCGCCCGCTCGACCGCCGACCAGGCCACCGCGGACCGCCCGGCGGCCTCGCGCAGCGCGGGATTTAGCTGCAACGCCATGGTGACCGCCTGCTCGACGGTCAACGGGGTGAGGGCCGGCGCCGGGAACACCGCCGACGGGGCCGCGTGACTGGACGCGACGAGGGTCAACAACACCGCAACGACGGTAAAAGACTGTACCAACTTCATTTGCTACTCCGGATTGGCAGGACGGCGTAACGCCCCGAATAAAAAGAGCGACGCCAATTCGTCGATCAGGGTCTCTTCGGAGAGTTCATCCCCCATTTCATACAGGGTATCCCAGAAGAAAAAATTCACCAGTAGTTGCCCGAGTAACGCGCGCGCGGCGACGGTGGTGTTCAGCGGACGGAACACGCCTTCCGCGATACGGCGCGCGAGATAGGCGCTGACCATCTGAGTGGCCGGCAAAAAGATATTGCGTTTCATCGCTTCGGCCAGTTCACGGTTGAATAATGCTTCGCTGTGAATGGCAATTACCAGTGGGCGATTGCGCAGCCAGAGCGCGAGGCGATTGCGAATAAAGGCGCGCAACACTTGCAGGTCTTCCGTGCCCTCGCTGACGGCAAACATGGCGTTCAGCGGGTCGAGTACGGAAGGGGTCAGAAAGGCAAACAACAGGTCACGTTTACTGGGGAAATATTTATAGATTGTGCCTTCGGCGATTCCTGCTTCGCGGGCGATGGCCTTCGTGGTCGTGCGCGCATAGCCTTGCTCGGAAAACAGTTTGATCGCCGCGTCGATAATTTCCTTCCGACGCGTTTCCGGCGCTTTGCGATGACGTTTCATGCTTTCGTGATTAGCTACTGTCATACACGGTTCCCCGGTAATATGCCTCGCTTATAAGTGAGTACTCACTCACTATAGGGGCAAAACAAGAACCTGTCAATGCTATTCAACACTAGTGTTACCGATTGGGGCGTTGACTTATCCGGCGACGACGATGACAATCCCACTACGGTGCAGTTCGCAATTAACGCCAATGATACTCAGCAACAAGCTGCCAGGCGTTTTACCACTGCTTTCGGTCCGGTGCAGAAGTAGAGCGGGACGCCCAGTGCGCGTTCGAGTTCGCGTGGAGTCGTGTCGTCGAGGAAGATGCCGTCGGTGTTGAGCGTGGCAGCGGGGAGGAAGATCGCCTGTCCGTGCGGGCAATCGGCAAGGGCGGCGCGCAGATCACGAGCCGTGAGCAGGCCGGCCACGGTGACACCGCCACCGTAGAAGGTGTTGGGGATGGCAATCACCCGGGCATCGACGCCATGCTCGCGCAGGCGGGCGGCGAATTCGTGCAGCAATGGCGCCGCCAGCATACCGGTGACCAGGCTAACAGGACCGGCGGGCAGGTGCGCGGGCCAGCGGAGGGTTGCCAATTCATCGAGAAAGATGCGCGACAGGCCGATGCCGTTTTCCCGCTGCGGGAAACCTTCGTAGGCAGCTTTGAGCGGAAATGGCTGACTGGTGGCGAGGTAGAATTCATCGGCGGCAAAGATCAACCGCGTGCCGAGGTGGGCGAGATTGGCCTGTTGCCGGGGTTGCACGGCGGCGAGTAACGTGGCGGCGTCTGCCGGGGTGAGCGGGCATACGTCCGGTCCCGCGGGACGGTGCGCGGTCAATCCCACCGGTACGATACCCACGCTGAGCAGCGTCGGATGGAGGGCGGTCAAATCGTCCAGCGTGCGTTCCAGCACCTCGCCATCATTCCAGCCGGGACAAAGCACAATCTGCCCATGCACTTCAATCCCGCCGTCGCCTAATCGGCGCAATTGCGCGCGGATGTCCGGAGCGCGGCGATTCTGCAGCAAGCAGCGGCGCACTTCCGGATCGGTGGCGTGAATGGAAACGTAGAGCGGTGACAGGTGCTCGCGGATGATGCGTGCCATGTCGCCGGCGCGCAGGTTGGTCAAGGTGATGAAGTTGCCGTGCAGAAAGGAAAGGCGATAGTCGTCATCACGCAAATTCAGGCTGGGGCGCATTCCGGCCGGCATCTGTCGCTCGAAGCAAAAGACGCAGTTGTTGCGGCAACGACGCATGCCATCGAAGACATCGCTGGCAAACCCCAGACCGAGATCTTCGTCTTCGTCCTTTTCAATCTCGATTTCCCATTGCTCGTTACCGCGCGTGACCAGCAATGTCACTTCTTCTTCCGCGGTGGCAAAGCGATAAGCGATATAATCGGCAACCGGCGCGCCGTTGACCGCCAGCAACACATCGCCTGCCTGCAATCCGACCTCGGCCGCGATGCTCCCCGCCGCCACCGTCGCAATCCGCGCTCCCATGTTATCCGGTATCTGCATACTGCTGATTATAGCGGAAGACAGTGAGATTGGCGAAAGACGGGGATCTGGCTGAACCGCGATGAGAAGGATGGGAAGATGGCCTTGGTCTTGAACGATGATTCCGGTGATTAATGGAGGTAACCGCTCAGGCCCCGCTGGCGCGCGAGCGTCCCCGCGAGCAGGTCGAGTATCCCCCCAGTGCTCGCGGGGACGCTCGCGCGCCAGAAAGGCTTAAACGGATACTGGAATTTATCCGCTCAGGGAGCCTTCGTGTCGACCCTCGCAGCAGATCACACCATCCGTAGCGCCGTCCATGACGGATCAAACTATATTCACCCGCGGCTTGCATGCGGTTTGCAGGTCGAGTTGAAAGGTTTGCAGATCATGGGGGATGATGACGGGAAGGTCGGCCCAGGAGGCGTCACCGGGGGTATCGAGGTGGTTGAGGAAGGTGATGCTCTCTTTCGGGATGCGCGCGGTGATGGCGCGGAGTGCCTCCTGCCCCAGGTGCACGGGGGATTCCTCTTCCGAAGTGGCTTCCAGGATAATGACGCCGGCCCCGTCAATGAGGGTGAACAGCGCCGCGGTCATACTGGAATCACCGGAATACGCGAGCACGCCATCAGGAAGGGTAAGGCGGTATCCGTAGGCGGTCGTTTGACCGTGCCGCATCGCCACCGGGGTGAAGGCAAGATCGTCCACGGTGTCGGATACGCCGGGGTGCGCTTCGACAAAGCGTAATGGGCGCGGCCAGGTGGGGGTCAGCAGATTCGGGAACGCCAGTTCCGCGACCGCGCGGACATGTTCTTCCACTCCCGCCGGTCCCACGATGGTCAGCGGGGAGTCGGTGCGGGAGACAAAGGCATATTCGAGCAGCAGGAACGGAATGCCGAAGAAATGATCGCCGTGAAAATGGCTGATAAAAATATAGCGAACATCGCGCGGGTCCTGCGCCAATCGTTTGAGATTCACCAACAGACCCGGTCCGGCATCGAGCAGGATCGAATCGTTCACCAGGATGGTGCTGCAATCCCGTTGCGGTGCAAACGCATTTCCCGTGCCAAGGAAAGTTATTTTCATTAGACGTCCTATACTTATAGATCTTTCGCATTGAGGTAAAAATGGGGACAGGTACGAATTTTCAGTGAAGCTGAATTCCCAATTCTACACGGCACTTGGAAAATTCGAGCCTGTCCCCATTTTACCTCAATGCGAAAGATCTAACTTATAATATCCGTAATTTCGCGCTGCCGGAGAAGGTGATCGCCCCTGGTTCCAGTAGGACCCGCGTGACGTGCGGTGCAAAGCGCAGTCCGGAGATATCCGCCACCGGATTCACCATATCGGTCAATAACTGTTGAATGCCCGCCGGTACGCCGACGCCCAGAATGCGCAACGATTCCGCCGTGTACCGGAAGCGCAGCCCATCTTCGATACGCACAAAGCCGCTGGTTTTTACCGGGATATCGAGATGCGACACCGAGGCACTGGCATCGACACGCAGCAAGCCCCGCTCGATCGTCAGGCGAAGATTTTTGACCGAACCGGATTCGGCGCGATGCTGATGCAAAAGATACTGATTGATCGCGCTCTCGCTGATGCGGCCTTCAAAGACCGCGTCGCCTACCTGGAGCACGCGAAACGGGTGGCGTTGATAGCGCACATGCGACAACGTCAACACCAGCGGATCGATTTTTAAATTCGGATCGGGCATTACGCCCACGCCGGTGATACGAATCAGGTCAACCTGGCGGGTGCTGATTCCATGCGTTTCGACCAGATAATGGTCGGCTGGTCCCATGAAATCCGGCGCGCGCGCGGCAATGAGGCGCTCGGTATCTTCCCGCGAGGCGTTATCGGAACACCCGGCTATCGCGAGCAAGAGCAAGAAGGCCAGGATCGTTCCCAGCAAAAATCGAGCACCGGACAACAACTGGTTCAATTGCATAAGATGAAAATTCCACTTCATCCGGTAAATTCCTTCCACGGTTAGCAAAGTAAGGAAGATGAATTATACGGATGGTGCGATCTGCTACGAACGTTGGCACGAAGGCCATGGACCGCCGGCATCCCTGCCGGCGCCCCCGTAGCAGACAACCTTCGCGCCATCGCCGGCAGGGATGCCGGCGGTCCATAGCCTTCGTGTCAACTTCTCCCGAAAGCGGCTCCATCAGATCACACCATCTGTAGAGAACTATCGTCTAAAGTGAAAATCTTCTGGATATTACGAATGAAAGGAACCCGCTGTTCCCGTCGGCTTTTTCATCGGAAAAGCGTGGATCGGGATTATGTATATTCCACTTGGCAGACATTTTTGACATTTATCCAGCCGCTTCAAGCTCACTGTCTTGTGCATCATTATAGAGTATGCTAGACTAAATTTCGGTACTAACAGTTAGTGAGAATCATTTCGCTTCATGAACAATCCTCAACCGAGTTTTTATTCGGTTACGCGATGGCGATCGAGGAGAGTTCCCGTGCGAAAGTTCCCATCGATTTGTCTGAGAAGGAGGAGAAGAGATGGCTGGAATCGAAGAGATGTCGCTCGATGAGATCGAAGCGGCGATGGCGCGGTTGCGCGATCAGCGGCGCAAATTGAAGAAAACCGGAAAAGTGGCGGAGCGTAAAATTGCGACGTTAATGCGCCGCCGTGCACGGTTTATGACGCGGGTGGATGAAATCGACGCGCAAATCGAAGTGCTGAACCAGGAAATCAGCCTGGTCCCGGCGCCGCAGCAACCTCGCCGTCGTGGTCGCCGCCCGAAATCGGAACAGATCGCTATCTAAGCACGAAATACGGAACGGACTGCCGGCAGATGATGGGATAACCTTCCCTGCGCACAGCGAGTCTTCCCGTGGTAAACGAGACATCATGCCAACAAATCGCGTGCTGGTCGATAATCGCAAAGCCTGGCACGATTATGAAATTATGGAAACGCTCGAGGCTGGTCTGGTATTGACCGGCACCGAGATCAAATCGCTGCGCGGAGGTAAAGGCAACCTGCGCGATAGTTACGCGCGGGTCGAAGGTCATGAGATTTGGATTCATCGCCTGCATATCAGTCCCTACGCGCAAGGCAACCGGGAGAATGTCGATCCGCTTCGCCCGCGCAAAGCATTGCTGCATCGCGAAGAAATCCGTCGTTTGATCGGCAAAACGCGCGAAAAAGGCTTGGCGCTCATTCCGCTCAAGATTGTACTGTCGCACGGACTGGCGAAAGTGGAATTAGGACTGGCACGCGGTAAGCGCATGTATGATAAACGCGAAGCCATTGCCGAACGTGAGACGGACCGTGAGCGCGAGCGGGTGCTGAAACACGGGCGAGAAGAATAACGGAAAAGGAATTCCGTTTCCCCAGGCGAAATCGGTAGCCGTGACCATGAACGAGACAATCTCCATGCCGGTAAACCTTCGAGCGCTAAAAGCGGATTTACGCGCGGCGATGCTGGCGCGACGCGAGGCGCTGTCATTTGCTGACGCGTATGCGCACAGCGCCGTCATTGCCGACACCGTCTTATCGCTGCCGATTTATACCGACGCACAAACCGTCGCCGGCTATATGTCCATCGGCAAAGAAGTGCAGACGGACGCGCTGCTGCACGCGGCGCTGGCGGCGGGCAAACGTGTGGTGCTGCCGCGCACGGTGCTGTCCGAACGGCGGCTCGCGTTGCATGCCGTCACGGATTTCGCGGCCTTGCTCCCCGGGCCTTTCGGCATTCGTGAACCCTCCCCGGCTACCCCGGAAGTTTCCCCCACTGAAGTTGAACTCTTCCTCGTGCCCGGCAGCGTCTTTGACTCTGCCGGCAATCGGATCGGCTATGGTAAGGGCCTCTACGATTCGCTGCTGGTGATGAGCGAAGGCTGGCGCGTGGGGCTGGCCTATGCCGTGCAATTGGCGCCGCGCGTGCCAACCGCGGAGCATGACATGCCGATGGACTTGATCGTGTCCGACCGCGGCATTCTCGATTGCGGGAAAGGACAGTTGGCCGGCGATCACCTCCGCCTGCGCAATATGGTGTTTTACGGGCATCACGGCGCATTTCCGCAAGAACGCGAACAGGGGATTCGGCTGGCGATGGACCTGGATATGCGGTTGGATTTGCAACTGCCCGGCTGCACGGACGAGCTGGCAACGACGGTCAATTATCCGGCGGTTTATACGCTGATCCAACAGATTCAATCCGGCCGGCAGTTCGCGCTCTTCGAGACGATGGTCGAGCATATTGCCGCGGCCATCCTGCAGCATTTCCCGCCGGTGGCGGAAGTGACGGTGACCGCGCGGAAATTCAACCCGCCCGTCGGTGGGTTGTTGGATGCCTTCGAAGTGGAAATTGTCCGCTCTCGGCCCAGTTGGATGCGACCACACGGGGTGTGACGAGGGGGAGTGTGGGAGTGTAGTAGTCGAGTAGTAGAGTAGTATGGTGGTGTTATAGCTTGTTTTGCTATAATATAGACTGATACATAACGATAAAATTTGTGCGTTGACTCTGCTGTTCTGATAAGTTATCTCTTCACGATGGAGAGAAACTTACCGCAGATTCCGGTCACTGCCGGCTGTTCTTTTTTCCCCACGACGCGGTGGAAATACCGTATTTTCGCTTAATAATTCATTGACGCTATCAGTGCCCTCTGGTATAGTGATTTCAGCGCACCATCGCAGCCCGGAGATCATTGCTATGCGCCGTATTGCCGCCTTCGATATGTCACTGTTTCTCTGCGTTCTTATCCTCGTCGGATTGGGTATCGCCTGTGTTTACACGGCAAGTTATCCCAAAGCCCTGGCGTTGACGGAGACCGGGGGAGACAGTTTTTTTTATGCCGGCAAGCAGATTAAAAACGTGCTGGTGGGCCTGGTGGCGATGATGGCGTTTACCTATCTGCCGCTGGGCATTTTCTACCGGCATCCGCGACGCGACGCGTTTTTCTGGGGACTGGTGACGGTGGTCGGCGTGATGCTGTTGGCCGTACTGGTGTTGGGACAGAGCAAACACGGCAACAAATCCTGGGTGATGGGGATTCAACCTTCCGAATTCGCCAAGGTGGGCATCGTGTTGACGCTGTCGGCATATCTGGCGCGCAATCCGTGGATGGTCAAGACGATGCGCAGCCTGTTTGCCGGTCCGGTCTGGTTTCTGTTTATTCCGGCGGCGCTGATCATGGGGCAAAAAGATTTGGGCACCACGCTGATGGTGGTGCTGGCCACGATGATCATGTTGATGATTGCCGGCACGAAAGCGCGCTATATCGGCATTTTGCTGGCGGTACTCGCGCTGCCGATGTTCGGGCTGATCCTGGTGAAACCACGGACGGCGGAGCGTTTCCGCGCCTGGGCGCAACCGGAAAACCGGACCATCATTGCCAGCGATCAACCGCGCAATTCGCTGATTGCCATCGGTTCCGGCGGTTTGCTGGGACGCGGATTCTGCCAGAGCCGGCAAAAATGGTTCTATCTGCCGGCTTCGCAAAACGACTCTATTTTCGCGGTGATCGCGGAGGAGTTTGGCTTCTTCCTCACCGTGCTGTTGCTGTTTTGCCCCTACCTCTTTCTCATCTTTCGCGGCTTTTCCATTGCCCACGGCGCGCCGGATGAATTTCATACGCTGGTGGCGATGGGCAGCACCGTCATGATCGCCACGCAAGCGTTGATCAATCTGGGCATGGCGATGAACCTGCTGCCGACCATCGGCATCAACCTGCCGTTCATCAGTTATGGCGGTAGCTCGATCATCGCCAGTATGATGATGGCCGGCCTGCTGTTAAATGTTTCGACATTGCGCTCCGCGACCGCCACCCGACCCGAGACGGCGCCAGGAGATGCCATGCAGCCGGCAATGTCCTGAAACACACCTGCACACGACTGACAAGTATCTTTTCCCATCGATCAGGGTATAGTGCTCTCCGGCGCGGAAGATTACGGCTTTCCGTTCGGGAACCCAGGGAGCGCGGGCGTCTCGCCCGCCTCGTGGGATTGTGCAATGAGGCGAGCGAGACGCTCGCGCTCCCAGGGATGACCATGCATTCTCGGAGTAATTCCATATCACTGGACCCGTCGCACCGGTATTATTTCATCGGCATCGGCGGCATCGGCATGAGCGCCATCGCGCAGATTTTATTGGCGCGCGGCTTTCGCGTCGGCGGTTCCGACATGCGTCACTCGGCGCTGTTGGAGCAGTTGATGGCCCACGGCGCGGAGATTGCGGTCGGTCACCAGGCCGATCATCTCCGGCGGGACGACGTGGTGGTGCTGTCTGACGCCATCAAAGCAGAGAATCCGGAGTGGCGCCAGGCGGTAGAGTGGGGGAGTACAATCGTCAAGCGCGCCGACATCCTCGGCACCCTGACGAACAGCGCGCGCGGCGTTGCGGTGAGCGGCACCCATGGCAAGACGACCACCAGCGGCATGCTGGCGACGATCTTCCTGGCCGCTGGGTTCGACCCGACCTGCGTGCTGGGCGGTGAGTTATCGGTGCTGGACGGCAATGCCCGTCCGGGCGGCACGCTCACCCTGGTCGAAGCGTGTGAAGCGTATAATTCGTTTCTGGAACTGCATCCCGAAGCGGCGATTATCACCAATATCGAAATCGATCACCTGGATTTTCACGGCACGCCGGAACATCTCTTCGCAAGTTTCCGGACATTTCTCGGCCAGGTGCGCGAAGTGGCGGTGTTGAACGGCGACGATGCGCGACTGCGGGCGATGCGTGGCATTCCCCCGCGCGCTGTGTTATATGGCGCGGGGACGGATAACGACTACCGGTATACGGAGGTCCGCCTGGGCGCGGAGAGCGTCTTCACCCTCGTGCACGGCGAAACGCCGTTGGGGGAAGTGACGCTGCGCGTGCCGGGGGCGCATAACGTGAGCAATGCCGCCGGCGCGGCGGCGCTGGCGCTCGAACTCGGCGCCGCGTTTGCCGATGTGCAGCGCGGATTGGCGGAATTTCCCGGCATGCACCGGCGCTTCGAGCGGATGGGCTGTTGTGGTGATGCAGCAGTGATCGATGATTACGCCCACCACCCGACCGAGATTCGTGCCACGCTGCAAGCGGCGCGCGCGAGTTTTTCCGGCACGCTGGTGGCCCTGTTTCAACCGCATCTTTTCAGTCGCACGCGCGATCTACTGGCGGAATTCGCCGATGCGCTGGCGCTGGCGGACGCGGTGCTGATTGCCCCGATTTACGCCGCGCGCGAAGCGCCGATTGCCGGGGTCGATGCCGGACTGCTGGTTGAGCGCCTGCAAGCGATCCCCGGTCATCCCCCGGTGCAGGCCGTGTCCGGCTTGTCCGAGGCTGTGCAGGTGTTAGCACACGCCGCGGGATGCGGAATCGCAGCCGCACAACCCGCGGTCATACCCTCGTTGCGAAATGGGGACTTGATTATTACGATGGGCGCAGGCGATGTCGACACCGTCGCCCATCAGTTGATTGCCATCGCACGGTAGGTGCAGGGAAGTCTGCACCGGATCGCGAATCAGTGCTAGGTCGAGGTTGGGACATTGGTCACGTCATCGCTACAACATGTGGAGTGCTGCGCCGAGGTATCGGCATTGGATGAACTGGCGCGTGAACTGCGGGCAAAAACCCGCGGCGAAGTGCTACGTTGCGAGCCAATGGCGATGCATACCACATTTCGTGTCGGCGGACCAGCCGATCTCTATTTGACGCCGCAGGATAAGGACGATCTGATCGTGATGTTGCGCCTGCTCTACCAGGCGGAAGTGCCGGTGAAGATCATTGGCAACGGCAGCAACCTGCTGGTGGCGGACGCCGGCATACGCGGGGCGATCATTCGGTTGACACCGAATTTTGCGCAGATTTCTCGCGACGGCGATGCCATTATTGCCGGCGCCGGCGCCAAACTGGCGCGCGTGGTACATTTTGCCGCCACGGAAGGGTTGAGCGGGCTGGAATCGACGCTGGGCATTCCCGGCACCATTGGCGGCGCCCTGGTCATGAATGCCGGCACCGATGTGGGCAGCATCAGCGACTTATTAACCTGTGCCTCGCTGCTCACGCTGGCGGGCGAGTGCGTCGAAAAAAACGGCGATGCGCTGTGCTATAGCTATCGCCACAGCGCGCTGCAGTCGGGTGAGTTAGTCGTCTGGAGCGCGCGGTTGAAGCTGGTCGAAGGCGATCGCGACGCGATCCAGAGCAAGATGGAGCGTCTGGAGGAGAAACGCACCTCGCGCCAGCCAATTCGCTGCCACACCGCCGGCAGCACCTTCAAAAACCTGCCGGACATCGCCGCCGGCAAGTTAATCGACCATGCCGGCTGCAAGGGTTACCGTATCGGAGGCGCGGAAGTCTCCGATAAACATGCCAATTTCATCATCGCCACCCCCGGCGCCACCGCCTCCGACATTCGCAACCTCGCCAACTGGATGCACCGCCGTGTCCGCGAAGTCTTCGAACGGTATTTAGAGATGGAAGTCGAGATTATCGGCGATTGGAGCGGCTGGGAGCCGCTGGAAAAGCCGTAAGAAGATTTCCTCCTGCTGCGGCGGGGATAGTTCCCATACGTTTCCGGATCAATCCGCGGTTTCCGGTTATGTGCCGGCGGCCCGATATTGGCGTTATGATTCCTTTGCGCCAACGCGCTTTGGTCTTCGTGCTTTCGCAATCTGTCGGCTGCATATCGCAGCGCACGAAACTCCACCCTACTCACAGATGATACCACCGCCTGCCATAGGCGGATGATATTTACCCCCTGATGATCTGGTAAGCCGATAATTCCCCATCCGAACTATTTGGCATCAAAGACATCTAATATAGGTGAACGTTTATGGGGCAGAATCGTGTCGGAATAACGCCAAAAGTGAAGGTAACCGTTCAAGGCGTCCTGGCGCGCGAGCGTCCTCGCGAGCACTTCGGTGCTTGAGTAGACTACGGAGGGTCGTATCGAAACCACCGAAGTGCTCGCGAGGATGCTCGCGCGCCAGGACGCCCTGAACGGTTACAAGTGAAGATTGAATATGCTGAGATCGACTATGGTACGCATTATCATGCTGGGTATCGCCGGTTTATGTTTGCTCACGGCGGGGATCGCGCAACCCGTGCTGGAGGCAAACCGGCTGCGGTTGGAGGATTTCGCCGGTTTATCCGGATGGGAGATTGGCGGGAAACGTGAGGTGCGCATTGTCGATGATGTGAAGGACGGACCCTATCTGGAATGGCGATGCCAGCAGGGCGGCATGACTACGCTCACGCGGGATTTCACCGCGTTGAAGGCGCAGCTTGCCGGGTGCGATGCGATCTGTTTTGATTACTGGTTTGACGGCGGAGCCAGCCTGAACTGGATGAAAGTGGAGAACGTCCCCGGTTATGACCGCGCACGCGAGTGGTATTTCAAAATGTCGCAACGTCATTGCCGGCAGTGGCGGACGGCGCGCTTTGAGTTGCGCCTGGATGACGACTGCCCGGCGAACAGCCAGACGGCGCGCACGCTGCTGCAACTCGTCTTTATGACTTCGAGCCGCACCATCACCGGTCCCAGCGTCTGGCGCATCAAAAACCTGCGTGCCGTGCGCTATCCGGTGCGGGTGGATTATGACGAAACAAAACAGAACTTCGCGGAGACGCGCGAGCAGTATCGCTATTCCTACGCGCTGACCGTGCATAATGCCGGCGAGGTGCCACGCAATTGCCGGCTGGTTTTTGAGCGCGCAGCCCTGCGCCATTTCTCGTTGACCGCGCCAACGCGATCCTTCCAGGTGCCGGCAAGGCAAACGGTTACGCTGCCGGTATCGCTGGCGATCGCGAAGACGTCAGCGCGCGGGCTCGCACCGCTCTACACCGAGGAAGTGCCCTTCGTGCTGCGCGTCAATGGACTGGAAGAAACGGATGTCGCCGTCCTGCGCGGCTGGCAAACGCTGCCGCTCTATGCGACGGTGCCGCCGCGCTATGCGTTGACCGAGCACCCTCGCGTGCGGTGTGATGCCCAGCGCCTGGTCGCACTGCGGCAATGGGTTAAAGATGATCCGCACTATCGGGAGGCGCTGACCTGGTTTCGGAAAGCTGCGGATGACAGTATAGCGCGGCCATTGATCGTGCCAAAAACCGCCGGCGAGCATGTGATGGGGTTTGAATGCCCGGTGTGCAGGGGGCCGTTGCAGATCGTCTCCGACATCGAACAGTTCTGCCCGAAATGCCGAAAATCCATCAGCGGGAATGCAGCATTGAACGCCAAGGCGGTGGTGCTGCTGCATATCCGCAACGCCAATGACGCCTATTATTGCGCGCTGGTGTATGCGTTAACCGGCGAGACGCGTTATTGCGATCAGGCGCGAGCGATTCTGCTGGAATACGCGAAAACCGCGCCCACCATGCACCCGGTCAACCCCATCTCCACCGCGTATTCGAATATTATCGGCGGCAGCGTGTTGATGGAAGCCTACACGCGCGGTTTCCCGTGGGCGTATGACTTGCTCCGCGCGGCTGATGGGCTGTCCGCGGACGAGTCGCGTCGCATCGAGGAGCAATTTCTGCTGCCGATAATGCAGCAGGTTTCTCTCCACCACTGCGGCTATGGCTCACAGACCACGGAAATGTTTGCGCAGGAGACGGCCTGCGCGCTGGCCTGCGGTCGGTGGGCGATGGCCGGGCGCGCGCTTCACGGGGATTTTGGGCTGGTGGATATGATCGATCATGCCTTCGATGCAAAGGGGTGGGCGATCGAAAACTATATGGATATACAGTCCAACCAGAATCTCATCACGATGCCGATGCTCAACATGACGGAAGCGGCTGAGCTAGCCGGCATGCCGATCTATCTGCCCGGGAAACTTCCGCTGATTTTGCAGCATATCAATCAATCGACGCTGCTGTATACGCGGTATCACCAGGGCGCTGCCACCGCAGTGCCGCATGCGATCAGTTGGTATGAAGACGCGCATCTCTGGTTTTTCACCATGCCGAAGGAGTAGTATTCCTTTATTCGATTTGTTTTTCAACGCAGAGGCGCAGAAACGCTGAGAGACTGTATGCACAGTGCTCGCGGCCATCTCGTGGGTCTTTTTCGTACTGGACGGCGTTGGAGTTTCTCTCACGTATATCTGCATACACTGTCGTATCTTTAACGTCATTCAGCGCGGATAATCCTCCACGATCTGACAACGGTTCCTTCTCATAGAGTTTCTTAGGGTGAAGGTCATCGTATCGCTTCTCACCTCACAATACCTTCCGCCGCGATCAAACAATTATCCCCGATATTGTAAATCTTTCTTCCCCTTAATACGATTTTAACGCAACTGTGGAATAATCGTGTAAGCCTTTGGCCAGTGAGTATTTCAACCCTCCTCCCCCCGAGGAATGAGATCGCTCATTGATTTGTCGTTTCGCATCGCCCAGCTTATATTTCGTTAATGTGAATTTGCCTTGGAGAAGGACTCGCTGTCGACGAGTTTTTTGGCTCCGACGGAGCGTCACCCTCCTGCTAATTCAAATTAACGAACTACCAGGTCAGTTTCCTGCTGACTGCTGAGCGAACGTCGTATTGCTGTTAAGTGCCAGGGGTACCGCGCATAGGAGCATCTCGTATGACCGCATGGCTGTTGATCAAGCAAGGGGGGGTCGCGTTGATCCCGTTGGGTTTTTGTTCTCTGCTTGTTGTTACCGTGATTTTAGAACGCATTTGGGCGTTTTCACGGGTCGGCAGTATGCCGAAAGAGCTATTTCTCCGCGTGGAAAACTTGCTTGCGGCCTGTGACTGGCAGGAAGCTATTCGGCTGCTGGATGACTCACGCAGTCCATTCGCCCGTATCGCCAAAGCGAGTCTAATGCGCCGCAAGGCCGATGCGCAGGAGATCACGGACATCCTCACCCTGGCGTGCGACGCGGAGATCGCGCACGCGACCCGCCCGCTTCCCGTATTAGGCACGGTCGGGAATATCGCCCCGTTTATCGGATTATTCGGTACCGTGCTCGGGATCATGCGTGCGTTTCAAGATGTCGCGCATATGGGAGCCGGCAATTCCGCCGTGGTGTCGCAAGGGATTGCGGAAGCGTTGATCGCGACGGCGGTCGGATTGAGCATCGGGATTTGTGCCGTGGTCGCCAACAATTGGTGCACCGCCTGGGTGGAGAACTATCGCCTGCAGTTGGAGCGCTTCAGCACGGAATGGTCCTATCAAATGAAGGACCTGCGGCAGTTGCCGTCGCAGACCGCAACCAGTGAGGAGGTCGCCGCATGATACGTTCCCATCTCCGACATACCCACCGCCAGATTTCCGAGATCAACATCACGCCGTTCACCGATGTTTGCCTGGTGTTGTTGATCATCTTTCTGGTGACTGCGAATACGTTGACGCGCGAGAGCAGCGTGCGCTTGAATCTACCGAAAGCGGTCACCAATACGACACCCTCCCGGTTTCGGTCACCGTCCGCATTACCAGCGACCGACAATTCTTTGTCAATAATGTCCCGGTGACCGCGCTGGCCTTGATGCCCACGCTGAAACAGCGTCATCAGCAGGACAATTCTCGCCTGTTGGTGGTAAAGGCTGACGAGAAGGTGCCGTATCAATTGGTGATCTACACCATTGACACGGCACGCAAGGTTGGCCTCGACCAGATTGCGCTGGCGACCCGCCAGCCTGAACCTGAAAAGCCGACTCACGTACTATGATATTACACACTTATCGTCCATGGCTTGCCATATCGTTCGGTTTGCACGTGCTGTTGTTCGTGGGATTGAGCCTGCAGCGTTTCCCGGAGGAAACGACACACGAAAGCATAGTTCCGGTGCGATTCGTCACTGAGGCTGCACCGCCCAAAGTCGTTCCCGTGACGCAGCCGCCGAAGGCGATCCCACCCAATCCGAAGGTGAAGACCGTTGCCGTCACCAAGGTCGGCGTTCCCAAGCCGGTACCGCACCATGTGGTGACCCCGCACGAATATCGCGAACCGGTGGCCGCCACGCCCGTCACGCCGCCGAAACCCTCGCCGGCTCCGCCGGTCGCGAAACCGGCCGCGCCACCGGCGATCATGACGGCAAAGAATGGCATCGGCGCCGTACCGCCGGGTAAGCCGGGGGGGACCGGGCAACAAGGCACGGAAGTCGCGCCCAGCGGTCCCACGTACGACGCGGCCGCCCTGGGGGGACCGAGTCCGGGCTATCCCAAACTCGCGGAAGAAGACGGATTAGAAGGCACCGTGCGTATCGTGGTCAAGGTGAACGCGGATGGCCGCTTCACCGCGTCGGTGGCGAAAAGTTCCGGGCACAGCGTGCTGGATCAGGCGGCGTTGTATGCGATGCAATCCTGGCATTTCAAACCGGCGATGAGCAAGGGCAAGTTTACTACTGGTACGGTTGCGGTACGTTTTACCTACGCCAATGGTAAAGTGGAAGGAGTCGCGTTATGAGCAGGAGACCGAATACGCTGCCGTGGGCCGCTGCTGTGGTCTGCTTGCTGGGCATGCGCGTCGCGGCGGCCGCGGTGACGTCTTCTCCTCCGATCGCGCTGGAGAATGAATTCATTCGGATGGTGGTAAACCCCGGAACCAACGAGGCGGGGCGATTCTCTATTCGCACGACTGGGGGAGATATCTCTCGCCCGTCCAGCAAGAACAAGCACCTGATCTTCGGGGGCAATACCCCGTGGACGAGTTACAGCACGGTAAAGATCGATGGCACACCGTATATCGTCGGGGGTCCCACGCATCGCCGTGCCGGCAGCAACGGCAAATATGGCCAAACGATCACCGCACCGACGCTGGCCAATAATCTGATCACCTACAGTGAGAAGTTCGGCGATATCGAAGTGACGCAGGAGTTGAGTTTCGTCCGCGGGATGAGCACGCGGATGCTCGATACCGTTGGCATCACCTACAAAATCACCAACCGCAGTTCCGCCAACCATGAAGTCGGCTTGCGCATGTTGCTGGATACCATGTGCGGCGACAATGACGCCGCGCCGATTCGCGCCGGACGGCAAGCGATCACCACCGCCACCGTGCTGACGGGCAAAGACGTGCCGGATTTCTGGCAAGCCTTCGACAGTCTGGCCAATCCTACCGTCATTTCGCAGGGAAGTTTGCGCGGCGATAAAATCACCCCGCCGGATCAACTGTTGTTCGCGGATTGGGGAACGCTGGCGGATGATCCCTGGGTGCCGGCGCTCACCCCCGGTCAAGGCTTTACCCGCAAAGGAGAAACGGAACCCGATACCGCGGCGGCGATGGTGTGGAACCCCGTCATACTGGAACCGGGAAAAACGAAGACTTATGTGAGCTACTACGGCATCGGCGAAGTCAGCTTGAAGGCCGGACAACTCACGCTGGGGCTGACCGCGCCGGCGGAGACGACCTTCGAACATGAACGGACACAGACGTTTACGCTGACCGGCTATCTGCAGAATGCCGGCGGGTATGATGCGCGCGACGTGACGACCACGCTCACCGTGCCCGAGGGCCTAACGCTGGTCAGCGGCAACAAGGTCAAGGAAAGCCAGCGCCTGTTGAAACCGAATGAGACCGTGCAGCGGAGTTGGATCTTTATTGCCAACGGGAAGATGGGCGGCAAGCTGGCGCTGACGCTCGCGGTTACCAGCAGCAATATCGAAGCGAATCAGATTACCCGCCAGATTCAAGTCGCGGTGCCCAATCCGCATCTGCGCTTTGCGCCCACCGCGCAACGCGTGATGACGCAGCCGGATGAACCCACGCCGGTGATTATGGAAGTCAATCTCGCCCCGGCAGTTTCGCTCTACGGCGCCAGCGTTACCATCAAATTCGATCCCAATGTTGTGCTGCCGTTCGACGTGTCGCGCGGTCGCGCATTCATCGAAGAAGGCCGGCAGTTATACTGGCACGTGGATAAATCGCAAATCGAGAAAGGCTTACTCACGCTGACCGGTCGTCGCATCGATGCGCACGGTGTATCCGCCGAGTTGATTACGCAAGCGGAGGCCAATCTGGGGACGCTGAAATTCCGCACGGTCAATCCCGGCAAAACCTCCCTGTCGGTGGTGAATGCCGTCTTGTTCGATGAAAAAGGCGTAGAGCGACCGGTAGAATCTTCCGCCGGTGATATCGAAGTGGTGAATGTAAGCGCCGGTTCGCCTGAATCCCACCATCAATCGAAATAATGGAGCGTTGAGAGCATGGCTAAATCCTTCTGGGTTGTGATCCTCATTTGCAGTCTGTGCCTGCCCGTCTGCGCGACGGAAAATATCGAGTCGCTGACCAAGCGGATCAGCGAGCTCGAGAAAGGCAACCTGGTGTTGCATGAAGACCTGGCGCGCACGCGACTCGAACTCGACATGATCATCACCCTACTGCAAAAGAATGTCTCCACCATCGATGCCAAAACCGACGGGCAAAAGAAAGAACTACTGGACAAAACGGCGGACTTGAATAAACTGCTCGTACAGGAAACGACCGCACGGGAAGAGCTGACAAAGAAAGCCGTGGCCGACGAGACGGCGCACAGCGCGGAACTCAGCGCGCAAAAGGCGCAGGACGATGCGCTGCAGACGACACTCGCCACGACGAAAAAGGAATTACTCGATCAGATCGAGGCATTGCGGACGCAATTGAGCCGGGAGCTGGCCGCGCAAGCGGAACTGACGAAAAAGATGACCGCCGATAGTTCGCGGGAAGCGGAGCTCAACGCGCAAAAGGCGCTGGCGGCCAGCCTGCAACTATCAGTTGAGGGTACGAAGAAGGATCTGCTCGGGAGTTTCGAGGCGTTGCAAAAGCAGCTCAATCTGGAAATTACCGCGCGGCAGGAGTTAGCCAGAAACTCAGCGGCGATGAATGCCGACCTGGCCAACAAACTCAACGTGTTGACCAAAGCCCTGGTTGAACTGGCCGAACGCACGCCGCAGGAACGCGTTTCCTTTGCCACCGCCCCGCCAGGCTCGCATAGTTATCTATCGGAGATACTGGATCAGCAAAAATTGAATCGCGTGGAGATCTATCGCTTGCGTATCGTCAATGCCGCGAAAGGGGAGATCACCGCGTCCCGTGATGGCGGCAAAACGTGGGAAGCGATCGGACATGTCGATACGCCGGTCGAAACGATTACCAACGAGCCGTATTTGCCGCGCAAGTGGGCACCGGTCGGCGTGGTGGCGGCCACGGCGGTCAATGCGATTGCGGTGCGGACGGGATTCGACACGCTGGCAGATCGTGGGCTGGCATTCTCGATTCTCCCGCAGATGCCGGGGGGGGCCGAAGCCACGCGCACGACGCGAAACACCCGGCATCTTCCCGAAGGCACGATGCTGACCGATATTCCCGCCGGAAGCGGTATCTTCGGCGGTGACTGGACGCCGATCCCGGGCAATCCGGTATCCATCGAAACCCACGACGGTCTGCAACCGATTCCGATCGGCTACACGCCGAAAACCCATGACGTGCTGGTGATGCGGGTCTTGCAACCGAAAGATTCTCCGCAAGCCTACATCTTTGAAAACCGCTTTGGGGGAGCCGTCAGCGAGTTGGGGTGGGATGGCCATGAAAAAGCCATCGGGAAGGTGTTGAAACCGGTGTTCGGCATCGGACGGCTCGACGAATCGTCCTTTACCGACGCGGGACGACTGAGCGCAAGCCTGAACGGATTACTGGAGATTTCGGTGGCGCCGGCGGGGAAAGTCGGGGGATTCGAAATCCTGCTCTATGACAAAGGCATGACGACGGAAATGATGCGCGCGCGCTTCATCCCGCAGTGGATGGTGATCGAAGAATTTGACGCGCACGATCCCACCTGGGAAGGCATCGCGCCGTTATTCCTGGCGTATTTGCATCCCAGTTGGAGCAGCAATGACTGGGATTCCTCCGACTGGCTGCGCCTGGTCACCTCGCGTGTGCTGATCGACGTGCGCATCAACAACGGCAACTGGCAACCGATGCCGAAATTGGCGCTCGACGCCGACGCCAAAAAACCGTTGCCGGAATGGGCACGGACCGCATTGAAAGACATCACCCACGTCCGCATCCTGCTCCCGGTGCCGCCGAAAGCGCAGGAGCATTAGGCCACCCCTTGTTGGTAGTGAGCCACGCAGCGAAGCGGAGTGGCGTTCGGTTGCCTCTTCTTTTTTAGCAGAGAATTGAGTGGCAACCGGACGCCACTCCGCTGCGGCTGCGTGGCTTACTACGAACGGGGGAGTGGCTTTTTGGGGGTAAGTGAGTGGCAACTGGACGCCACTCCGCTGCGGCTGCGTGGCTTACTACGAACGGGGGAGTGGCTTTTTGGGTAAGTGAGTGGCAACCGGACGCCACTCCGCTGCGGCTGCGTGGCTTACTACGAACGGGGGAGTGGCTTTTTGGGTAAGTGAGTGGCAACCGGACGCCACTCCGCTGCGCTGCGTGGTTCACTACTAGATCACCAGCGTGATTATGCGGAATAAAATAAGTATGGTATGATATGGCTCCCCCGTGAGGAGAGCTTCTATTCATGGTGAAATCCTATCAAGTATCGCTGACAGACGGCGAACGCGACACTTTACGGACGTTAGTGCGCGGTGGCACCGCACGGGCGCGTACCCTCACTCGCGCCCATATCCTCTTATTGGTCGATGCCGGCTGGACCGATCATGCGATCACGGAGGCCTTACACATTAACCACTCAACCGTGGAACGCACGCGGCAAAAATATACGACTGGCGGAATGGACTTTGCGCTGTGTGAGCGTCCACGGCCAGGCGGGAATCCGAAGTTGGATGGGCGGCAGGAGGCACTGCTGGTGGCACTCGCCTGCACGGAACCGCCCGTGGGACGGACCTGCTGGACGATGCAATTGCTGGCAGACCGGTTGGTCACCTTGCAGGTGGTCGATTCCATCTCGGATGAAACCGTGCGGTCCGTGCTAAAAAAAATGAGACCAAGCCCTGGCAGAGAGAAGAGTGGTGTTTCCCGACCATAGGAGCTGAGTACGTCTGCGCCATGGAGAATGTGTTGGACCTGCATGAAGAGGCCCCCGATCCCACGCGCCCCCGGGTCTGCCTCGACGAGATCCCGGTGCAATTGGTCAGCGAGGTGGCGCCGCCCACCCTCCCGCACCCGGGAACGCCCGCGCGCGAGGACTATGAATATGAGCGGGAGGGGACCTGCAATCTCTTTGTCGTCTTCTGCCCGGAGGGGCGGTGGCGGCATGTCGAAGTGACGGCACAGCGCACGAAAGTGGATTTCGCCCGGTTGCTGCAACAGTTGGTCGATGTGCACTTCCCCGCGGCGACCGTGCTCCGCTTGGTCATGGAGAATCTCAATACCCATGTCCCGTCCGCCCTCTATGAGGCGTTTGCCCCCGAAGAGGCTAATCGACTGCTCAAAAAGCTGGAGTGGCACTACACCCCCAAGCACGGCAGCTGGTTGAACATGGTGGAAATCGAGAATAGCGTGCTGTCCCGTCAGTGCTTGGATCGGCGGATTCCGGATATGGCCACCTTGCGCCGCGCAGTGGTCGCCTGGGCCGCAGAACGGAACACCGCCAACGCGACGATCGAGTGGCGCTTTACCAGTCGAAATGCCCGGATAACGCTCAAGCGATTGTATCCAAGACATTCCGCATAATCACGCTGGTGATCTACTACCAACGGGGGAGTGGCTTTTTGGGGGTAAGGGAGTGGCAACTGGACGCCACTCCGCTGCGGCTGCGTGGCTTACTACGAACGGGGAGTGGCTCACTACGAACGGGGAGTGGCTCACTACGAACGAGGAGTGGCTCACTACGAACGGGGAGTGGCTTACTACGAACGGGGAGTGGCTTACTACGAACGGGACCCCTATGAGCCGATGGTGCGACCATGTATAATGGAGGCGAGGTTGCATATTGGCGGATTATCACAAAATCGGATTATTCACTCAGCACGCTGGGCGGGTGCTGTTGTGCCGGAAAGGCACCTTGTTGTCCAAGTTGATTCTGCCCGGCGGGCGTATCGAGGCGGGGGAGACCGCGGAGGAATGTCTGGCGCGCGAGATTCGAGAAGAATTGGGTGAGGTGACCGTCGAGCAGTTCGACTATCTCGGCACCTATGAAGATCGCGCGGCATCGGACGATCCCACAGAGCACAAGACGGTTGAGATTCGCCTGTACCAGGGTGAGTTGCGCGGGGAGCCAGTCGCGTCGTCGGAAATTATTGAACTGGTCTGGTTTGGCGCGGATTCCGATCCCGCCGTGTTATCGCCCATTCTGCTGCGGCATATTTTTCCCGATCTGCGCCGGCGCGGGCTGCTTTTCCGAGGTGAACGCTAATGGCTATCGAACTGCTGGCGCCGGCGAAAGACCTGGCGTGTGGAATAACCGCCATCGACTGCGGCGCTGATGCCGTGTATATCGGTGCGCCGCATTTCGGCGCACGAGAGGCCGCGGGCAACAGTGTGGCGGATATCGCCAGCCTGGTTCGCCACGCGCATATGCAGTGGGCGCGCGTCTACGTCACGGTCAACACCTTGCTGACCGATGAAGAAATCGTCCAGGCGCTGCGCCTGATCGAGCAACTCTATGACAGCGGCGTCGATGGACTGATCATTCAGGATGTCGGGCTGCTCGAATGCGATCTGCCGCCGCTGCCGCTGATTGCCAGCACGCAGATGCACAACGCCACGCCTGAGAAAGTGGCCTTTTTAGAGCAAGTCGGCTTTCAGCGCGCGATATTGGCGCGTGAACTCACCCTGGAACAGATTCAACAGATTCGCCGGCACACGCAACTCGAACTAGAGTGCTTCATCCACGGTTCGCTCTGCGTCGGCTACAGCGGGCAATGTTATCTCAGTTATGCGTTGGGCGGGCGCAGCGGCAACCGCGGGCAATGCGCGCAACCCTGCCGGAAAAACTACGACTTGCTCGATGCGCGGGATAATGTGCTGGTGAACCATAAACACCTGCTGTCAGTGCGCGACCTCGATCTGTCCGATCACCTGGTCGAACTCCTGGATGCGGGCATCACCTCATTCAAAATCGAAGGACGGCTGAAAGACCGTAATTATGTCGCGAATGTCGTCAGCTTTTACCGCGCCAGGCTCGACGCGCTTATCGCGGAGCGAGGCCTGACGCGCAGTTCGTCCGGCCATAGTACCATCGACTTCACGCCGGATCTTTCAAAGACCTTCCATCGGCCCTCCGCAACGCATTTTCTGCATGGACGCAACGACAAGTTGGGGACGATCGACACCCCCAAAATGATCGGCGAGTTGCTGGGCCCGGTCAAGTCGCGCGGCGCAACCGGATTTCTCATCGAGACTGAGGCCACGATTGTCCCCGGGGATGGGCTGTGCTTTTTCAACGCCGAAGGCCAGTTGCGCGGCGCCCCGGTGAATGCGGCGCGCGGCCAGACGGTCTTTCCCGATAAAATGGACGGCATCGAGGCCGGCACGCTCATCTACCGCAATCGCGACCATGCGTTTTTGACCCAGCTCGCGGCCAGTCGTCCCGAGCGCCATGTCGCCTTCACGCTCACGGTGCGGGAAAAGCCGGACGGTTTGCTCTTCCAAATTGAGGATGAAGACGGCAATCTGGCCACCTTCACTCACCTGTGCGAAAAAACGCCGGCGGAAAAACCGGAAGAAGCATTGGCGAATATGCAGGAGCAACTGCAGAAATGCGGCGGAACGGCGTTCGTCTGCACGGAGGTGGTCATCGAACTGCCGGAGCCCTATTTCTTTCCGATTTCCGTGCTGAATGCGTTGCGCCGGCGCGCGTTGGAGGAACTGACCGCGTCGCGCGAAGCGCATCGTCCGCGTAGCAATGGCGGACCGCGCAAAAACACGGTGCCGTATCCGGAAACGATACTCACCTATCTCGGCAACGCGCTCAATTGCCGCGCTGCCGCCTTCTATCGCCGCCACGGCGTCGTCGCCATCGCGCCGGCCGCGGAGTCGGGTGTCGATCTGCACGGGCGGAAGATCATGACGACGCGCTATTGCCTGAAGCATCAGCTCGATCTTTGTCCGAAAGACCATCCCACCGATCCGCCCGCGGAACCGCTCTTCCTGCGTGACGAGGAAGGGCATCGCCTCGAACTGCGCTTTAACTGCGCGCGCTGCGAGATGGAAATCTATCTGACCGGTGAGCCTGTCCGCACGACGAAGCGGTTAACGATCAAGAAGGCGCCGGTGAAGTAAGCGGGCAACCGCGGAGCGGCATACATTAGGGCGCGAGCGAAGCGAGCCCGCGGAGTGACATGTCACCCCGCGGGCTCGCATCGCTCGCACCCTTCTGCACATCCGTATCACCCTTTAAATCGCACCATCACGCCACTCCGCTGCGTTGCGTGGCTCACTACTAACCAGTGGGTGACTCTGCATTACCGCAGGGCTTTCTCACCGGTCAAACAAACTCGTGTATGCATCATTTTGCCCAATTATCCTGATTTCAGCAGGTAGTTTTGGGTATTCACAGGAGATGCGGATGAGTATCGAAGATCGCCATGTGTCCGCGAAAGGAGGGATGGTCATGCCGGAAGGGACCCCGCGCGAGCATGAGTTATCCCCGGAAGAAGCGCGCCGGCGGCTGGAAACATTGCGTACGAAAGAGCGTGCCGGCACATTAACGGTCAATGAAGCGGGTGAAATCACCAAACTGTTGGTGATCTTAGGTGAAAGCGAGATGGGCCATCGCGGCGAACGCGCCGCCTGACCTGTGATACCGCCGGCCGGTCTCCCTTCGGCCGGTGTCTACGTTTTACGTGCAATCAGCCTCGCTACTGAATCCGGATATACTGGTTTCCCGGGCGGCGTTGGACGTAGCCTTTCAATTCGAGCATCAGCAGGCCGGCATTGATCTGCGCCGGGGAGAGATCGGATTCTTCGATGAGGACATCGATGTGCTTGGCGGTGGTGGTGAGCAGGCGCAATAGTTGTTCTTCTTCAGGCGGAAGCGATGGCAGTGGCGCGGCGGGTGACGGCGCAACGGAGGGAGACGGGGTCGCGGCAGGACGCGCAGAAACGGCGCTGATGGTTTTGTGCATTGGGGTGGGGGAGTTGCTGGCGGTGGGAGTGTCGAGATCCCAGCTTGGACCGGTCGGCGGCGCGGACGGTTTGGCGGGGATGTGCCAGTTCAGTTCTTCGAGAATGTCATCCACCGATTCCACCAGCCGCGCGCCGTCACGCAGCAGTTGGTGCGAGCCACGGCTTTGCACGGAGTTCACGCTGCCCGGCACCGCGAACACTTCGCGGCCTTGATCCAGCGCATGGCGGGCGGTGATCAAGGCGCCGCTCTTCTCCGGTGCTTCCACCACCACCACACCGAGTGAGAGCCCGCTGATGATCCGATTACGGATGGGGAAACTCATTTTGACGGGCGGGGAACCGGGGGGCGCTTCGCTGATCACCGCGCCGGAGGCGGCGACGCGCGCGTAAAGCGCGGCGTGTTCGGGCGGGTAAATGACATCCACCCCACCACCCAGCACGGCAAGGGTGCGCCCGCCGGCGCGCAACGCGCCTTCATGCGCGGCGGCATCGGCACCCAGCGCCAACCCGCTCACGATGGTGATCCCTCGCTGCGCCAGGCCGACGGCCAGTTCCGCGGCGACTTGCCGGCCATACGGCGAGGCGCGCCGCGAGCCGACGATGGCGATGGCGCGCTCATCCGCCGACGACAGCGTGCCGTGAATGAACAGCGTCGGTGGCGGATCGGGAATAGCGCGCAAGCGCGTCGGATAGGCGTCGTCGTAAAAGGCGATGAGTTGGATGCCCGTTCGCTCCAGGCGCGCCAACTCGGCGGAGAGATCACGGTTGGCGGCGTCCACCAGACGCGCGCAGCCGCTGGCACTCAATTTGGCGCGTGCCGTCCACTCGCGCGGGGTGGCGGCAAAGATCGCCTCCGGTTGTTGGAATACCTCCAGCAACCGCATCGCCGCCGCCGCATTCAACTGGGCGGAGGCCAGCGCATACCAGGCTTCGGCAGCTTGCATAAGCGGTTAATTCGCGATTTGGGGATGGTTTCCTGCAAAGGGTGGAGATGAATATCGCGGTGATTCAAAGCAAATTGTAAGACTAGCAACTGGTCGCAGAACCCCGGCGGTCACCTCGCTGGATCTTTTTCGCCGGTTCGCGTCGTAATTGCTCACTGTACCGATGGGTTTTCCTGACAGAATTATACCATAGATCACGGCGTTGAGAGGAAACCTTACTTAGCCATCGAACAAGACGGAAACACCGTTTCATCGTTGGAGGTCATTATTATGCCGGTTACTCTCACCAGTCGTGAGCGCTTGGAGCGCGTGATGCGCGGTTTGCCGGTCGATCGGGTGCCGATTCGTTTGTGGGGTGTCGATCCGCTGGAGAAGCCGGCGCGGGCGGTGTGGCAACCGCTGCACGATCTGGTCAATGATTTTGCGCTGGATACCATCTTCGGCTGGGGTGGGGATTTTTCGGCGCCTTCGTATGAAATCCGCGAGGAATACCGCGATACGGCTGACCCGCAATGGTACGAGCAGCATACCACCATCATCGCGCCGGCGGGTGAACTCACGCGCGTCTTTCAACATCATCGCGGCGGCAAGCCGGGCTACATCAAGAAGTGTCTGATCGAAACGACGACGGATGCCGAACGCTGGCTGTCGCTGCCGGAAAGCGCTTTGCCCGACCCCGGCAGTTTCCCGGCGCGGGTGGCGCAGGTGGGTGAGCGCGGCATGGTGCTGGCGGGATTGAACGAGCCGATGTATGCCGTCAACGATTTGATGGGCAGCGAGTTGTGGGGCTTGTGGATGTATGACGAGCGCGAGTTGGTGCACGCGATGGTGGAGAAGATGGCCCGGGAAATTATGGCGATCCTCACCTGCTATCTCGACGCGGGCGTCGGGCCGTTGTTCGGCTGGGTGGGGCCGGAGTTGTGCATCCCGCCTCTGGCCGGACCGCGCGATTTCGACGATTTCGTCGTCCGTTACGATAAGCCGATGATCGATCGCATTCATGATGCGGGCGGGCTGGTCTGGGTGCATTGCCATGGCGATATGCATCCGGTGCTGGAGCGCTTTGCCGACCTGGGGTTGGATTGTCTGAATCCGATGGAGCCGCCGCCGATCGGCAAGTTGACGCTGGCGGATGCCAAGCGCCGCGTCGGCACGCGCATGACGCTGGAAGGCGGCGTAGAAGTCGGCGCTTTCGAATTGGAAGACGCAAACACGGTGGCGGCGCTGGTGGAGACCGCGATGGCGATGGGCAAACCCGGCGGTCGCTACATCCTCTGCCCAAGTTCCGACCATTCCCACTGGCCGGAGATGGATACTCATATCGCCAATAACTACCGCGTGTTCGTGGAGACGGGGTTGCGGTTGGCGGAATATTAGCAGATGAAACGGGAACCGCAGATTACGCTGATTGCGCAGATTATTATTTTTCCTCTGCGCAATCAGCGTAAACTGCGGTTTCATTTTTCACCTCTTACCGTTCATCAACTGGTGACATCACCTGCACCCCGAATGGTGGTAGTGTCTGTCGTCCGCTGATCGTCGTATCGGTCAGCAGATCATGAAATTCACCCCGCAACTCGATCTCACGTGGCTCAATCCCCGGATTGTTGATGAAATAAATCTCCCGTTCGTCCTTCCTCCGCACGCTGACATAGACGCCTTCCGGCAGCGCGAGCAAGGAGGACAGGTCGAGATCGGTGGCGAGGGCGCGATAGAGCTGGTTGTAGCCTTGCTGATCCAATATAGCGCCCAGGCAATAGACGTGGCCGGCTTGATAGGGATGGCGCGTGATGGCGGCGGCGTGGGCGTAGAAGGGATTATCGAAGCGCGCGAGCACTTCCACTTGCGGGGCGACCGGGATGATTTCATCGATCCACTGCACCGCGGGGAGCGGGGGAAAGTCGAACGCCGGGGTGGCGGACACCAGCGATACCGGTCCGGCTTTGGCATAATACTGGCCGTAATCGGTGATCTCGACGCCGGCGATGGCGCCCAACGGACCCGGCGCGGGGAGTTCCCACATGCGGCCATTTTCATCCGCGATGCCGGACAGACTGGTCAGCACCAGTTTGCCGCCGCCGGCGACGAAGCGGATCAGCTTTTCGGCCAACGGTTGGGGCAGGATATAGAGCGCCGGGGCGACGATCACCTTATACGCGCTGAAATCTCCCCGCGGATAGACGATATCACAGGGGATGTTTTGGCGGGCGATGGCCTGGAAATGCCGGGACAGGTGCATGGAATAGCCATTGCCGGATGGTCCCTGAAATGACGGATGCTTGGAATTGCGCGCGAAGTCGCAGTGATTGTCATGGGTGAAGAGGAGCGCGACCTCGGCGCGTTGCGCGGTGGTG
>Ga0209697_10002333_pt1 | contig 27534 bp, 22 predicted proteins | sample AliMusrvi5mmetaG_FD_184115 | JGI IMG/M metagenome (GOLD analysis project Ga0209697, IMG submission 184115) | Freshwater lake bacterial and archeal communities from Alinen Mustajarvi, Finland, to study Microbial Dark Matter (Phase II) - Alinen... | ecosystem: Environmental > Aquatic > Freshwater... | reverse complement strand
GCCGAAGCGTTTGCTGGTGGGTGTCGGAGAGTGAAGACATCCCCCAACTAAAACTTCCATAACCAGTCGCGAAACCAATTAATTAAGAGATGTTAACTTTTCTCGGTCTGTTCATGCGTAAGCCCTGGTCAATCGAGGGCGGAGAGAATGACAGAGACATTTGAGCCCCCGAAGCCGCTGGAGTTGCTCATGGCGACACGCGGGTATTCTTCGATCGGCCCGGTGACGACAGGGACTCCGGCGCAGCCCGGGTCAAGTTCGCTAATGTTGGCCGAAACGGGAGTGAATTTTTCGCGCAGTGCGAGGCAGCAAAAAGCCGCTTCCATGGCGCCGGCGAGAGACAGGCCATGGCCGGTGAGGCTCTTGGTGCTGCTTACCCAGGGCACTTTGGTGGCACCAAAAACGTGGCGCACGGCGTTCATTTCGGCGATGTCACCCGCGAGAGTGGCGGTGGCATGGGCATTAATGTAGTCGATGCTGGCTGGAGCAAAGCGGGCGTCTTGGAGAGCCTCCTCCATGGAACGGGCAAGCCCCTGTCCAGTTGGGTCGGGGGCCACCACGTCATAGCCATCGGTGGCCTGGCCCCAACCGCTGACCTCGGCGTGAGCGGTGGCTCCGCGCGCGGCGGCGTGATCGGCATCCTCCAGCACCAGCACGCAGCCGCCACCGGAGACGACAAAACCATCGCGTGCGACGTCGAAGGCGCGCGGGGCTAAACCGGGATCGCTCTGTGTGCTGAGCGCGCGCACGGCGGCGAAGGCGAGGATGTTATAAAGATGGCAATCCTCCGCGCCTACCACGAACATGATTTTCTGCCGACCGGCGCGGATCAGGTCACAGGCGTGACCAAGAGCGTGGGCGGAGGAGGCGCAGGCGCTGTTAAAGCCGAGCGAGGACCCTTTGATCTGAAACCGGGCGGTGAGGTTGAGATGCAGCGAATTGGGCATCCCTGCGATGACGATCGAAGGGGAAGTACGAGTGGCCCCGCGATGGATCAGCGACTCGACGGTGGTGTGCGTGAGCCAGGAACACCCCGAGGAGGCGCAGTACAGACCCGTGCGAGGATGCGAAATCAGTGCTGGGTCCAGCCCCGCATCAGCAATGGCCTCGAGCATGGCCGCGTAGGCGTAGAGCGCGTTCGGCGTCATGGTGCGCAAATGCATCCTGGGGAGTTTGATGCTGGCAGGAAGCACCCAATCCAACGGATCTTCGCTCGGGAATTCAAAGCCCTTCACCGTGCCGGCGAGGCTCACCGGAGCGCCCGCCTGCGCCAATTCAGGCATGGTCTCCACCCCAGTGCGGCATTCACGCAAATTACGGACAACATCCGCGCGGTTGTTTCCGATGCTTGTAGTGAAACCAAGGCCTGTTACGACAACCCGGCTCATGATTGCAAGGCAGGCTTCAAGGTGCCGGGGGTTTCGCCAGCTGCTGTCTCGCCCTTGACCTTGGCCATGAGGAAGGTTTTCAGCGTGCCGAGTGTGGTCACTTCACGCAGTTCCTGATTGGCGACGCTGATGCCAAAAACTTCCTCCGCAGTCATCACCACTTCCATCATGCCAAAGGAATCCATACCCAAATCTTCGACCAGCCGGGTGGCATCAGTGGCCGTCGCCAGGGCACTGGTATGTGTGTCCGGCAAATCACGCTCAAGCACGCCTTCAATGATCAGGGCTAGGTCCCCCGCATCATGGGAAGTTTGGAAACGCACAGCGGCGGCAATGCACGCTTCGTTGCACCGCTTCAGCGCTCGGATGATGTCTTGTTCACGGGGGTCGGTGGGGGTCATGCAGAAAAAAGGGGGTGGGCATCCATACGCCACTTCAGTGGACGTTGCTGTTTTGTTTTGAGTTACGAAAGCTGGAGACAAAATGTCGTGCCGATGGTTTGCTTGCGCTCATGAATGCTTCTTTACGCGCTTGCATGGCAGCCCTTATATGGCTAGGTTATTGTTCTATATCTTTATCTTGGGCTGCGGCTCCTGTCAAATCCCCTGCCGAAATCGTCCGCCTCACTTATGAGGCAGCCAATGCCGGGCGCTATGCAGACGCGGAAACGCACCTTTCCGCCGTCGCACTTGCTCAAATCAATGGGCTGATGGCCCGGCTGGCAGGCGGCCATATCAAACTCTGGAACGGGTGGACCAAGAACCGCTCGATCACCCGCATTGAGGTGTTGAAAGAGGAGGTTGCCGAAGGCCTGGCCACGGTTTACTACCGTTTTCATTTCAAGGATGGCTCGAGTAAAGAGGATGACGACAGTCTGGTGCTGGAGGACGGAGAGTGGAAACTGTTGCCGTGAACCTCCTATGCCGTATCACTGGAAATCAATGGCCGCCTGATCGGCGATGGTGATGTGCTTGGAGGTGTGGTAGCACTCGTGCAGATAGTCGGTAAAGCGTGGCGGCAGCGGCACCCCTTCCGCGAGGGCGCGCGAATGATCAAAAGTCGTGTTGAGAGAGGCGAAGCTGCCGTACAAGCGCATGGCCCCGAGCATGAAGCGCTTGTTGCAACGGCCAAAGAACTGGTAAAAATCTGGTTGTAGTGCCGCGGCCTCCTGAAACTCCGCCTGGCGGAAGTGATAGCCTTCTCGCGGACCAATGGCGCGGCAGAAGGCGGCGCTGATTTCCGCAAACGTGCAGCTCTGCTCCTCCCCGGATCCGAGATGGTAGCAGTTGTGCTTGAGGTTCTTTGCCATGGCTAAGTGCAGCAGCGCCTGCGACACATAGTCCACTGGCACGACATCAATACGCGAGGTCAAGGGCGCGGTAACCATGCCGATTGCGTCCGACATGCGGAAGGCCCAGAAGATACTGCCGGAGGGGGCGCACCCAAGTTTGGAGTGCCCAACGACGATAGTGGGGCGCACGATAACGAGCGGGCAGCCCTTGAGTTTGTCGCGCAGCTGAAATTCCGCCTCCGTCTTGCTTTCAGTATAGGGCACAAAGTGACGCAGGCCATGGCGTGGATTCATGTCTTCGGTCACGGCGGGCGGCGGCCTGGACCCACAGATCATGGCCGTGCTCACGTGCAAAAACCGCTTCAGATGCGGCAATCCAGCAACCATCTGGCCAAAGGCCACGGTGCCATCCACATTTGTGGTCCAAACCTCCGGATGCGGACCAAAAGAGGTGATGCCCGCGCAATTAATCACCTCCGTAACCTTTTGCAGCCGGGGGTCATGAGCGTACTCAGGGACGTTAGTCAGGCCGCCGCAGACAATGTTCTCCACCCGGATCCGCTCGACCAGCTCCTCAGGCACGTGAAAGCGGCGCAAGGACTTCCAGACGCGCTCCAGCCCCTCGCTCGGCGTCGGCGCACGCACCAGCAAAAGAAGATGGGCATGCGCCGTAGCTGGCGACTGCAGAAAATCTGAGAGCACTGCTCCGCCTAAAAATCCGGTTGAACCTGTGAGCAGTAGAACGTGTTTGGGTGAGGACATGGTTGAGTCGCGCTAGACGGGCGTATTGGCCAGAGTGCATGTGCTTCCAGAAGGTGACAATCGGAAGCGGGAATTATGACAGTCTTGTCATCGGCTCGCGTAGGGAGCAACAGGGAACTTTGAGGAACCCCAAAAGAGATGGTCATGAGACTTCAAGGAGCCTTTTCCTTCACCGTCTCTTCCAACCACGCGCGCGCCTGCTGCCGCAGCGGCAGATCGCATAGAGTCCAGCGCGCGCTATGATTGGCGAAGGGCAGAGTCGCAAAAGTAAAGCGCCCAACGGCCCCGCTTTGCGCGATGACGGCCTGAGTCTTCTGCGTGCCGAGTTCCTGGCTGATAAACTGCGGTCGGCTTCCCAGCCGCCGCAGGCGATCCGGCCATGCGGCCAAATCCGGCGCGGGATGCTGGAACTCTCCATCGTAATGGCTGTGACAGAGGAAGCCGCACCACAATCTGGCAATCTCGTCATCATGAAGGCCAATGTAGTTGCAAGCTATGGCACCGCGCGAGAACCCCATTAGGACCACTCTCTTCGAGTCGCCGCCGTAACGACTGCACACGTCCTTCACTGTCGCCAGGCAGTAGCGTTTCGTCTCCGGCACGTCCCCCCACCAGTGAATGGCGTTGCGCTTCTGCCCTTTGTCGATCTCCACAAACGGCAGGCAAACCCACAAAAAGCCGCGCCCCGCGCTCAAACCGTAGCCTAGCATACAGCCTTCCACCGTACCCTCACTTGTGTCACCAAGCTTGTTCGAATAGCCCCCATTTCCAGCATATTCCACAATGACCGGAAAACTCCCGCCCGTCTTCCAATCCGCAGGCAGGTATAAGGTGTGATGCACCGCCGTGCCCTCCCAGCCAGCGGTGGTCGCACGCGTACGCCGGCCTGCGGCGGGCGCGATATTGGCCTGCAGCGGTGGCAGGGTAAGATCTGCCGGGACATCGTTGAGATTGACGGTCTGTGAGGAGGCCGCCGTAGCGACAGACATCAGGAGCAGCAGCATTTTCATGGCGGGAGCGGGGATTAGAACACGCGGAGCGGCACATGGCCATCGTCAAATCGAAAGGATAGCTCGCACGAAGCCTGATTGCGCTGGTCCGTGGCCGGCACAACGTCTCATCACCCGGCGCACGATGACTTCATTGTTAAAGCCTGCCTGGCAACAAAACACCCCGGAAGCTTGCGCCTCCGGGGTGTTGAGTTCTTTGCAATGGATCAGCTTAACGCATCACCATCGGGCAATTACATGCCCATGTCGCCGTGCGAGTGGTTGTGCGCGTCGCCACCGGCTTCTTCCTTCGGAATGTCGGCGATGAGGCACTCGGTGGTGAGCAGGAGGCCGCTGATAGAGGCGGCATTCTGCAGGGCGGAGCGGGTCACCTTGGTAGGATCGACCACACCGGCCTTGACGAGGTCTTCGTAGACTCCGGTGGCCACGTTGTAACCGTGGTTGCCCTTGCCCTTCTTGACTTCGGCGACGATGAGCGCGCCTTCGACGCCGGCATTGGCAGCCAGCTGACGGAGGGGAGCTTCAACGGCGCGGGCAACGATCTCGGCACCCGTGGCTTCGTCGCCAGTGAGGTTGAGACCCTTGACGGCAGCCTGGGCGCGGATCAATGCCACACCTCCCCCAGGGACAATGCCCTCTTCTACGGCAGCGCGTGTAGCGTGCAGGGCGTCTTCGACTCGGGCTTTCTTTTCCTTCATCTCAGTCTCGGTGGCGGCACCGACGTTGATGACGGCCACACCACCGGCCAGCTTGGCAAGGCGCTCCTGGAGCTTCTCACGGTCATAATCGCTGGTGGTTTCATCGATCTGGCGTTTGATCTGGGAGACACGGCCCTGGATGGCATCCGTGCCGCCTTCGCCTTCGACGATGACGGTGGTTTCCTTGCCGATGGTGATGCGCTTGGCGCGGCCCAGTTCGGAAAGTTCGACGTTCTCAAGCTTAAGGCCGAGATCTTCGGTGATGCACTTGCCGCCGGTGAGGATGGCAATGTCTTCGAGCATGGCCTTGCGGCGATCGCCAAAGCCAGGAGCCTTGACGGCGACGATGTTGAGGGTGCCGCGCAGCTTGTTGACCACGAGGGTTGCAAGCGCTTCGCCTTCAACGTCTTCAGCAATGATGAGGAGGGGCTTGCCGGAGCGGGCGACCTTCTCAAGCAGGGGCAGCATGTCCTTGAGGTTGCTGACCTTCTTTTCGTTGATGAGGATGTAGGCGTTCTCAAGCGAGCACTCCATGGTCTCCGCGTTGGTCACGAAGTAGGGGGAGAGGTAACCCTTGTCGAACTGCATGCCTTCGACCACTTCGAGAGTGGTTTCGATGCTCTTGGCTTCTTCGACGGTGATGGTGCCTTCCTTGCCCACTTTGTCCATCGCTTCGGCGATGATGTTGCCGATTCCAGCGTCCCAGTTGGCGGACACGGTTGCGACTTGCGCCACTTCCTTGGTGTCGGTGACCGGGGTGCTGATCTTCTTGAGCTCTGCGACGATGGCCTCTGTGGCCTTCATGATACCCCGCTGCAGGGAGGTGGGGTTCGCACCAGCGGTGACGTTGCGAAGGCCTTCGCTATAGATGGCCTCGGCAAGCACGGTCGCGGTGGTGGTGCCGTCACCGGCCACATCGGAGGTCTTGGAAGAGACTTCCTTGATGAGCTGGGCGCCCATGTTCTCATAAGGATCGGAAAGCTCGATCTCCTTGGCGACTGTTACGCCGTCCTTGGTGATCGTGGGGCTGCCGAATTTCTTCTCGAGAATGACGTTGCGACCTGATGGTCCAAGCGTTGCCTTGACGGCACGAGCGAGTTTCTTCACGCCGATCAGCAGTGAGTGCCGGGCGTTTTCGTCGAATGACAGTTGTTTAGCCATGGTAAAGTAAGGTGTCTAGAATGGGGTTTTCGGGATTACTTGGTGATGATGCCGAGGATGTCGGTCTCATTGATGATGAGGTGGTCCTCGCCATCGACCTTCACTTCGGTGCCGCCGTACTTGGAGATAAGCACGGTGTCGCCCTTCTTCACGGTGAAGAGAGTAGCGACGTCTTTGCCTTCGTCGTCTTTGCCAACGCCCAGGGCGATGATTTCAGCCTCTTGCGGCTTTTCCTTCGCCGTATCGGGAAGGAAGATGCCGCCGGCGGTTTTTTCTTCACTGATGGAGCGCTTGACAAGCACTCGGCGGCCCAGGGGGGTGATCGTGGTAGCCATAGTTGGTGTGGTTCGTGCTGTTCTTGGTTTCGGTTGGTTTCGTGTTTAAACCCGCCCGGCTTGCTGCCGCGTCTCTGTGAGAGGACGTGGCGGTCAGCTGGGCGGAAAAGGGGTCAAGGAGACGGAAGGGAGCTGTTCTTGGCGGGAAGAACGATAAATTCCACTTTGGCATTTTGGACGCCGCCGAGGACAAAATCCACAAACTGCGCGGGGTCGCCTGAGAGCACGGCGCCGAGCAATCCGTCAGTCAGCGCCGGAGTTGAATGGTCAATCTTCAAATCCAGCTTCGGCGTGCCCGCGAAGGGCTTGGATTCAACCGCCATCTTGCCGGAACTAAGAATCCGGTCCACCAGAGCTGGCTGCTTGGCGATGTTCTTCAGAAGGGAGGAAAGCGGTGCGGTGAACTGTGAAATTTTAAAAAGCTCGGAGGCCGTCGAGTAGGGGTGAAAGGCTTTGAAGGCAGTGACCCGCTGCTGTATTTCCGCGCTGGAAGCCACTTCCTTGGGCGAAGGCAGGGGAGCCGCCGCAGCAGGTTTCGCTGGCTCAACACTTGGTTTGGTTGGAGCAACCACAGGGGGGGCAGGCACCTCCGGTGTTGTGGACGGAGGCGGTTTGGGGGGCTCTTCCTTGTGACAACCGGAGAGCGCGGCACCCGCACTGATCAGCAGCAGCACAGTGCCCAGCTGCAAGCAACGGGCGGTCGACCAGGGGGGCGGAGCGGTGGAGACGGCTTTCATTGTCGGTGCGGAGTATCCCAAGACAGGTTAAGCGGAAAGCCGGGCTTTCTCGTTGCGCTTCATTTCAATCATGCCCTTGCGGCGGGCCTCGGAGGCGAGCTTCCAAGCCTGCTCCTTGCCATACTTGTCCGCCGAAAACGTGGCGGTGCGGCGCTCACCAGGAGAGGGCGACCAGGTGGCAATGGCAAAGGTGAATTCGTATTTTTTCCGACCCTTCTTGATGACACGGTTGGTCCAGCGCACGCCTACCGTTCCAGAGGTGTTGCGAACACTGGGCTTCGCATAACGCTCAGCCACCCCGAGAGGCTTGTACTTGGTTTCCTTGACATCACGGTCCAGGCGGGCTGCGGCGAGCGACTTCTTTTCACCACCGTGCTTGGAATCACCAAAAAAGGATTGGTAGCTCTTGCCACGGCGATTGAACCGGACCATCCAGCCGGACGATTTGGGATGTCCGTCGTCGCCGTAAACCACGGCGCGTGTGATGTTTCGGTTGGGGTTGATCTTCGGTTTTTTGGCCATAGGGGTTGTATCGAAGAATGTTGTTAGACCTTCTTGCCGTCGTCCATAACCTCAAAGTCGGCATCCACCACATTGCCTTTTGGCGTGCTGGTGGCTGATGGCTCCTGGGCTCCGGCGGGTTCGGTGTCACCACCGGGCGCACCTGCGCCCGCCTGAGCGGCGGCTTGGTACGCGGCGGCGAAAAGCTTCTCGAGCTCTTCGACACCGTTTTTCATGCGGTCGTGGTCATCTGCTTCAACCGCAGACTTGAGAGCGGTAATCTTGTCCTTGAGGGGGGCCAGTTGTTCAGCCGGCACCTTGCCTTCCCATTCCTTGAGGTTCTTTTCCACCTCATGGGACAGGCTCTCTGCCTTGTTCTTGACTTCGGCCACCTCCTTGCGCTTGCGGTCTTCCTCGGCGTGGGATTCGGCGTCGCGCTTGGCTTTTTCGATCTCGTCCTGGCTGAGGCCCGAACTGCCTGCGATGCTGATCTTCTGCTCTTTGCCGGAGACCTTTTCCTTGGCGCTGACGTTGAGGATGCCGTTAGCATCGAGATCGAATGTGACTTCAATCTGCGCATTGCCCCGCGGCTGGGGCGGAATGCCTTCCAAACGGAAATTGCCCAGGTTCTTGTTGTCCCGCGCCATGGAGCGCTCGCCTTGCAGGACGACGATTTCCACCGCCGTCTGGTTATCCGCATAGGTGCTGAAGACCTGGCTGTGCCGCTTGGGAATGGTGGTGTTGCGCGGGATCATCGGGGTGGCGATGCCTCCCGCCGTCTCAATGGCAAGGGTGAGCGGGGTAACATCCAGTAACAATACGTCTTTCACATCGCCCTTGAGCACACCACCTTGAATCGAAGCACCAATGGCGACGACTTCATCGGGATTCACGCCCTGATGCGGATCCTTGCCGGCAAGCTTGCGGGCGGTTTCAACGACTTTGGGCATGCGCGTCATGCCACCCACCAGCACCAGTTCATCGATCTTGCTGGCATCCACTTTCGCGGCGACCATGCAATCACGCACCGGCTTGATGGTGCGCTCGAAAAGGTCATCGCAAATCTGTTCCATCTTCGAGCGACTGAGGCTCTTCATGATGTGCTTGGGCCCGGTGGCGTCCGCAGTGATGAAGGGCAGGTTGATGTCGTAGCTCTGCGCGGAACTGAGCGCGATCTTCGCCTTCTCAGCTTCTTCCTTGATGCGCTGAAGCGCATCGGGCTGCTTACCCAGATCAATACCGCTTTCAGTTTTGAATTCGTTGATGATCCAGTCGATGATCTTGCGATCCCAATCATCACCACCCAAGTGCGTGTCGCCATCGGTGGCGAGCACTTCGAACACACCGTCGCCGATTTCGAGGACAGAGATGTCGAAGGTGCCGCCGCCAAGGTCGTACACGGCGACCTTTTCGTCCGCCTTGCTATCAAGACCGTACGCAAGTGCGGCGGCGGTGGGCTCATTGATAATGCGACGCACATTCAGGCCGGCAATCTCGCCGGCAGCCTTGGTGGCGTTGCGTTGCGAATCGTTGAAATAGGCGGGGACGGTGATGACGGCCTCGGTGATTTTTTCACCCAGGCGGGCTTCCGCGTCAGCCTTCAGCTTGGCAAGGATCATCGCGCTGATTTCCTGCGGGCTGTATGTCTTGGTTTCGCCGCCGGCTTCCACCTGCACATGAGCATCACCGTTTGCAGCGGAGACAATTTTGTAGGGCACATTTTTGTCCACGTCGGAGAGTTCCGAGAACTTGCGGCCCATGAGGCGCTTCACCGAAAAAACGGTGTTGCGAGGATTGGTGATGGCCTGGCGCTTGGCGGCTTGGCCGACCACCCGCTCGCCGCTCTTGGTAAAGGCAACGACGGAAGGCGTAGTGCGGGCACCTTCGGAGTTTTCCAAGACGACCGGCTTGCCACCTTCAAGGATGGCCATGCAGGAGTTGGTGGTTCCCAAGTCGATTCCAAGGATCTTGCTCATATACTAACGGTCGGGTTGGTGGGTAAACGTGCTGGCGGTTAAATTCCGCTTTCTCTCTGGCAAACAATGTGCCAAGGCACCCTCACGCTTCTGCAAGCCTAGTGGGACCAAGGATTGGAGGGAGGCGAGGCAATTCCGATTGCAGATTCATTTGTCTTTTTTGCGCCAGATTGGCACTTTTGGGCGAATTTGCGCGCCGTTGTGACGCACCCCGCTTCATTGCTTGAGCCTGCTCCCAATCTCGCCAGACTTTACGCTCCCGCATGCAAACGACGCCCATCACTTTCGACGATCTCCGCTCTTCTGTCATCGCCGTGCCGCCCCTGGCACGCCGCGCGGACCTCACGCTCAACGACGACGCGAACATCAAGCTCATCCGGCACATGGAAACCGGCGGCGTGCGAACCCTCCTGTATGGTGGCAACGCCAATCTCTATAATATCGCGGTGAGCGAGTATCCGCAGTTGTTGGAATTCCTCGCCGACGCGGCCGCGCCAACGACCATCGTTGTGCCCTCGGTGGGTCCGTTCTACGGCAACATCATGGATCAGGCGGACATTCTGAAAAGGTACGAATTCCCCACTGCGATGCTGCTCCCCACCCTTTTTCCTGCCAAGCCGGCAGGGGTGCAGACGGCGGTCCGTCACTTCGTCAAACGGGCCGGCATTCCGGCGGTGCTCTACATCAAGGATGAAAACTATATCACTCCCGAAGCCGCCGCCGAACTGGTCAACGAGGGGCTGATCTCCTGGATCAAATACGCCGTGGTGCGCCAGAACCCGGCGGAAGACGCCTACCTGAGCAAGCTCATCACACTGGTGGATCCCAAGCTCATCGTGAGCGGCATCGGCGAACAGCCCGCGATCATTCATTTGCGCGACTTCGGCATTACGGGCTACACTTCCGGTTGCGTCTGCGTGGCACCCAAACCCACGACCGCGATGCTGGGAGCGATCCAGGCGGGTGACTATGCGAAGGCCGAGGTGATTCGTGAAAAATACGAGCCGCTGGAAGACTTGCGCAACGCCTATGGCCCGATTCCGGTACTTCACCACGCGGTGGCCTTGTCCGGCGTGGCTGATACCGGTGCTTTCCTGCCCTTGCTCGCCCCCTTGAGCGATGACCTGCTGCCGACGATCAAAGTCGCCGCAGATGCGTTGCTGGCTCAAAACGTAGCGTAGCCCCTGCACAGGTTAATCCCGAGGCACCACGCACCTTTTGCAAGGGGCTGGGCAATCGTTTGGTGAACAAAATGCCAGTGCCCACGAGGTCCGGGCGCGACCTTACTGGGCGAGCTTCTTCAGATAAGTCGCGTATTCGGTCTTCCCCAGACGCTCTGCCGTGGCCAGCAGTTCGCCCTTGGTGATCCATTTCTTGCTGTAGGCGATCTCTTCCAGACAAGCGATTTTGAGACCCTGCCGGTGCTGGATGACTTTGACGAAGTCCGTCGCCTCGGCCAGGGCATCAGGGCTGCCGGTGTCCAGCCAGGCTGTGCCGCGCCCCAACACTTCCACGTTGAGACTGCCTTCCTGCAGATAGATGCGATTGAGATCGGTTATCTCCAGTTCACCGCGCGGGGAGGGCTTCAGCGCCTTTGCCAATTCCACCACCCGCTCATCATAGAAATAGATGCCGGGAACGGCGTAATTGCTCTTGGGGCGCTCCGGCTTTTCTTCGAGACTGATTGCAGTGCCCTGGGCATCAAACTCAACCACTCCATAAATCTCCGGCGTGGCAGTATAGTAACCGAAAATGGTCGCTCCCGTTTCCTGGCGGGCGGCATGCTCCACGGCTTTGCGAAACTGGGAGCCATAGAAAAGATTGTCACCCAGCACCAGCGCCGCCTTGCCGCCGTCGATGAACTTTTCGCCGATGATGAACGCCTGGGCCAGCCCCTCCGGCCGAGGCTGCTCGGCGTATTCAAACTTCACCCCCCACTGGGAACCGTCGCCAAGGAGCTTGCGGAAGCTGGGCAGATCGTGCGGGGTGGAGATGATCAGGATCTCGCGAATGTCCGCCAGCATGAAGCACGAGATGGGGTAATAGATCATCGGCTTGTCATAGACAGGCATGAGCTGCTTGCTCACAGCGATGGTCAGCGGATAAAGCCTGGTGCCGGAGCCTCCGGCGAGAACGATGCCTTTGCGATGGGTCATGGAAAAAACAAGCTACGCGCAGGCAGGGACAGGGGCAAGGACACTGTGCGGCGTTACTTGCCGTCGCCCCAGCCCGCGCCCATTGCTTTATAAACCGACACCCAGGCCGTGGCGACGCGGGTCTGGCTGGCCACGGCGTCATTTTGCGCACTGAGCGCCACGCGTTCGGCATCGAGCACGTCCAGGAAGCTCGCAACTCCGTCTTTGTAGCGTTCGCGGGCCAGGTTGGCGGCTTCTTCCGCGGCCTTGGTAGCTTCGTTCAGGTATTGCAGACGCTGCCGTTCGCGACCGAAAGAGGTGAGAGCGTTCTCGGTTCCTTCCAGGGCTAGCAGCACTGTCTGCTCGTACTGGCCGAGCGCGGCTTCGGCCCTGGCTCCGGCGGCAACCACCTGCTGTCTAACACGGCCAAGATCGAAAGCGGCCCAAGTAAGATGCGGACCAAAGGAATAGGCTTCGGCGCCTCCTTTGCCGAGCGCTTCCAACGTCTGCCCTTGCAGACCGATGCTGCCATTGAAGGTGACACGCGGGAACAAATCAGCCGTGGCAATGCCCACACGTTCCGTGACCGCCGCCAGATTGCGTTCGGCGACACGGATGTCGGGACGATGACGAAGAATTTCGGCCGGTTTCGCCAGAGGGATGCTCGAAGGCGTACTGGGGAGGGCTTTGGCGATGCCCAGCTTCGGGCGCAGAACGGAGGGGGCGCTGCCGCACAATACGGCGATGCGATGGATGCTCTGATCAATGCTGGACTGCAATTGCGGGATCGAGGCCAGCGTGGTGTTCCACAGCGCACGGGCGCGCGCCACGTCCAGTTGCGTGCCACGACCTCCTTTCAAGGAAGCCTCCGCGACGCGCAAGGAGTCAGCCTGGTTGGTCGCATTCTGCCGGGCCACATCGAGCTGGGCCTGCGCACCGCGCAGCAGCAGGTAATTCATCGCCACATCCGCGCGCAGATCGATCAAAAGCGCATCGCGCTGGGCGGCGACCGCCTCCTCGGTCTCCATGGCGGCCACAATCGAACGACGCACACGGCCGAAAAAATCAAGCTCCCACGAAGCATCAAGCGCCACCTCATGAAGCTCCGAACTGGCGGGATGGCCACTGGGGGAGAGCGCTTTACTTGTCAGTGTATTGGTATAGCCCGCCTCGCTGGTCACCGTGGGCAGCAGATCGAAGCGCGCCTGCCGCCACAGAGCCCTGGCTTCCTTCAGGTGTGCCTCGGCCACCTTGATGTCACGGTTCCGAGCTTCCGCCTCAACCATAAGAGCGTTGAGCTGCGGGTCCTTCAAGCGCTTCCACCATTGGTTTTCCGCCGCTCTCGAGGCTGCGCCGTCGGGCTGACTGGCGAAATGCGCGGGGGCATCTGCCTTGGGTTCCTGGTAGTGGGGGCCGACAACGCAGCCGGCAAGCAGCGCGCAGGGGAGAATGAAAAAGCGGGACATCGGGAAAGCGTTACGAGTCATGGGGCTTTGGGAGACGTGAATCTCGGCAGTTCGGTGGAGAAAGTACGCGGACGTGGTGATGCTTCGTGCCTGTGAGGGGGCGAAACCTTCCGCGTTCCCTGTTCGCAGTTCCCGGTTCCCGGCGGCAAGTTGTTCCTTGCCAATGTGCCGGTTTGGTCTGGTCTGAATGAGTCCTGCGCTGCATCGGTATGCTCCGCGTCCCTTCGCGTCCATTTGCGGTTACCAACCTCCCGTTCGGGACTCATTTCCAGGTTTGATTTGGTTTGATTCGGTTTGATTCGGTTTGATTCGCCTTCCTGGCTCCACGTCGGCGGCAGGGTCTCATGTGATAATTCGACGTGAATTTTCATGGCTTTCATTTCCTGAACATCCGACTTCCAACTCAGTGGGAATTTCGAACCCCGGTGTCCAGCGAATTCTTCGACCCTGCATCCGCGTCTCGCAATCGTGATGCCCCGGTTTTGCGCCCTCAATGAATCTCCGGTTCGCCCACATCCGGGCCGGATTGGAGGAAATCAAAATCCGCGCCTTCGTTGGCCTGGGTCACATGCTCGACATAAAGCTTGCCGTAACCGCGACCATGGCGTGCGGCCTTCGGCTTCCAGGCCGCACGGCGGTTGGCGAGCTCTTCATCCGAAACCAGCACATCGATGGTCCGCGCGTGGGTGTCGAGCCTGATAAGGTCGCCGGTTTGCACCAGTGCAAGGGGACCGCCCACGGCGGACTCCGGGGCCACATGCAGCACGCAGGTGCCGTAGCTGGTGCCGCTCATGCGGGCATCACTGACCCGCACCATGTCGCGCACGCCTTCTTTGAGCAGCTTTTTCGGCACGGGCAGCATGCCCCATTCCGGCATGCCAGGAGCACCCACGGGGCCGGCGTTGCGCAGGACAAGCACAGTGTCCTTGGTCACATCAAGATCGGGGTCATCGAGGCGTTTCTTCAGATCGTTGTAATCATCAAATACCAGCGCGGGGCCGGTATGCTGGAGCAGCTCCCTGGTCGCGGCGGCGTGCTTGATGACCGCTCCGTTGGGCGCCAGGTTGCCGTGCAGGACGGTGGTGCCGCCGTTGCTGTCAATGGCGGTGGCCGGGGTCCGGATCACGTCCTCGTTATAGTTTTGTGCGTCGGCAATGTTGTCGCCCAGCGTGCGTCCGTTCACCGTCAATGATTCGGTATGCAGCAGTTCGCGCATGCCATTGAGGAGGGCGCGCAGGCCACCCGCCGCGTAAAAGTCATCCATTAAGTACTTGCCGCTGGGCCGCAGGTTGGCCAGCAGAGGAGTGCTTTGCGACAGCTCATCAAAGCGCTCCAGGGGCAGCTTCAGGCCCAGGCGTCCCGCCATGGCGATGAGATGGATGATGGCGTTGGTGCTGCCACCGAGTGCCATGTCCACCTTGATCGCGTTGTCAAAGGAGTGCGCAGTGGCGACATCCGTGGGCTTGAGATCCGTCCAAACATTTTCCACGATCTGGCGGCCCACCGCCGCGGCCATGCGGGTGTGGGCCGAATCCACGGCGGGAATCGAGGAGGCGCCGGGCAAAGTGAACCCCAGCACTTCAGCCAGTGCGGTCATGGTGCTGGCAGTGCCCATGGTCATGCAATGCCCCGGCGAACGGGCAATGCCGTCCTCCATTTCGCACCAGGCTTCGTCGCTCAGATTGCCCGCGCGCTTTTCGTCCCAGTACTTCCACACATCACTGCCGCTGCCCAAAGTCTGCCCGTGCCACAGGCCGCGAATCATCGGCCCGCATGGCATGAAAATACAAGGCAGGTTCATGCTGAAGGCGCCCATGAGCAGCGCGGGGGTGGACTTGTCGCAGCCGCCAAGCAATACCGCCCCATCGAGCGGATTGGCGCGCAGCAGTTCCTCGACTTCCATGGACAGGAAATTGCGATGAAACATCGCCGTGGGCTTGGTGTATGACTCGCCGGCGGACATTACCGGCACTTCCATGGGCAGGCCTCCGGCCTGCAATACGCCGCGTTTCACCGCATCTGCCGTCAGGCGCAAATGCATGTGGCAGGAGTTCAAATCTGTCCACGTGTTGAAAATGCCGATGACCGGCTTGTCTGTATAGTCAAAGGTGTCCAGCCCGGCCTGCTTGGCACGTGACCGGTGGCCAAACGAGCGCAGCTCGTCCCGGCCAAACCAGCGCCAGGAACGAAGTTCTTGTGGTGTCTTGCGAATGCTCATGCGCCCGCTCCGTAGCGCGGCGCAGGGGCTTGGTCAAAGGCTTGCCACTCAAGGGAGCAGTGTCGACCTGAAAATTCGCACGCCACCGGCGAGGTCGATGGGACCCGCCGAAGGCAGCTTGGGAAGGGTGAAATAGCCAAACCCGGCCTCGGCACCATCGCCATTCTTTTTGGCCACGTTCCGGTGGCCGAGGATCATCCCGTAGAAATTGACATTGCGAGTGATCGCAGGCGTCCCGACTGCGTCCACGTCCACCAGGGTGAAGGTACCGCTGAAGGTGCCTGTGGACGGCACAAAGTTTAGGGTGTCGCTCGCCGCCGTAGCCACCGGCATGGTAACGATGGCCGGGGCCGCCACGGTGAATTGATTCACATCGGGATTCTTGGACACCAGCAAAGTGCGGGTGGGCGGGTTCGTGGTGGTGTCGGTTACGATATTGACCCCACCATCGGTGAAGCGCATTTCCACGTTGTTCGCCGCGGGTGCCACCGGCAGTCCCATCACGATCTCGGTCAAAGTTTGGGGCGGTGTGTACCGGCCACTGCTCTGAATCACATTGAGAATCCCATTGTACCCACCAATCTGAATTGTGTTCACCCCAGTGCCAGTGAGCTGGCTGGGTGTGCCAAACCCCCCCGGGTAGCTGCGGGTCGGGGCCGTCTGGATATTCTTGGACCAAGTCAGCGTCCCGGGCCCGTTCCCGCTCAGGGCGTTGTACTCGGAGTTGGGGACGTTGGGCGTCACATTTTTATCCACGCCCGGGGTCAGGGTCATGATACCGTTCACGGCACCCGTGTTGGAATACAGTCCGGCATAGACGGGGACCTGCACCGTCGGCAGCCCCGCTGTCGCATCGACAAAACCCGACGAAGCGAAGGCTGAACCGTCAGCCATTTGTCCTGACATCGCCAGCGTGCCGTCGCTGGCAAGGGTGAAGGCGGCGAAACTGAAGCCGTCGGGCACGGTAGGATCGAGTGCCCCGCCGATAGCGTTGTAGTAAAGGAACAAGCCAAAGTGATAATAGCCCGTCAGAGTGGATACGGTGGTCGCGAGCGAAGGCGTGAGCGAGAGCCACATGTTGCGCCAGCAGGTGAACGGGATGGGATTCTCCTTCCCATCAGTGATCAGGACACTGATGGTATTGGGTGTGGTGGGGCAGGAACTGGGGAAGATGGTGAAGGTCAACGTCACCGCATTGTATCCCTTCGGCTGCAGCGCAATGCTACCGGTGAACGTCACACCAGGGTTGACGTACCCCTGCGGCGGCGGCACGGGGTCAACAGGAGGCGGATTATAAGTGAGCGCACCTGTAAAGGCGGTGGCCAAGGTGCCGTAGGTCAGCTTGCCGGAGAAGAGACTGGTATCCGACACGGTAAGGTCCAGGCGGGCGCCCAATGAATTGTTCAGCACCGCTTGCGCAATCGTCTGGTTCGGATTCCCGTTCACCACCGACACCCGCACCGTCGGTGCTTTCAGCAATCCCATGAACATGCCCGTCACTCCGACTGGCATCGGGGCGATGGTCAGCGTCGAGGTCATTACAGTGCTGTCTCCCACGGCATTGGTCGCAGTAAACGTGACAATATAGTCCCCTGCCCGCAAAGCGCTGCCGGTGATATGGCCGGTGGTGGCATCGAAGGTGAGCCCAGGGGGCAGCCCGGTGACGGACCATTTGTAAGGATAAAAGCTCGCGGCAGGCGTGAAATCAAAAGCCTGGCTCACCACATTATTGATCAGCGGGAACACCACGGCAGACACCGTGGGTGGAGCATTGACGACCCGCACCACCGTGGTGCCGCCAGTAATAGTGAGTGCTGGCGGCGGGGACGTGCCAGCAGGGGGAGCCTGAGTGACCACACAGTAGTATGTGTCCGCCTCCAGCATCCCGATCGTCTTGATCGAAAGCTTCGCGGTCCTGGAGCCGAGGATGCGTTTGTCGAGGGTATCCGCGATGGTGATCGGCGTGCCGCCGTTGGCGCGCATCCACTGGTAGGTTAATCCAGTACCGCCGGTGACGACGGAAAGGCTCGCCATGCCATTTTCCGCCACCACCACCGTCTTGAGGGTGTTGTCAACCACCCCCACCTGGGCAATATTGCTGAGCTGGGTGCCTACCTGGTTGGTCAGCAGGAGGGTATAGGTGCCGGCCTGGGTAATCAGGGCGCTGGAATAGCTGCAGGTGAAGGTGGTCGTGGCCGGCAGCGGCGTTGGATTCAGCGTCGCAGCCAGCGTTGCCCCGACGACGTTGACGTTGTTCTTTTTCCATTGCCCGGTGGGCTGGGCATTTCCTGTACCCGTGGCGGTGAGAGCCAACGCGGAGCCCACGTTCACCAATTGGTTCTGCGGCTGGTTGGCAGGAAGCGGGAATTTGGGCAGTATATCGTCATCCACAATGGTGAGGGCATGGGTGGACGGAGTGCCCAACACGGCATCGCCGGTGGGTGAAACAAGCGTGAGGGTCGCAACTTCATCGCCCTCGACAAGATGATCCTGTTTGATCGCAACGGAGATCGTCTGCGTCTGCGGGGTGGTGGTCGTCAGGAGGGTGGCGGGGAAAGTGAGCACCTGCGGGGTGGGCAGGCTGTAGTCCGAAGTGGCGCTCGTGCCCAGCGTGGCAAGCCCCTTCGAGCCTGGGGTCGAGGTTGATCCGGTATACGCCACGGTCACCGGCAAGGGGGATGGAGACGAAAGCTGTACGGTCACCTGGACCGTGCCTGCCGCTTCACTGAAACTCGACGTGGGAGCCATAAAGCTCAAGGTGGGGCGCGGCGGCTCCGCTCCACTGCTGGTCATGATGGTGCCATTGGTACCCACCAAGACTAGCGTGGTTCCTGAGGCCCAGACCGCATCGGTGAATGACTGCGAGGTCCCGGCATTGGTTTCATACCAGTAGCTCCCGCCGAACGACCGAATCGTGGTGCCCAGGCCTCCCACGCCAATGAATTGCTCGGTGATATTATTTGTATCCACCAAGCGCCGGATGCCAGCACTGGAAGAAGCGAGCCGTTTCGTCCAGACCGCGCCATCGGTGCTGCTCCAGACGCCGCCCAGACTGGTGCTGGCGAGAAACTGCGAGCCTGCGGCCAGCACATCGGTAAAGCCCTCCCCCTTTGCCAAGGCCACGGTATGCTTGGCCCAGGGTTTGCCTGCCCCTGCTGGCAGGACGAGTACCACTCCGCCGTCGCCCACCGCCACACTTAAGGCCGAGGATACCGCCACGCCTCTGAGTTCCAGGTTGCTGCTGGCAGCACCGAGCGAGGCTTTGGTCCAAGTGGTCCCATCGAACTGATAAACCAGGCTGGCGAGCGTCGGCAGCGTGGGATCTGCCCCTACCGCGATGGCCTGGCTGGCGCCAAAGGCTCTGACTCGATTAAGCCTGCCTGTGAAACCACCAGGGTTGCTCGACGTCCATGCCACACCGTCAGTGGAGCTCCAAATGCCATTGCCCGTGGCAATGAAGCCGGAACCAAATCCCGACACGCTGGTCGCATCGATGGTCGCCGCAGTGGCCGCCCAGGTCGTGCCGTTGTCAGTGGACAAGTACGAGACATTTTTCGCGAGGGCCACAAGTTTGCTCCCGTTCACCCCGACCGCCGTCAGATTGTCAATGCCACCGGAGGAATAGGCGCTGGTCCATGCCGTTCCCGAATAGCTATAAATGCGGCCGCCATCGCCAACCACGACATAGTTGGTCCCGAACTTCACCCCTGCGTGCAGTTGCAGCCCCTGCTCCACGACCGGCAGCTTCGTCCAGCTTGAGGCGGCACCCGAGGGCGACACCCAAACGACACCATTCGCACCCACCCCCACCACAGCGGGCCCGCTCTGGGACAGGGTCCAGGTGAGGTTGAGATTGCTGTCGGTGACCTCCGTGAGCGTGCTCCAAGTCGTTAAATTGGTGGATCTATACGTCTGGGAGCCCGAGATGACTAGTGCGACGCTCGTCCCTTGAATCGTATAAACCGCGCTTTGAATGTAGGTCTCCGCAGCTGGCCATGCGTTCGGCGTCCATGCCGTGACAGGCAGGGCATTAGCCGAATGAACCAACATATTGGTATCCGTGAAGGCAAATACAGAGCTACTGCCAGTGCCTGAAATGGAGTGGATCTTGGTGCCAGTGCCGAGATTGGGATATTTGCTCCAGATGGTGGTGGGATCCACGGCTCCATAGACCACGGCCCCGGCACTGCCATTCCCGCCGACGAAGAATCTCCCGCCGGTCCAGGTGACGCAGGTCAGGTCCTCTGTGGCCACCTGGGTTGTGGGGGCGGTGCCGGTGGTCAGGTCCCGTTTTGTCCACGTGGTGCCATCCGGGGAAGTGAGAAAGGTGCCCTTGTTGCCCACCGCGACAAAATTGCCGGTCGCTCCACTCCCTTGCGACCATGCCACCGCGTTGATGTTTTCAGTCGTGGCCGACGCTCTCACCGTCCATGGACCAGTGGAAGCGCTGGCGGATAGAATCACACCATGCGAACCCACCACCACCACCACTGTGCTGGCATTGTTATTGTCGCCATTGCATGCCACCCCTTTGAGAGATTCATTCATCGGCAACGGGTTGCGCAATGCCCAGTTGACCCCAACGTATCCAGTCGTTGCATGGAGATGGGCAGTCAGACCAGCGAAGGCGGCCAGAAGCAGGGGTTTAGAGAATCTGTAAAAGGGTTTACGGTTGGCACTCATAGGGGCGAAAGCAGTGGGGAACGGTAGCGCTGACAGTGACAAGAGGGTTGGACCGATGACGAGCCTACCTAAATTGGAGCTACGATGTCAATACAGGATAGTTCAATGCGCGAAAAACATTCTGCACCAGCTAAGGCTAGAATACGTTTCACGTCTCAGAGCTAGAGAGTTTTCGCCGCAATTTCGGCATCAAACCGCCTGGTCTGAAGGAGCCCGCATGCCCAAACACGATCAAAGACCGCTGCCCCTTCAGCGAGCGATCAATGGCAGAAACTGACTATTGAGGAAAGCTTGCAGCCTGCGAAATCAGGGCCCGGCTGAGCAGGGAAAGAGGCGTAAATCCACTGCCCTGAGAAGCGGCTTGCCAATTGCCTATCGTCCCGCATATTCACGGCCCCTTATGCCCATTCTAATCACGTTGCTCACCATAGTGGAGGTGCTGGTCTGCCTCCTCCTCGTCCTCATCATCATGATGCAACGCCCCCGCCAGGAAGGCCTGGGAGCCTCGTTTGGCAGCGGTGTTATGGACCACCTCGCGGGAGCACAAACCACGAACGTGTTGCAAAAAGGTACTTCGTGGCTCGCCGCCGCAATGTTTGTCACGACTGTCTTGCTGGCTGCGCTGGTATCCAAACAACACCCCAAATCGAAGGATAAGCTCTTCCAGGAGCCCAAGCCAGTAGCTGCGGTGGAATCCAAACCCTCGACTCCAGAGGCTGCCAAAACTACCCCGGCAGCCACGGGTCCGGCATTAAAGCCGACCCCCGGAGGAGCCCCCGCCAGCCCGGTTATCAGCGTCCAGCCGCAGGGCGCGACGGTCACCAAATTGCCTGCCGGTGGGGATGCCGCCGCCAAGCCCGCCCCCTCGACCAGCACGCCAGCCAAGGCCCCGGCCACACCTGCCGCCGGCGCAAAGCCCGCGCCGGCTCCAGCACCGACAAGCGCCCCTGCTCCGGCTGCACAACCGGTCGCTCCTACGCCCCCTGCGAAATAGCCATCGCGTATTTTCGGCAACTGGCACTGAATTTGAAAAGGGCGGCTCTTTAGAGCCGCCCTTTTTGTTTCCGTGCCGTGCGGATCAACCGCTTTGGCCAAAATAAAAATATGCGAAGTTTTTTTTGTCCAATCGGCAGAACCCTTCGTAACTCTGGGCGTGCAGGTCGTCGTGCATTCAAACCCTCGACCAGCACTTTACGGGCGAGGCATGTTGGGAGGCATGCCTCGCCTCTTTTTTGCCTGATGGTGAGCAAATCCGCAGTGCTAAAAATCGCCTCAAGAGCAGCAGTCAACCAACGCTGCGCGTCCTCTGTCCATGGCAAAACGCGGGAGAGGCCTGCCAACACACCTCCAGGCCTAGTGAGTCTTGCTCCGGCGGCCGATTTCCGCCCACTGAGTGAAGAACCGGCCACGAAACCGTTTTCCAAGAAAATGCTGCCAGGGAACCGCGACAGAAAAGAGGCATGCTGCCGTTGCTACCTTCCGGTCCTGGCGGGGTTCACAAGCTCGACCCTCCGCGGCCCCTGACAACCCTGTCATGCTAGCGAAAGGAGGCACACGCACAAGTGCCAAAATCAATACAATAAAGGCATTTCGCGGCCCCCGAACGCACAAGAAGTTAAGGTTGTTCAAGATTTGAGTTGTGAGTGGAGAGCCATTTCGGTAAAACTGGGGTTTCGTAAATTCGCAATCACGTCATTCCCATGGTTTGGAAACTTCTCTCCGGCATCGCTGCCGCCTGTCTGGGCGTGGCACTTTATTTCGCCTACATCAGCAAAAACGACATCCGTCTGGAGCGTGAGCTTGAGAAGCGGGCGAAAGATAACCTTGCCGAGGTCAAGACCCACAAAGAGGAGGCTTCCTCCTTGCTGGCCCGGAAAAGCACACAGGTCAAAAATCTGGAGACAGACCGCGACAAACTGAAACAGGACGTGGTGACTGCGGAAGCTGAATCCAAGGACAAGAGTGCAGCTCTTGAACTTTCGAAAAAAGCGCTGGAGGAGAAAACCCAGTTGCTTGCCGCAGCGCAAAAGCAGATCGACGAGGCTGGCGACGTGGGCAAACTGGTCGAACAAGTAAAGGCCCTGGAGAAGGATAAAGAGGCTGAGGACGCTGAAGTAGCCGCATCAGTGGCCAATATCGCAACTCTGCAAGAAAAACTGGCCTCCGTTCAAAAGCAAACCGAGCGGCTGCGCACGGTAGAAACGAATTCAAGGAAGGGCGTGATTGAGCCGACTTTCACCGCCCATGTGGCTCAATCTTTCCCAGAATGGGGTTTCGCGGTGCTCAACAAGGGCAACAATGGCGGCGTCATCGCCAATGCGGAACTGGAAGTGAAGCGTGGCAGGAATGTGGTGGCCAGGCTGAAGGTGCGCAATGTTGAGCAGGCAATCGCCGTGGCGGACGTCATTCCAGGCAGTGTGCCCCGTGGATACAATGTCCGATCCGGCGATCTTGTGGTGGCAGCCCCTGTGACAACGCCCCCGCCGGCACCTCCGGTTCCTGGCAAATCCGCCGCTCCAGGCGCTCCTGTGGCTCCAGGCGCTCCAGCACCGGCTCCAGGAATGGGAGCGGCAGCGGATCCCTTTGGCTCCCCTGCACCTGCTGCCGCCCCGGCCAAACCGACCCCAGGCGATCCCTTTGGCAGCCCAGCCGCTCCCGCGCCGGCCGCTCCCGCGCCGGCCGCTCCCGCGCCGGCCGCTCCCGCGCCGGCCGCTCCCGCGCCAGCCGCTCCCGGCACCCCGGCTCCAAAATCGGCCGATCCTTTTGGCGAGGCACCAGCGACAGCACCTCCCGCTGGTGGCGCGACTCCTCCCGCAGGAGCTGGCACCAAACAATCCCCCTCCACCGCCGATCCGTTCGGAAAGTAGCATTCTTTGGACTGCCCTGCTGAACAATTGTAGCACAACAAGTTTCGATCCATATGACCAAGCTTCTCTTTATCCTCAGTGCCGTCGCGATGGGGTTGGCCAGTGTGTTTGCCTATCAGAACGGACGCACCTTCACGGTGGCCCGCAATGAAAAGACCTCCCTGCATCGCCAGATCAAAACGGAGCTCGCCGTGCTCACCAAAATGAGCGACGACGTGAAACAGAAGACGGCCGCTGTCGCTGCTGCGGGCCAGGAAGTTGAGACGCAGAATGAGAAGCTCAAAACCGTCAAATTGACCATCACCCAGACCGACGCCGAAACAAAGCGCGTGGGAGATGACCTGAAGGACAAGACGGCAAAAATAAAAGACCTGAGCCAGCAGCTCAAGAAGCTTCCACCTGGATTCAATCCCCAAACCATTGCTGAAGACCTGAACAAGATCAAAGCGCAGATCGCCGAACTGCATAACCAGGCCGAGGCGAAAAAGAAGGAAATCGCGGATGCGGAAAAGAAGACTGCTGATGCAGGGAAGCTTTTGGACGACGTCACGGCAAAGATTGAAGCCCGCAAGAAATCGTTCGAGCGCAATTCGATGAGTTTCACCGTGGTTGCGGTGAACAGTGACTGGGGCTTCGTGGTGATTGACGGGGGAGAGAAGGAAGGAATCACCCCTGACACCAAGCTGCTCGTGATTCGCGGCACCCGAACCGTTGGCAAGCTGAGCATCCTCGCAGTTCAGGGCAGCAAGACCATCGCGAACGTGCTCAGCGAATCTCTTGCCCCAGGAATGGCTCCCGCCCCCGGCGACAAAGTCATTCTCGAAAATCTTTATCAATAAGCGGGTTGGCTGACCGTCGATTTAAGCCGATTGAGTGCGCTCTGCTAAAAGCCATGAATACCAAGCTCTTCAATCTCCTCGCCCTTACGCTCCTCTCCCTGACACTGGTAACGAGCTGTGAGACCGACAAACCTCACAAGCCCGTTCCCGTTCCGCCAGACTCCGGAGTAAGCGGCCTGCCGTGGAATCGCCCCCGCAGCTGGGAAGCTGGTGCAGGTTTTGGCGGCATGCTGCCGCAATCGCATTGATTTCGGGCCGGGGCGCCGCTTAATCGTCGCCAATTTCTTTCGAGATGCCGCCATACTCCTGGGGGAAGCGGCGTTCGAGAGCCTTGGGGGTAGCGTAAGCAATGAGTTGCGCTTCCTGCCAGTCCGCCAAGCCCCAGAATTCGTGAGGCAGGCCCATGATGACGGCCGTGCAGGTGGGCATGCGCGGAATAGAGGCGCGCGCCAGCATCCGGTCACAAAACTCATGCAGCCCGGGATTATGGCCCACGACTACCAGATGTCGGCAGGGCTCGTCGCAATCGCGTATCAAATCGAGGACTACCTGTGCTGGAGCAAGGTACAGCCGCGACTCCAGTCGCAGCGCCTCGGGTGGCAAACGCAGTGTCTCACGAACCGCTTGTGCAGTCTTCAACGCACGCTCGGCGGTGCTGCATAGGATCTGCTCGGGCGGCGGCATAAGGGGCGCGTTGCCACCGCCGCCAAAGTAAGTCCCCTGGAGGAATCGCGCAACCGCAGGCGCCGCACGCAGACCGCGTTCGTTCAGCGTGCGGTCATGATCATTCACTCCGGGTTGATTCCAACTCGACTTTGCGTGGCGTATGACCGTCAAATACTTCATGTTTGTGTGACGAAGCGGCGCATGTGACATCGTGTGTCCGTATTGTCAACTGACTGCGCGGCTTGGATACAAAGCAGTGGACGCTGCCGCCCGGCCCGCGACAGTTTATCGTGCCCGCCCCCCCGACCACCCTGCCTGCCGCTAAAGACTCGCCAGTTCCGTGGTGGCTATGGCCTCAGGTGCTGAGTCTCGATGCGCCCATCGTGATCGTGCTCTGGCAGGCGGCGCTGGCCCATACTCACCGGATACACCTCCCGGCAGCATTTTCTTGGGGGCTCGGACTTGTGACGTGGTTCGTGTACGTGCTTGATCGCACGGCTGATGCCATCTCAGGGCGGCTCCAGCGACCCACCAGCGCCCGGCACGCCTTCTATTTCCAACATCGCAAAGCAGTGCTGGGGGTGGTTCTTCCCATGACTTGCCTGGCCATGGTATGGGTGGCGCTCACCCAGATGCCCATAGGCCTGCTGTGGCAGGGGCTGGGTCTGGCCATGTTTGGGGCATTCTATCTGGCCCACTTTTCAGCCCGCCGTGCTTCACCCCTGCACCGGCTGTTCATGTTATTGGCGACGGTGTTCGGTCTGGTGCTCGTCGCAGGCCTTCCCATGCCTGCTCCCGTCAAGGTGCTGATGTCCGGGGCGCTGATCGCTGTGATGTTGCTCGCCGTGCGTCGCCGCTTTGATTCGCGCTGGCGATCCATCCTGCCCAAAGAGGTTCCAGCCGCTTTGCTGATCGCTCTTGGCTGCGCTGCAGGAGTACATTTCTGGTCACCTGAGGATCACAGCTTGGTCTGCATTGAAGTGAAGCTTATGTGCTGCCTGTTTCTGATCAATTTGCTGGGCATTGCCAGCTCCGAACATATGGCGAAACTGCACGCCGATCCCGCATCCCTTCTGCAAATGCAGCCAGCGCTGATTGACAACCACCTCTGGCTCGTGGCGACCGTGATCGGGTGGAGCGGGTGGGTTGCCCTCACGGCCATTCCAGGCCGCCAGGCCCCTGGCATTGCTGCCACAGCAGTGGTCGTCGCCATAGGGGCTGCACTGCATGGTGCACTGCATCTGTTCGTCCGCCAGCTTCGTCCTGAACTTTACCACCTGCTAGCTGATGTCGCCTCGATCATGCCCTTGCCTGTCCTGTTTTGGCTGATGCCAAGCTAACCTGCAGTGCGGGCGGTGTTTATGCTAAATCCGGGAATGAAAGGTGGTTGAGATGGGTTCGTGCTTGGTCACACCTGGCGTTCTGGTCGGTTCTGCTGGAATGGATCGGGCCCAAATTCATTCCCCACACCACTGGTGATCCCTTGGATGCGGCAGCCTATGCGGCGGGTGCCGTAGTGGCCGGCCTCTGGTGGCATCGCCAACGTCCCGCTCATCGCGCTCCGGCACGAGTTTCGACCTTCTGGCCCCGCATTACCGCTGGCTGGAATGGTTTCTGGCGGGAGGCAAACTGCAGCGCTGCCGCACGGCGTGCCTGGGTATGATTGCCGCCCCAAAGGTCTTGAGCTATGGCGAAGGAAACGGACGCTTCCTGGCTGCCTTGTGCCGCAAGTTCCCCGAGGCCGAGGTTACCAGCGTGGACGCCGGCGCAGCCAGTTGATCCTGGCGCTCATGTACCTGTTCTTTCGCCAGGCCACGCGGCTGCCCGCCCGCAGGCTGACGCCGCCCGACGGGTTCCTGCTGGCCGCGGGTTTCACACGGCAGCAGCAGGTGGAAATGGACTGGGGCATGCTTCACAGCGACTGCTGGAGGCGCTAGCCCGCATTTCTCACACCCTTTCTGCTCTGACCGGTTGCGGCCAGATCAAGCCTCGCGCGGTCTCGCGACAAAAGTGTGTGAGAAATGCGGGCTGAGGCCCGGCACACGGCCGGGCGCTGGAGGGTAAACGCAACAAAGCCCGCAGTTTTGGCCGCGGGCTTTGCTGTTTTTGGGGAGTGCTTGAAACGCACTGCCCGGGGGGGTTCCAGTTTCCGTTTGAAGGGAAAAAGGATACTGGCGATGTCCTACTTTCGCGTAGCCTGTTGCCACACTATCATCGGCGCTGCGACGTTTCACGTTCGTGTTCGGAATGGGAACGGGTGGTTCCGTCGCGCTAAGATCACCAGAATTCTATCCTTCATGCCCTTGTTACGGGGGCGCTGAAGCGCAGAACTCTGAGGACCGGAGCCTTGGAGGGCCGGGGGCGCCCACTGGCAACTGCATACAGGAAGATCGAGACGACAACAAAACGAAGATCAAACAAAAACATCCGGATGATTAGTACGACTTGGCTGAGAGCATTACTGCCCTTGCACCAGCCGCCTATCAACGTGGTAGTCTTCCACGATCCTTGAGAGAGATCTATTCTTGGGATGAGCTTGGCGCTTAGATGCTTTCAGCGCTTATCTCTTCCGCACATAGCTGCCCAGCGATGCTCTTGACAGAACAACTGGAACACCAGAGGTGCGTCAATTCCGGTCCTCTCGTACTAGGAATTGAACCCCGCAAATCTCCAACGCCCACAGAGGATAGAGGACCGAACTGTCTCGCGACGTTCTGAACCCAGCTCGCGTGCCGCTTTAACCGGCGAACAGCCGGACCCTTGGGACCTTCTCCAGCCCCAGGATGCGACGAGCCGACATC
>Ga0209697_10002329_pt1 | contig 27550 bp, 19 predicted proteins | sample AliMusrvi5mmetaG_FD_184115 | JGI IMG/M metagenome (GOLD analysis project Ga0209697, IMG submission 184115) | Freshwater lake bacterial and archeal communities from Alinen Mustajarvi, Finland, to study Microbial Dark Matter (Phase II) - Alinen... | ecosystem: Environmental > Aquatic > Freshwater... | reverse complement strand
CATTTTTCGAAACGGATCCCAAAGGACGTTACCTTAGAAATTATCTGGCAGATTTTCCCGAAACGACGGCAGCAGTTTCTGGTTTTTTGAGGGAGCATGATTCCGAAGTGATTGCCGTGATTCAATCATCACTTTCCCGCAGTGAATACGCAAGGACCTACCAGGGATGGATTGGTGTGGATTCGCTGGTTTACCGAGATGATAGCGGGGATCTTAAAATTCAGCCGATCGTCGAAATCAACGGCCGGTTTACAATGGGAGCCATAGCCCTGAAATTGCGTGAAAAGCTGGCAGAAGGATCAAAAGGCCATTTTCAGATTTATTTTTCGACCAGCATTAGTTTTCTGAAATTTGCCCAAAAACAGGAGGCCGAAAAACCGCTGATCCTAAGGGATGGAAAAATTGTCAGCGGATTTCTCCCGTTAACCCCCCCCCTGGAAACGAATCATTTCGGCGCCTACCTGGTTGCAGAAACCCACTGATTTATCTTTCCCTGTTATAACGCATAACTCTTAGTTCTCCACTCTCAACTCTTAACTCTCAACTCACTCCTGCTCCTCGCTGCTCTTGATCCGTTTGAAGGTGTCCTTTCTGGTTACCAGCATCGGAATTGCAACACCTGCCGACAGGGCAATCAGGATAAAAAATGCCTTCAAACCGTTTCCAGTGGTTTCGGCGAGCGTTTTCAGGTAGGTAGGGGAGCTTCCTGCCGTGCTGGTCAGCTCCATGCATCCAAGCATCATCCGGTAGGCAAAGGCTCCGGGAACCATTGGGATGACGGAGGGTATCGAAAAAACAAGTGGTGGTGCCTGCTTGTTGTGTGCCGCATAGACACTTAAGATCCCAATGAGCGCAGCCCCTACCAGTGAAGAGAGGGCTATGTTTACCTCGAAACCGAGCAACAGGAATTTAGCGAGTACACCTACAGCACCCATTCCCCAGATCATCACCAGGGTCCTTTGTGGTACGTTGAACAGGATGGCGAATCCAAGTGCGGCAAAACCGCCCCAAAAAGCCTTTATCAGAAGAGAAAGGATATCCATTTTGTTAGATGTTAAATAGAAATTTGGCGCAAAGCAGTCCCAGCGCGATGGCCAGGGCAATGATCAACCCGTGTATTCCACGGACGATTCCATTCAGGATGTTTCCGTCGATCATATCCGTAAATGAGTTGATCAATGGAACCCCGGGTACCAGAAACAAAACACTCGTGGCGAAAGCGACATCCGGAGTGGTGCCTATTCCCATCTTCACGGAAAGTCCTGATAACAGAGAGGCGGCGAAGGAAGCGAAAAAGATGGAGACATAAGGGTTGAATCTCTTTTTTAAGGACTCCTGACGCACATAAAGACCCACAAAAGTTGCCACAAAGGCGACCACCAGTTCAACACCCTTTCCACCGAAGAGGGCACAGAAAGAACTTCCTGCCAGGGCCACGGAGGAAAGGATGATCAGTCTTGGATAGTGCGGCAATGCGACCAATCTATCTATCTCCGCATTGATTTGTGCGATGTTCCAGTTTTCCTCGACTACTTTCCAGCTCATCCTGCTGATGCCTGATACCACCCTGAAATTGACCCCGTGCGGGGAGGTGCGTTTCAGGCTTGCGATGAAATGATCGGTCTCTTCATCGATCACTTTGAGCATCAGGGAGCGGTTGGTGATCAGGAGTTCGATGTTGTATCCAAGTGCGTCGGCAATCCTGTTTACCGTGGTACGAACCCTGCCCGTACTGGCTCCGGAGCTCATCAGCAGGGTGCCCACATTGAGCAGCATCGCTTCTGCCTCTTTTATATTTGTATAAGATTCATCCATAAATGAGTGATTTGAAAAATTGAAAATAAGGGAATCTGAAAAGGTTTGGATCAATAATTTGCTTTTTAATGCTTTTTATGACTGTTTCCCCGGATCCTTGATTCATCCTCTGATGTTAACTTTCTGGTGCCTTAATTCCATCAAATTTATTCCGGGATCTTGATCTGCTCTCCCAGAAAGTGGGGCTGTGTCCCGTTCAAAAGGTCATAGGCCAGTAGTACCCTGGCTCCGATCTCCCTTAAAACCACTTTGATGGAGGGCCTTCCGTTTTGATCCCCTGCGTTGTAGGCGATCACCTCCAACCCACGTTGCCGGCCGATGTAAACGGCCCTGTGGTTGTGAAAGGGTTGGGAAATGACCGTAAACTGATGCTGACCAAAGACCATGAAACAACGGACGACAGAATCAAGTGTTCTGAATCCGGCATAATCCAGGATCACCCTTTCTTTTGGAATTCCAGCCTCCACGAGATCATTGAACATCGAAACCGGCTCATTGTAACTCCGGTGTTTGTTGTCACCACTGACAATGATGTAGTCAATCTTTTTATTTTTATAAAGTAATACTGCCGATTGAATGCGGTAAGTATAATAAAGGTTAACCTTTCCTGCAGCAATGAATTTGTTGGTACCCAGCACGACTGCACAATGGTTGTGGGGAATGGCACCCACTGAATCATAGGAATATTTTTTTCCCGTTTTGGTCACTTCCAGATTGATCCAAAGGACAAAAAGGAAGAAGGCCAATGCAAGCAAAACCAACAAAAAGGAAAAACGGATGGCCCATTTTCGGATCATAGGGTCTGAATAAAATATTTTTAGAAATTAAAATCTCATTGACTCATTGGATATTAAAGTAAAGACATCGGGGCATCAACGTCTCTGTTGCGATGCCCGTGAATTTCATCTAAAATTAGTGTTTTTTTTTAATGCCATTTTGAATTAATATTACTCCCATATTTAATCGCCTTCCGCAATGAACCGCACAACCAACCCAGTATTTCAAATTCCCTATATCGGAGAAACCTTGAAGCCGGATTACCTTTCCTTATTTGAACAACTAAAGCGTTTGGGAGCAGCTGTCCATATAAACAAAATAAATTGGCCTGAATATTCGTATGCTCCTTTTGTACAGCTTTTTGCCGGATTCACGGATGCTTATCTTTGGCTCTGTTACGAAGTGAAGGGCGACTTTCTCAGGGCCAGGGCAGTCATGGACCAGGAGGCGGTCTGGGAAGATTGCTGCGTGGAGTTCTTTGTTTCGGCCGACGAAAAAAAATGCAGGGAAAGTTCACTTCAGGATGAGATCGTTTACCGTAATTTTGAGTTCAACATTTTGGGAGTGGTCCTTTCTGCCTGTGGAACGAAGGAAGATCGGGTTGCTCTGGCAGTTGAGGAGTTGGATCGGATTCTGCGCTATCCGGAATTATCCAGGGATATGCTCCCGGAGGAGGGAAGCTTATGTGATTGGGGACTTTGTATCGCCATTCCACTCGACCTGCTTGGACTTCAGCGGGGAAGCCGGTTTAAGGGTAATTTTCAGAAATGCGGTGATCTTACGCATGCCCCTCACTTCCTTACCTGGAACAACATCATCTCAGCAGAGCCTGATTTTCACCTGCCTCAATTTTTCGGGGAGATGGTACTGGTGGACTGACATTTAATAGTAGCGTTATGGAAAGCACAGGAATAGATCGTATCAGGGAAAGCTTCAGAGCATTAATGACAGAATGCTCGCCACAGCTGCCGGAAGCAGATTATCCGCTCATCCGCCAGGCCATGGATCACGGGCTTCAAACCCTGGGGGATGCCAAATGGGAAAATGGGGAGTACATTCTTCATCATTCGATTTCCGTAGGGCGTATTGCGGTGCTGGAACTCGGATTATCGACTGATTCCCTTATTGCCTGCCTGCTGCACAATCTCTTTGACAAGAGTGAACACAAATTTTCAGCTGCTGATATAAAGAAGGATTACAGGGCCGGAGTGGCCGAAATTCTGGATGGAATCACCAAGATTAATTCACTGAATACCGAAAATATTGCCATCCAGAGTGAAAACTTCAGACGGCTGATGATGGCCCTGTCGGGGGATGTGCGCGTGATCCTGATTAAGATTGCCGACCAGTTGCAGGATATGCGGAACCTGGACAAATATCCTGCCTCCCTGCAGCAGCGTATCTCCATCGATTCATGGCATCTATATGCACCGCTTGCACACAGGTTGGGATTGTATAAAATCAACTCAGAACTGCTCGATCTGTCGCTGAAATACTTGCACCCCTTGGAGTTTAGGCAAATAGTAGAGAAATTGCAGGAGACCACGGTAGAAAGGGCCAATTTCGTCTCCGCATTCGTAAAACCCATCGAGAAAAAACTGAAGAGCAGGGGCTTTGATTTTGAAATGAAGGCACGCACCAAATCGATCTACTCGATTTGGAACAAAATGAAAAAGCAGGAGGTCGATTTTCACGAAGTTTACGACCTGTTTGCCATTCGCGTCATCCTCAATTCGAAGCCTGAAAATGAAAAGGCCGAATGCTGGCAGGTATTTTCCGTAGTCACGGAAGAGTACCTTTCCAATCCCGAACGGTTGAGGGACTGGATTACCTTTCCCAAGTCGAACGGATACGAATCGCTGCACACCACCGTACTGGGCCCCGACAAGAAATGGGTAGAAGTCCAGATTCGAACCAGACGGATGGACGATGTAGCCGAGAATGGCCTGGCAGCCCACTGGCGCTACAAGGAGGGAAAGGCCGGTGGAAAAGAGTTGGACGACTGGCTGAAAAATATCCGGGAGATCCTTGAAAATCCTCAATTGAGTCCGGCCGATTTCATCGAGGATTTTAAAGTCAATATTTACGATGATGAGATTTTCGTCTTTACCCCCAAGGGTGACCTGATCAAGCTCCGGGCTGGTGCCACGCTGCTCGATTTTGCCTATGAGATTCACTCACAGATCGGTGATCATTGTGTTGGCGGAAAGGTGAACGGAAAACTGGTGACCTTGAAATACCGATTGAAAAATGGAGATCAGCCCCTTGTTGAGACCTCCAACAGCCAGAAACCAAAACTCGACTGGCTTGATTTTGTTGTAACGACCAAGGCAAAATCACGCATAAAGGCAAGTTTGAATGAAGAACAGAAGCACGAGGCAGAGAACGGCAAGGAGATACTCAGAAGGAAATTCAAAAATTGGAAAATTGAGTTGAACGACCAGGTGATCCGCGACCTGCTGAAACATTACAAACTGAAACTGGCTACCGAGCTCTATTATCAGATCTCAATCGGGAAGATTGATCCACTTGGAATCAAAGAGGTCATTAAGGTGCAGGAGGAAGAGAGTTCAAAGGAACGACTCTCGGAAATACTCGCCCCATCAGAATTAAAGGAGCTTACCTTTGATTCGGGCGACGATTACCTCGTCATCGACAATGACCTGAAGAATGTCATCTACAAATTGGCCGCCTGTTGCAACCCCATTTTCGGGGATGATATTTTCGGTTTCGTTACCATCCGGGAAGGGATAAAAATTCACAGGGTGAGCTGTCCGAATGCCAAACAGATGATAGACAGGTACCCCTATAGGCTGATCAAGGCAAAGTGGCGCTCAACAGACAAGCGAAATTCATTTCAGGCTACCGTGCGGGTGGCAGGTTCAGACCGGAATGGAATGGTAAATGATCTTACCAACATCATTGGCAAGGAGGTGGGAGTGAAGATGAGGTCTATCAACATCAACAGTGAGAATGGTTCCTTCGAAGGAATCCTGCGTGTGTATGTCAACGATACCCATCACCTTGATTTCCTGATGCAAAAGCTGAAAAACATCAAAGGAGTAGATTCCGTCACCAGATCGGATGTCTGAAGATTGCAACTAAAAATTTATTGTAAGTGACTGATCCCATCGCACTGATTGAAAAAGCCCGGATTCTCTGGAAAACAGGGCATCTGGAAGAGGCATTGCATATCCTGGAGAACCCACTTTTGAAGGAGGATGCCGCTGCCGCCTTCCTGGCCGGTGAGATCCAATACAGCTGTCAAAACTGGGGCGCCGCGCTCAATAAATTTCGTCGTTGCCTGCAAATTGACCCTAATCTGGAGGCTGCGCAAACCTATGTGGATATGATACTAAATATTCTTGGATTTTTTCATACCGATCAGTTCAATCCTTGATTTTTTCAATTAACTTTGATAGAATTTCTAGGATATATTGAAATTATAGTCATAGAAATGAGAAAGTTAATTACCTAAATTTTAGAAAAAATGAAAAGGTTGGTTGTGATTGTTATGATCTGTTTTAGCTTCTCCTGCCTGTATTCCCAGAATGCTGTTTCGTTGAAAAATGAAGGTAACAAAGCCTTGAGCGCTCAGCAGTATGGCATTGCCCTGCTTAAATTTGAAGGAGCACTTAAAGTATGGGGCAACAAGCCTGCCGACAATGCCATGATCTTCTCGATGGGTACCTGCGCCTACCGTTTGAACGACATGAAAAAATCGTTGAAATACATCGATATGGCGATTGCGGCCGGTTATAACCTGGATATGTCGTATCAGTACCGGGCCTGCATCATGAAGGCTCAAAACAACTCGGATGGTTACTGCACCACCCTCAAGGAAGGACTGGCAAAAGTCCCTGCCTCCAAATCCATGAAGGAGTCCCTGGCCAAATACTACTATTCCGAAGGGAGCAACCATTACCACAAAGGGAGCGATATCCTGAAAAATACCAACGAAAAGCTTCACGCCGGAAAATATACTTCAACGGATAAAGCTCTCAAGGAGGAAAATGCCAAGGCCAGGGAGGAGTTCAACCAGGCCTTGAAATTGATGCAATTGAGTCTTGAGCTGGCGCCCAACGATGAGAATGCAAAAACCATCATCGGAAACTGTCAGGTGAAACTGAAAGCCATGATTTAGTGGTTCAGGGCGATCCACCCAATTTAAAATTCTGGTTGCAAGCTTCGTCGGAAGAAAATTATCCTTTCAACGGGGTTCGTTATGCCCGGATTCCAAGAATTCTGTCAATTCCTTGGAATATTGTTTTTAAATTCCAAGGAAGCTCTTTAATCCGAAAGACCCTATTTATTCAATGCTAACTCCTCCATAAATCCATTTTGGACTCTTCGGCAAGCAGATGGACCCGATCGAAAATCTAAATTGTCCTTGTTTCTATTTCTCCATCTTTGGCGAACTAACCCGATCAACCAGGTAGACAATTGATTCGAATGGGATACCCGTATGCAGGCTCAGCCCAATCTCGCAGGTTCTGCTGTTGGAATAACCTTTTCGCACAGATTTCGGAAGTCGATCCTTCAGGGTACGCAAACCATGTTTGTTCAGTTCGGGAAATGAAAATCCTCTGTCGCCAGCAAAGCCGCAACAATTGGTGTCTGCAACCACCACCTCTTTGGCACAAGCTCTCGCCAGGTCTGTAAGTTTCTGTTCTAGTCCCATTTTTTTCAGGCTGCAGACCGGGAAGACGGCGATGGTTTCATCCAAAGGCTGAATGGTCAACCGATGCAACAGATGCTCCAGCAGGAATTCGACGGGCTCATACAGTTTCAGGTTTTGTCCCAAGTTTTCACGCATGGTAAAGAGGCAGGGGCTCATGTCGCACAGAATGGGGTATTTCCCGTTTTCGCTGGCTTTCAGCAGGGAAGCTTCCAGTTCCCTGGATTTTTTTTCGCCTGCCTCTGTGTAACCCTTGCTCGAAAAGGCCATTCCACAACATAAGCTTTGCAGATTCTCGGGATAGGTGACCTCAAAACCACCCTTTTTCAACAATTTTAGCAACACATCAGTCAGTTGCTCCTCTTTTCCGTGCCCGGAAGTTCCCATGCTTCGGTTGATGCAAGAGGGAAAATAAACGACCCTGGGCGAGGGGCTAGTCTGTGAAAATGGGGGTAGCAGTTTGATTTTTTTTGCTCCTTTCGGCATCCAGGGATTCCATTGGGGCAGTATGTTGAAAGAGATCCATCTGATTCCCTTGGTTACTGTCTGCATGATCCTGGTTCCAAGGAGACGGTGAAAAAATGCAACAAAGGTGAGTACTGAACGCATCAAACCAGTCACCTGTGCCATCCTATCGGCTACCCGGATTCCATTTTTCTGACCGGCACCGATCTCTTCGGTCCTGATGGCCTTGATCAGTTTGCCGGTATCGATGCCCACCGGACAGGCTATCGCGCAAAGTCCGTCGGTAGCACAGGTTTCGTTGCCAGCATAGCGAAAGGATTTAAGCAGCTGAGCGAGCACATGCGGCTCCTTGCCGCTGCTCCTGAGTCTGGCGATTTCCCGGTAGGTAACAATCCTTTGTCTGGGGGTAAGTGTGAGCTCTGCCGCCACACAATTGGGCTCACAGAATCCGCATTCGATGCATTTGTCAATTTTTTCGTGTGCAGAAGGCAACGGTTTCAGGTTCTTCAGGTGCACAAGGGGATCTGTATTGAGGATGACACCCGGATTGAGCAGTTGTTCCGGGTCAAAAATCATCTTGACCCGCTGCATTAGCTGGTAGGCCTCTTCGCCCCATTCCATCTCGACGAAAGGTGCCATGTTGCGTCCGGTTCCGTGTTCGGCCTTAAGCGAACCGTCGTATTTTTCTACAACCAGTTCTGCGACTTCATCCATCAGATTTTTGTACCGTTCGATCTCCTTTTCGTCCGAGAAATCCTGAGTAAAAACGAAATGCAGGTTTCCTGCCAGTGCGTGACCGAACAGTACGGCTTCGTGGTATTCCCATTTTTCAAAAAGACGTTGGAGATCCTCGGTTGCCTCTGCCAGTCTCTCGAGGGGAAATGCTACATCCTCAATGATGACAGTCGTTCCCAATTTTCGCATGGCACCGACAGAGGGAAACATTCCCTTCCTGATCTTCCACAGATGGGCACATTCGGCGGGATCAGTGGTAAAACGAGGAGGTTCAGCGGTTGGTATCTGGCCGACCATCTCCGTAATCAGCCGGATCTGTTCCTCCAATAGAAACCGGTCGTTTGATCTGGTTTCCACCAACAGGGCACAGACTTTCTTTCCGAGAACTTTCAGGTCGACAGGAAGATGCTGCTCATTTTCGACCGATTTTAGTCCGGCCCTGTCTATCAGTTCGACCGCGGCCACCGGAGCGTCTTGCAACAGTTTTACCGCGTTGCAGGCATCCTGGATGGTAGGGAAGAGCAGGAAGGAAGAGGCTTTAAACTTGTGTTCCTCCACTGTCCGGAACCTGATTTCGGCGATGAAGCCTAACGTTCCCTCTGAACCGATCATCAGGTGCTGCAGAATATCGATGGGATCTGAAAAATCGACAAAGGCATTCAGGCTGTATCCGGTCGTATTTTTCATTTTGAACTTGTGGCGGATTCTATCCGAAAGGGCCTCATTTTCGGTGACGTAATCCTTCAAAAGGCTGATCTGATTCAACATGCTTAAATGGGAAACCCTGAAATCGGCACAACTCAGCGGATCCCCGGTATCGAGCAGCGTTCCGTCATAAAGCACCACCCGCATGCTGAGCAGTGTCTGGTAGGAGTTGTCGGCGGTTCCGCAACACATGCCGCTGGCGTTGTTGGCGGCTATTCCGCCAATCATGGCCGACTGGATGGAGGCTGGATCGGGGCCTATTTTTTTGCCGAATCCGGCCAGGAGTGCATTGGCTTCACTGCCTGTCAATCCTGGCTGCAGCCGAATGGATGTACCGTCTGCTTCGATGACAGCCTTTTTCCAGTGGTTTCCTGCGACCACCAGCAAGGCGTTTGTAATGGCTTGCCCGGAAAGGCTGGTGCCGGCGGCCCGGAAAGTGACGGGTATTTTTAGTTTGAAGGATTCTTCCAGAATCAGGGAAACCTCCGACTCACTCTTGGCTTTGATGACCATTCTTGGGATCAACCGGTAAAAACTGGCATCCGTGCCAAAAGCCAGGGTGTGCAGGGGATCGTGGTACATGCGGTGCCTGTCAAGGGTAGGCAGAAGCCGATCATAGAGCTCCCTGTAGTTGCCGGTTAACATAAGTTTAAAGAGAATGGTAAGTCGGTTTAAAAATAGGGATAAATTTGGTTACCGCATCCCTTCCAGTAACAAATCGAGGTAGTTTCTCCTGTTGATGAGCTGAAATCCCCCCTTGTACTCCTCCTGCCACAATTTGGGTGATTTCACTTTCTCCTTGGACAGCTTGATTTCAAACCCCATCAGACCATCTTCCCCCTCTTCTACATAATCGATTTCTGCACCTGTGTAGGTGCGCCAAAAATAGGATCTGACATTTTTACGAAGGTAGGACAGTTGTTTCCGGCGCTCTGCAACCACGAAATTCTCCCACAGATTTCCTGTATCTGTTCTGTAATCCAAGGATTTAAAATTGTCAATCAAATAGTTGCGAATGCCCGTGTCGTAAAAATAAATCTTATCCATCTTGGCAACCTCCTTGCGCAGATTGCGGCTGAACGCTGGAAGCCGGAAAATTACGAAGGCCTTTTCTAGCAGATCTAGGTAGCGTTCAACCGTTTCGCGGTTGATAGACAGGATTTGAGCCAATTCGTTGACGGACACGAGCTGCCCAACCTGAAAGGCGAGCAAACGCAGTAAATCCCTGATTTTGGTCGTATACTTGACATTGGTGAGCTGAAATACATCCTTAAACAGGTAGGATTCGCAAATTTCTCCCAGCAAACCACGTTTCTGACTGTTCGGAGCCAAATAGATTTCGGGATACAATCCGTAAAGCAAAATCTCTTCCAGTTGCTGATCCAGTTCATATTTGTTTCTGTTCTGGATGATTTCACCCAAAGAAAAGGGGAACAGGTGAAAGACCGTTTTTCGGCCTGTCAGCGGTTCTGATGTTTTGTTTGCTAATTCGAAGGATGAGGATCCGGTGGCAATGACCTTCAATTGGGGCATTTCGTCGGAAAATATTTTCAAAACCAGGCCGATTTCCTGAATTCTCTGTGCTTCGTCAATAATCAGCAACTGGTAACCTTGTGTCAAATTGGAGAGGGTCTGCAGATCGCGCTTCATGAGCAGCATCTCATTTTCACTCAAATCGGCTGACAGGTATTTTGATTTTAAACCCGAGATTTTACCCAGGTGTTTTACGAGGGTGGTTTTCCCAACCTGACGAGGGCCATAGATCAACATAACTTTTCCACTCGATGCCAAATGCTCGAGGCAATCGGTTTCTATTTGGCGCTGAACGTTCATCTCTTAATTTTTCACAAATGTAAGCATTAATTCTAATAACAGCAAAATTCGCGTGAAATAATACGATCAACCAGCAAAATTCGCGTGAAAAATGATGGTCGACTAACATAAATCACGTTTAAAGTACTGATACTTTCCTTAACAGCTAGTTTAAATGCTCCGGCAGATGGATAAAATTCCTTGTTTTAGCACCCATTTTCGAATTGTTAGAGTGAAAAAATAGGTAAAAAAGTAAATAATGTCATCTTTATATTCCCTCGAAGATTGATTATATTTACAACCGTATCAAATTGCTGCAAAAAAAAGGGGGGTCCAATAAAATTTTATGAAGAATTCAATCTTATTGATTTACTGTATTTGCTGGACATTGACTGCCCTGGCACAGGATCGGGTTACCGGAAAAATATTTGCAACTCGTTCTGAGGTCATTGCGCAGCACGGCATGGCTTGCACGAGCCAACCCCTTGCGACCCAGACCGCACTCGACATTCTCAAAGCCGGCGGCAATGCGATAGACGCTGCCATAGCCGCCAATGCCGTTCTTGGATTGGTAGAGCCTGTCAGCAATGGGATTGGAGGCGACCTCTTCGCCATCGTCTGGGATGCAAAGACCAAAAAATTGTACGGATTGAATGCGAGTGGACGTTCGCCCTATTATCTGACCTTTGAATATTTCAAAAAGAATCATATCACAAGGATTCCTTCCTTCGGTCCCTTGTCGGTTTCCGTTCCCGGATGCGTAGACGGATGGGCGGAACTGCACAAAAAATTCGGAAAGCTTCCCTTTGCCGACTTGTTGAAACCGGCCATCAATTATGCCAGGGATGGTTTCCCGGTTACGGAAGTCATTGCTTATTATTGGAATTCGAATTCGAAAAATTTGCAGAAATACCCTGGATTCAAGGAGATCTACATGCCAAACGGAAAGGCACCCGCCAAAGGGGAGGTCTTTCGTAATCCCTACCTGGCCGCCACCCTCGAAAAAATCGCAGTAGGCGGTCGGGATGCTTTTTACAAAGGAGAGGTGGCGCAGAAAATTGCCGATTACATGAAGGAACAGGGAGGATTTTTGGGGATGAAAGATCTCGCAGACCATCATTCCGAGTGGGTGGAGCCCATCTCAACCAACTACCGTGGATACGATGTCTGGGAGTTGCCTCCCAATGGTCAGGGCACAGCTGTGCTACAGATGCTCAATATGCTGGAAACTTTCGATATCGCTAAAATGGGCTTCGGCAGTGCCGAATACATCCACACCTTTGTGGAGACCAAGAAGCTGGCCTTTGAAGATCGGGCAAAATACTATGCCGATCCCGATTTCTGCAAGATTCCGATCGAAAAATTGATTTCGAAGGAATATGCGAAGGAGCGGTTGAAGCTTTTCGACGCTTCGAGGGCCGCCAAAAGTTATCCTGCCGGGAATCTCGAACAGGGAAATACCATCTATATGACCACTGCCGACAAGGATGGGAACATGGTCTCGCTGATTCAAAGCAACTACAGGGGCATGGGCTCCGGAATGACTCCGGGCAAGCTGGGTTTCGTGCTGCAGGACCGCGGGGAGATGTTCATCATTGATTCTACCCACGTCAACCGATATGAACCGCACAAGCGGCCATTTCATACCATCATTCCGGCGTTTATCACCAAGGATGGCAAGCCTTTCATCAGTTTTGGACTGATGGGCGGCTCGATGCAACCGCAGGGCCACGTTCAGATGGTGGTAAATCTCATCGACTTCGGCATGAACATGCAGGAGGCCGGTGATGCCCCGCGCATCTGCCACGAGGGTTCGAGCGAACCTACCGGGGAGAAGATGACAGATGGGGGAGTGGTTTACCTTGAAAGTGGCATCCCTTACGAAACCATCCGTCAGCTGCTGGGCAAAGGTCATCAGATCCAGTTTATCAACGGAATCTATGGCGGTTACCAGGCCATCAAGTGGGATGAAAAAAACAAGGTCTATTTTGGTGCCTCGGAATCCCGCAAGGATGGCCAGGCGGCAGGGTATTGAAGGAAAGACTGGGGGACTGTAGGACCAGGGGACTGTCAGACTTTAGGACTAGGGAGACTAAGAGACTGGGAGACCAAGGGACTGTCAGACTTTAGGACTAGGGAGACTAAGAGACTGGGAGACTAAGAGACTAAGAGACTGGGAGACTAAGAGACTAAGAGACTGGGAGACTAAGAGACTTGAAGAATGGAGGGCGGAACAGATACTTTCGAGGTGGATCAAATACTATTAATTAAAATATCAGAATACAAAATAATATCGCAATTACTTTAGTCACTCTAGTCACTCTAGTCACTTTAGTCACTTATTTAAAAACGAATTCATCAAAATAAAAACAAAGCTATAACAACCATTTAACATGAAGAGAAGAAGTTTTTTGAACACATCGCTTGCCATGGCAGGCATCATGGTGGTTCCGAGACACGTACTCGGAGGAACCGGTTATACGGCACCGAGTGACCAGCTCACGAAGGCCATCATTGGGGTAGGAGGAATGGGCCGCGGCCACATCGGGTACGAAGATACCAGGGTAGTAGCGATCTGTGACGTGGATAAAAAACACCTGGAGGAGGTAAAGAAGATGATCCCGAATCCGGTAAAGACCTACCACGATTTTCGTGAATTGTTGCTGCAGCCCGACATCGACATTGTGCACATTGCCACACCTCCCCACTGGCACGGTATCATGGCTGTTGAGGCCGCCCGCGCAGGAAAGGACATCTGGTGTGAAAAACCCATGACCCGCACCATTGGGGAAGGGCTCAGAGTGGTCGAAGAGATCAATAAATACGACAGGATATTCAGACTCAATACCTGGTTCCGGTTCAAGGATACCTTTTATGGCCTTGGAACCGAGGTGAAACCATTGAAAAAATTGATTCAAAGCGGAATTCTTGGCTGGCCACTGAAAGTAACTGTTAGCGGAATCACAGGCTACGACTGGAAGTTTTACTGGAGCGGAGAGCGCAACCTTAAGCCCATGCCGGTACCCGAGGAACTTGACTACGATATGTGGCTCGGACCTGCCCCTTACAAACCTTACAATCCCGAACGTGTTCACGCCAAATTCAGGGGCTACTGGGATTACGACGGAGGCGGACTGGGCGATATGGGTCAACACTACCTCGATCCGGTTCAGTACCTGCTTGGAAAGGACGATACCAGTCCTATCAGGGTCGAAATCGATGCACCCGAGCAGCATTACGATGCAGTTGGTTCATGGAGAAGAATTGAATATACCTATGCCGATGGTTGCAAAATCATCCTGGACGGAGAAAACCGCGACAAGGATGCTGCCTACATCGAAGGCCCCAATGGCAAAATTTTCAGGGGGTTCAAATCCACGATACCCAATCTGCAGTCCTTTCTGGAAACCCTTCCGGATCCGGAACCGCAGATTACCACGTTTACCGAATCTGTCAGGACGCGGAAAAAATTTGCATTGAACGAGATGAACGGTTACCACTCCTGCACGGTTGTCAACATGGGTATTATTGCGTTACAGCTTGGAAGAACCCTTCATTTTGATCCTGCAACCCAGCGGTTCATCGATGATGAAGCAGCCAACAGATTGATCAATCAACCCATGAGAGCTCCCTGGAGTATTTAAAAATAAAAAAACTGATATGAAGAAGATAGTTTCGATTTTCACAGTCGTTTTAATACTGCTGGTTCTAGCTTTGAATGGCACCGGTCAGATCAACCGGACTGTCAATACCAAAATTGCTGACGCATTGGCCCAGGTTCCGACGAAGGACGATACCAAATTAAACAGCCTGATGAGCGAATTGGCAGAACTCAAGGAAGGGGGCTTTTCCCTTTTCACCGGCAGGGTGGTTCCTCCTGGTACGGGAGATGATGTGGCCGCCAGATTTATCATCGCCAGCCTTTCCAAATATGTTTCCCAATTCGGCAAAGCAGAAGACAAACTGATGGTAGAATTTGGTTTGATGAAAGCCCTGCATATTGCTTCAAACAAAGACATTCAGGCATTTTATCTTACCCAGCTCTACTTCGTTGCAACAGATCATTCTGTTGATCTGTTGGGTCTATTTTTGTGGGACGAAAAGCTTTGTGACGCTGCTGTGAAGGATTTGCTCGCAGTTGGCACACCGGCTGCCGCGGAGGTTTTGTCAAAGAGATTGGATGGTTCACAGGGCCTGCCGGCTCTTGCACTGGCAAAGGCCGTTGGACAGCTGAAAATAGAGGCCTCCAATCCGGTATTGATCAACAAGCTCAATGGCGCCGATGCCAGGTTACAACGAGTCATTTATGTATCGCTTGCACAAATTGCCGCAAAGGAGAGTTTCAACCTGTTTGTGGAAAAGGCAACCGGCGTAAAATATTTGTACGAACCAACAGGAATCGTTTCTTCCCTGCTTACGTATGCCGATGGTTTGGGTGCCAAGGGTGAACTGGTCCTGTGTGAAAAAGCACTTGCTGTTATCCTAGCCAATTGTAAGGAGAAGAACCAGTTACAGTATCGTTCAGCCGCCTTGGCCCTCAAGGCAAAATATTGGGGTGCAGAGGCTTTGCCACTACTGTTAAAAGAGTTTGACAACAACGACAAGGCCTATCGTGCAGGCGTGATGAACCTGGCTGCAGCTTCGCTGGAAGCCTCCTCCCTCCGTCAGTGGATGGCCAAATCAAAAGCCGTTACCGGCGAAAAACGGGCGGAAATAACTGAAATGCTCGGTCGCAAAGGCTGTGAACAGCAGGCACCCGTCTTCGAAGCACTCCTGGCGGATCCGTCTGAGGCAGTTAGGGATGCGGCCATTGATGCCATCGCGAACATCAAAACCGAGCAGGGTGTGAAGATACTGGAAGCGCACCTGATCAAGGGTACGGATGGTGCAGCCACTTCCAGGGCCCTTTCCCGTAGATTGGATGCCAATCATTTGACCGGGTTGGCTACAGCGCTGGATGGCGCACCAAAAGCGGCTAAAGTTGAGATCATTCACCTGCTGGGGGCCAAAGCCCTACCTTCCAATTTTGCCAAAATTATTTCCCTTACTTCAAACAGTGACCCGGATATCTCGGCCGCTGCCTATGGAGCCCTGAAGAATCTCTCCTCAGAAGAAAACATCCCCGCCTTGATCGATCTGCTGAAGAAAGCCACGAGCAAGGAGCAAATTTCGGCCGTTCAGCTCTCCCTGATCCACGCCGCGGCCGGTTTCGACAAGGAGGAGACAGCCGATTTCGTTGGTAAGTTGAGCAAGGAGGTAGACCAGGGCCGGTCATTGGAAGTTTTCGCCAAACTGGGAGGCCGTGAGGCTCTGAAAAAGGTTGCCGATGCCTTTGCATCTTCCGATCAGGCCATTAAGGAGACAGCCTTCAGTGCCTTGCTGAAATGGAGCAGCGCGGATGCAACGGATGCCCTCTACGAAATAGCCGCGTCCAATCCTGCTTATCAGGCTAAGGCATTCAAGGGTTTCGTCGACCTGGTTGCTCATTCAGCCGTTCCTGACGACCAGAAACTGCTGCAATACCGCAAGGTAGTGACTCTCGCAGCAAGCAAGGAACAGAAATCCTCGGTAATAGACAGATTGGGAGATTTGAAGACCTTCCCTGCCATCCTTTATATTTCCAATTTTCTGGATGACAAGGATCTGCAGGCCGATGCCGCTTCCGCTGCCATACAGATTGCCCTTCCTGGTTCCGGGAAAGTAGTCGGGCTGACGGGTGAAATAGTAAAAGGCATTCTGACCAAATCGATGGGTTTGATTACAGGTGCCGAAAGTGATTACGACAAGGAGAAAGTTAGGAAATACCTGGCTTCCATGCCGGATGCAAAAGGATTCGTGCCGATGTTCAATGGGAAAGACCTGACAGGTTGGAAGGGTCTCGTAGGCAACCCGATCACCAGAGCTAAGATGACAGAGAAGGAGCTGGCTGCCAAACAGACGGAGGCAAATGCGAAAGCCACTAAAAATTGGAGTGCCAAAGACAATACCATTGTTTTCAATGGTGACGGGGATAACCTCTGCTCCGAAAAACAGTACGGTGATTTTGAGATGGTCGTCGATTGGCGCATCACCAAAAAGGGCGATAGCGGTATCTATCTTCGCGGGTCTCCTCAGGTTCAGATATGGGATACATCCCGGGTAGAGGTTGGCGCCCAGGTTGGCTCCGGCGGTCTATACAACAATGCCAAATACCGGAGTACACCGCTGAAGGTGGCAGACAATCCGATTGGTGACTGGAACCATTTCTACATCAAGATGGTGGGCGAAAAGGTGACCGTGTACCTGAACGGCATTCTTACTGTCGACAATGTGACCCTCGAAAATTACTGGGACCGTTCGATTCCTATCTTCCCGAAAGAGGCCATCGAACTGCAAGCCCATGGCACAGACCTGGCCTTCCGCGATATCTATGTTAACGAGATCAGTGACAGTAAATATACCCTTCCTGCAGAGGAACAAAAGGATGGCTTCACAGCCCTGTTCAATGGCTTCAACTTCGAAAACTGGACCGGCGATACCGTCAGCTACAAGGTAATCAACGGGGAGATTGCCTTCACCCTCGACAATGGTCCGTCGCATGGCAATCTCTTCACAGAGAAGGAGTACCGCGATTTTGATTTCAGGTTCGAATTCCTGCAAACACCTGGTTGCAACAATGGCCTGGGTATCCGTGCTCCCTTGCGCGGGGACGCAGCCTACGAAGGGATGGAATTGCAGATCCTCGACGATGATGCCCCCATCTATGCCCAGTTGCAGCCTTACCAATACCACGGCTCCGTGTATGGCGTAATTCCTGCCAAGCGTGGTTCGCTGAAACCACTTGGCCAGTGGAACTACGAAGAGGTCATCGCGAAGGGAACCAACATCAAGATTATTTTGAACGGCAATGTGATCGTGGATGGCGATATCGCCACTGCCAGCCGCAACGGCACGATGGATCACAAGGAACACCCCGGATTGCTCCGTCCAACCGGCCATATCGGCTTTCTCGGACACGAATCCGTCGTGAAATTCAGGAATATTCGGGTGAAGGAGCTTTAGAATGTGCTAATTTGTTAATGTGCTAATATGCTAATGAAGGCGTGAATAGATGAGTTTGTAAGTAAAATCGTTTGTTGTACTTCTTTATAGGTATTTTTTGGAAGCCCGGAGTTTGGTTGAATGCCAGACTCCGGGCTTCCCGTTTTTTTGGCTAGGTTTTTCCCTGTAGGATAAAATGGTAGTGCACGAATGCAGAAAATGGAACAGATATTGCTAAAATAGACCATCTGCCTATTTTAAAGCCGCCAATCGTTCGACCTTCCGGCAGATAATTGTAAATTTGCAGCTGCAAAATTTTTGATATTTCACATTACCAGTTTGTAAAATGAATTTAGAATCGATTCTTAAAGATAAGGTAGCCGGTGCAATTTCGGTCCTGTATGGTCAGTCTGTTGACCCTGCCACAGTTCAGGTTCAGCTTACCAGGAGTGAGTTTGAAGGTGACCAGACCGTGATGGTTTTTCCATTTCTGAAAATGTCAAAAAAATCTCCGGAGGCAACAGCCGCAGAGATCGGGGAGTACCTCCAGGCCAACCTGAAGGAGATCTCTGCCTTCAATGTCGTGAAGGGATTTCTGAACCTGGTAATCGACAACAGTTATTGGCTGGAGCGGCTCAACGAAGCCATGGCAAACGAAAATTACGGGTTCGTTTCCGTGACGGATCGTTCTGAACTGGTGATGGTAGAATATTCCTCCCCAAATACCAACAAACCCCTTCATCTGGGACACATCCGCAACAACCTGTTGGGATTTTCTCTTTCGGAGGTGATGAAAGCCAATGGCAACAAGGTGGTAAAAACCAACATTGTCAACGACAGGGGAGTGCACATCTGCAAATCAATGGTAGCCTGGCTGAAATTTGGAAACGGTGAAACACCGGAGACCCATGGTAAGAAAGGCGATCATTTGGTGGGTGAATATTATGTTAAGTTTGATCAACAGTACAAGAGTGAAATAGCCGACCTGATCGCTTCCGGCAGAACAGAAGATCAGGCCAAGGAAGAGGCCCCATCTATCGTGGCAACGAGAGAGATGCTGATTAAATGGGAAGCCAACGATCCGGAGGTCCGCACGCTCTGGAAAAGGATGAACGGTTGGGTGTACACCGGTTTCGACGAAACCTACAAGACCCTTGGCGTCAATTTCGACAAGATCTATTACGAATCGGATACCTACACCATCGGTCGCGACGAGGTTCTGCGCGGGGTGAAAGAGGGTATTTTTCAGCAGGAGAGCGATTCGTCTGTATGGGCCAACCTCGAAGCGGAGGGGCTTGACAAGAAGATCCTGCTCCGTTCGGATGGTACCTCTGTTTACATCACCCAGGATATTGGCACGGCACAGTTGCGCTACCGCGATTATCCCATCGATCATATGATCTATGTGGTTGGCAACGAGCAGATCTATCATTTTCAGGTGCTCTCTCTATTGCTCGACAAACTGGGCTACAAATGGGGGAAAGACCTCTACCATTTCTCCTACGGGATGGTCGAACTGCCAAATGGCCGGATGAAATCACGCGAAGGCACCGTAGTGGATGCCGATGACCTCGTAGCCGGGATGGTCGACGTGGCACGTTCCGTGTCGATGGAACTGGGCAAACTGGAAGGTTACAGCGAAGCCGAGAAGGAACACATTTACCACATTGTGGCACTGGGGGCACTGAAATATTTTATCCTGAAGGTCGATCCCAAGAAGACGATGACCTTCAATCCGGAGGAGTCTATCGATTTCAACGGCAATACCGGACCATTCATTCAATACACCTATGCCCGAATCCAGAGTATTCTCCGGAAGGCCAAAGATACAGGACTCGAGATTCCCGGCAGGGCCAATACGAACCTGCTCAACGAGAAGGAGCGGAGCCTGCTGAAGATCATCTCCATCTATCCCGAAGTGGTAAAAGAGGCCGGAAAAGAACACAGTCCGGCGGTAGTGGCCAACTATATATACGATCTGGTGAAGGAGTTCAACTCTTTCTACCACGATTTTTCCATCCTCAACGAATCGGATCCTGCCCTGCGTGATTTCAGACTGGCAGTGGCTCAAACGGTTGGAAAGATCATCAAAAGCGGATTCTCGCTGTTGGGAATTGAGGTACCGGAGCGGATGTAAGGAAGAGTGAAGAGTGAAGAGTGAAGAGTGAAAAGTGAAAAGTGGGTAGACTAGGAAGCGGGGACGATTTGGAGGACTGGGAAGACCAGGAAGAGGAGATGCCCATGAGATCTATAGACCTTTGGAAGAAGAGACCGGTCCCTGAGCGGAGCCGAATGGTCGAAGGGCCAACCGCACATATCCGGCAAAGCGATATATACCCTTCAAATAAACGCTCTGGTCCGACTAAAATCAGTTTGTTTATTGGCAAAAAAAATTAAATTTGCATTGCATTTAAAAAAGGCGGGAGTAGCTCAGTGGTAGAGCATCAGCTTCCCAAGCTGAGGGTCGCGGGTTCGACCCCCGTTTCCCGCTCTGAAAGCCAGCTGATCCTTATAGGTAGGATCAGCTGGCTTTTTTTCAGATTTGTAGTGCCTTTTTTGACTTAACGGTTTCATGGAGTGACCCCCACTCAACAGTTGCGGTCCTTTAAATGTTAAAGTTTCCTAATGTAAGTGGATCAATTTTGTCCAGGAAATGGAAGAAAGTTGTCTTTCCTCCATTGAATTATTTTGATGGTCAGTCAATTGAGATTTTTAATTCGTGGAAAAGCCAGGCATTGCATCCCTGATGGCAAGGATTCTTTATCTGCCGAAACTACCGATCTTTGAAGGATTAATTATATTTGGGAACTCTAAATTTTTCAAAGATGAAATTTGTACTGCGGATGGGTTCCATCCTTCTTGTATTGGTCACAGCTATTATCCTGGGAGCTTGTTCCAAATCTTCCACCTCTGGCATTCCCTCTGTTACGACCAACAAAGTAACCAATATCACCAGCAGTTCTGCCACAACGGGTGGTGATGTGACTTCGGATGGCGGTGATCCGGTGACGGCCAGGGGCATCTGTATAAGTCTCACTACTTTGCCCACCATTGCCGGCAGCAAAACCGTGAACGGAACAGGCCTTGGTACCTTTACCAGTTCCCTAACCGGTTTGAAATCAGAAGCCACCTATTATGTCAGGGCCTATGCCACCAACAAGCTGGGTACCGCCTATGGCAACCAGGAGACCTTCACGGTTCTGGTGCCCTGACATGCAATCAAATTTTAATTCCGTTAAAGGGATATTTGGAGGCATAAATAGCTGATTAATAATTTATTATTCAGCTATTGTAATTTAATTGCCGGACATTCAGTGAAATGATGCGGACAGAACATATTAAGACTACCGCACTTTACAAAAAAAAAATGGTTATCAGATGCTTGGGTGATGCAGACACTTCACCAGATCCCCATTACCAATCCGGTGACTGTGAATAGCAGAATGTACATTCCGGCATCGATGGCCAGTAATTTGAGCGATCTGTTCGCGAACAGGTGGGTTCCGGCCATGGCGGGTACGACCCAAACCAGGGAGATGAGCAGTCCGGTCAGGAGGCCGTGAATGGCTCCGGTACCCGAAAGAACCGCGCTGAGTGCCGCGATGGCCACGAAATGTGCCAGTGCCGTTCCGCCAAAAATGAGTTTCAATTTGATAACAATTGGTTTTTTATCCGGATTGATCTCCCTCGACCAGGCTCTTCCAAACAGGTATTTGGTATGCCAGAGTGCTCCCAGAACGAAGGAGGAGAGCGTCATCACGATCACAGGGATCCAGTGTATATTTAAAATCAGGCTTTTAAAATTCATTCGAAACAGGTTTTTAATTATTTACTTTTTAAATTTTTGCCCTTTGAATGTCTGTTCTGAGAATCCAAACTTACAAAAGCCTCAATTCTTCTGAATAGTCGAACTGCAGGTCTTCGTGCAGGGACGCCAGTGATTTCCGTATTTTTTGATGTTGTCGAAGATATAGGTTGCCCAGAACGGTGTTGATGGATAGGGACAGACCGGATTTTTTAAGTTTTTTGCAAAAATGGATCAGCAGTTCCACCTCTGTTTGTTTGGATCCCGAAAATTTGATCTGTTTGTTTACTGCCGCTAAAATCTTCCGAACGGTTTTCCTGGCAGGATAGGCATGGCCTTTTTTGACCTCCAGGAACAGCTCGTCCATCATCAACTTAACCTCTTCGACATAAGCTTTTTCATCGTATGAATCGAAAAGGAGATAGGTGAGGAGCTCCTTGTTCTCTTTCTTGTACTTGGACATTTGCAGGCAGAGCTCCAGCAGCCGCGCAGGATGCACCCTGCCGAGTTCCGTCTTGATCTCCTTCAAAGAGGCCGTTTTCATTAAATATCGAAAATTATTTGATCAGTTTAACGCGGCCAACCTCTCCGGAAGTCAGCCGAACCTTGATCCCATGTGGGTGGAAAGAACTGCTGGTGAGGATGGCGCTGACCACTCCCTCCGTGATTTTGCCTGATCGTTGGTCTGCCTTCAGCACAATTCCAACTTCCAAACCTATTTTAATTGCACTTCGTTCCTGTCCGGCCATTTTGATTTCTTTTTTGCAAAATAGTGATTTTAGCTGAAAATTGGTATTTTTATTTGTCGTAACTATTAACTGATATCCGTTCAAATACCGTGAAACACCAAACAGCTATTCGGGCGTTGCTTTGGAGACATCACGGTATCAACTAATTTTTATTCCAGGCAATTATGAGAAATTCCATCCTTGCACTGTTGCTTCTATTGGTGTTTTCCGGATACACAAAAACTGTCTCCATCCATCTCGTGACCGGGGGAAAAAGCAATTATACCGTGGTTCTTCCGGCGAATGCCGGGGAACAGGAAAAGCGTGCGGCAACGTTGCTGCAAAAATATGTCAGGAAGATATCAGGGTGTGAGATGCCAATTGTCGGGGCACTCCGCGACAAGGAACATGGAATTTTTATCCGCGAAGTTCCCGGATTAAGAAACGATGGCTTCCGGATTAAAAGCGACAAGGAGGGGTCAATTTTCATTGAAGGCGGAACAAGCAAGGGATGTGTTTACGGGGTGGTAACTATTCTGGAGAGGTTTTTGGGCATTCATCTTTACAGTCCGACGGTACGAATAATACCTGTTACCAGGAATATTGAACTCCCTGCACTCAGCCTTGCAGACTCCTCTGTCAACAATTACCGGATCGTCAACTATTTCTCGAAAGCCTATGCGGAGGATGAGGATTTGATGGATTGGAACCGTCTATTCCCCAATTACATTTTTGCTTCTCACTCCTTCGATCAATTGGTTCCCTGGGAGACCTATTTCAAAGATCATCCGGAGTACTATGCCTTTCGGGAGGGGATACGGATGCCCACGCAGTTGTGTCTGACCAACAAGGAGGTGCTGAAAATTGCGGTGGAGAGTTTAAAGCAAAGGATGGCAGTCAATCCGACCCAAATTTATTGGTCTGTGGCGCAAAATGACTACGGCAATCCCTGCCAGTGCGACTCCTGCCTCAAAATTGAGCAGGAGGAGAAGAGCCAGTCGGGACCACTGATCCGGTTTGTGAATGCCGTGGCCAGAGAGTTTCCTGGCAAGATGATCTGCACTTATGCCTACAACTATACCCAGTCGCCGCCGCAGCACACTAAACCGGCAGACAATGTACACGTCACGCTTTGCTCCATCGAGACCGACAGAAGCCGGCCCATTGCCTCCGATACGGCTGCTGCAGCGAAGCAGTTTGTCAGTGACATCGCGGGTTGGGGAACTATCTGCCAACACATGGCGACCTACGATTACACCATCAACTACCACCATTTCATCTCTCCCCATCCCAATTTGTTTGTGTTGCAACCCAATATTCAGCTTTTTGTAAAAAACCATATTTTCGACCACTACCAACAGTCTGATATTGCCGAAGGGCACGAATTCGTGGAACTCAGGCTTCACCTCATCTCAAAACTTCTCTGGAATCCCAATCTCGATTTTTCTGCCACCATGGATGAGTTTCTGAAGAATTTTTATGGAAAGGCAGCGCCTTGGATCCGTAAATACATCGATGAGATCCAGCACGATTTAGTTTCTTCAGGCGACCGGCTCAATATTTTTGGTCCGCCGTCGATCCATCAAAACAGCTACCTGACGGCAGAAAACCTTAAGAAATATGGCAATTATTTTGACAAGGCTGAAGCTGCAGTCAAAAATGATACGGTTTGCTTGCATCGGGTAGAGGTATCCAGATTACCACTGAGCTATGCCATCCTGGAGATCGGTAAGACAAACATGGTGGGTTCACGTGGGTGGTGGGACAACACGGGGAATATCAAGTCGGCGGCGATGGACACCCTGCTCGAAAAATTCTATGCGGTTGCCAACCGCGAGAAGTTGGGTGTGATGAGTGAGCACAACCTGACCATTAAGGATTATTATGAAATGACCCGCAGGTGTGCCGACCACGTTTTCGTCAAGAACAATCTGGCCTTCCGCAAAAAAGTGACAACGATCCCACTGCCGAACTCCCTGAACAAATACAACCATGGTGATCTGACGCTTTTGACGGATGGATGTGTGGGTGATTTCAACAAATCAAAGCCTACCTGGATTGGCTGGGAGGAGGAACAGGTCGAAATCAGGCTGGATTTGGACAGTTGTGTCAGGGCCTCCTCAGTGGTTATGACTACGTTGCTGGACACCAAAACGCGCAAAATATTGCACCCGATGAAAGTGGAATGTCTGGTTTCACAGGATCCGGAGAAGGGATTTATCCCTGTTGGAACGGAAGAAGTCAACGGTAACCAGCTGGAAGAGGCAAATATTCGTGAATATAGCTTTGCCTTGCCACCAACTACTACTGCCTTTCGTTATGTCAGGCTGAAGCTGACAGGTCATCGGCTGATGCCGCCACCCTTTCCGACGGTAGGACAAAAGGCACAGATGTTTGTCGGGGAGATTGTGGTAAACAGATAGTCATTATTTGTTTCAATTTCATGGAAGAAAAATAGCCACAATGTCACCAAGGATTCACGAAGGGAGGATGATCTGGAATTTGAATATTTTGAAGGTCTTTCAATAAAATAAGATATTAAAGAATCATGAAAAGAGTTTCTCTGATTTTATCCTTTTTTATTTTCGGACAGGTCTGTGTGGGTCAGCGGCCGGCGCAGGGCCCTATGTCGCATGAGAAATTTTCTCCAGAGAAAGTTGGCTACCATCTGTTCTGGGAGGATAATTTCAACGGGAGGCAGCTGGATACCACAAAATGGAAGGTTAGGGGAATCGGCAAGCGAAGGTTGGATTGGGTTTCCCGGGAGGCGGTGAAGATTGGGGGTGGACATCTCAGATTGCTTGCCTTGAAGCGGGGCGATACCCTGATGAGTGGAGCGGTAGGAACGCAGGATCTTTTTATGTCGAAGTACGGCTATTACGAATGCAGGGCGAAGCTTCAGCGATCATCCGGAGTTTGGGGTGCCTTCTGGATTCAATCGAAACAGATCTCACAGGGGGAGGATCCGGCTGTTTACGGGGCAGAAATCGACATCATGGAGTGTTTCAGGAAGCTTGGAAATAACCTTGTTTCACACAATGTTCATTGGGCCTATGGGCCACATCAGCAGTCGACACATGGTATGCAAAGTTACCTGAAAGGAGTGGGGAAAGGGTATCACAAGTTCGGCCTGGAGTGGCTTCCTGATAAGTATATCTTCTATGTGGACGGATACAAATTTTATGAAGTAACGAAAGGCATCTCGCAGATTGAGGAGTACCTGATTCTGAGCATGGAGTTTCCCGGTGATGAGAAAGAGCTGGAAAAGACGGTTTTCCCGGATAAAATGGTGGTGGATTATGTGAAGGTGTATCAGAAATAGTCTCGAGTTTGTGTTTGGTAATCAAGAAACCAGCCAGAAATAACAAATCCGGCTATTGTAGGATGTAAATATTCTCGTGAATGATCTTTAGGACCATGAATGTTGGTATCTTTAGGTAAATTAGAATTAACCTTTTTATGAAAAAGAACAAAGCTCAGATTCGTTTTCTTATCATTGGAATGATCGTCTTTTATGTACTCTGTTCTCCAAAAATAGCAAGCGCCAACCCAAAGATCAGGAACTATTCAGCAAAAATAGTTGTCTATGGAGGCACTTCTGCAGCCATTGTCGCAGCTGTGGAAGCAGTTCAGTTAGGCAAGTCTGTTTTGGTAATCTCTCCCGATTCCCATTTGGGCGGACTCTCTTCCAACGGACTGGGATTCTCCGATACCGGAAATAAGTCCGTCATCGGAGGACTCTCCCGAGAATTTTATCACCGGGTTTGGAAGTATTACAACACTGCAGAAGCCTGGACTTTTGAAAAGCATGATGAATTTGGAAACAAAGGCCAGGGAACCGTGGCCATGGATGGGGAAAATCGTACTATGTGGATTTTCGAGCCGCATGTGGCAGAGGCAGTTTTTGAAGATTTGGTTCGGGAAAACCATCTCCGTGTTTTGCGCAACGAATGGCTGGACCGTGAAAAGGGAGTGAAAAAGAAAAATGGAAAAATAATCTCCATTAAAACCTTATCAGGAATGACCATCTCGGGCAGTATATTCATCGATGCTACCTATGAAGGCGACCTGATGGCAGCCGCAGGTGTCTCCTATTTTGTGGGCCGCGAAGCCGCTACTTTATACAACGAAAGTTTCAATGGAGTGCAGGCCAATATCAGGGAGCGAAGTCACTTTTTCAAGGACCCGGTCGATCCGTACCGTCTTCGCGGGAACAAGGAGAGTGGTTTGCTCTATGGCATCTCCACAGAACCAATCGCCCCAAATGGTACCGGCGACAAAAAAGTGCAAGCCTACTGTTTCAGGCTTTGTATGACTGACTGTCCGGAAAACAGGATTCCCTTTCCAAAACCAACGAACTACAATCCGGATAATTATGAATTGCTGGCCAGGTATTTGGAAGGGGGAGTGGCCGATTGGTTCGCCAAATACGACAGGATTCCAAATAAAAAGACGGATACCAACAACCATGGACCCTTCAGCAGCGATTTCATCGGTGGAAACTACGATTATCCGGAAGCTTCCTACGAAAAGCGCAGGGCGATCGTTGAAGCCCACGAAACGTATCAGAAAGGATTGCTCTATTTCCTGTGCAACGACAATCGCCTGTCGGCGGAAGTTAGAAACAGAATGGGCATCTGGGGCCTCGCAGCGGATGAATTCAAGGACAACGCCAATTGGCCCCGGCAACTTTACATCCGCGAAGCCAGAAGGATGAAAGGTGAATTTGTTACCACCCAGGGTGAGGTAACCAGTAAAAATCAGGTGCCAGATCCGGTAGGAATGGGTTCCTATGGAATGGATTCACACAACGTGCAGCGCTATCTTACGACCGAAGGCAATGTTCAGAATGAAGGGGATGTGGAGGTACATCTGGATAGTCCCTATCCGATATCCTATCGCTCCTTGTTGCCCCAAAAGGAGGAGTGCACCAATCTACTCGTGCCGGTTTGTCTGTCGGCCAGCCACATTGCCTACGGCTCTATCCGGATGGAACCGGTATTTATGATT
>Ga0209697_10002327_pt1 | contig 27561 bp, 18 predicted proteins | sample AliMusrvi5mmetaG_FD_184115 | JGI IMG/M metagenome (GOLD analysis project Ga0209697, IMG submission 184115) | Freshwater lake bacterial and archeal communities from Alinen Mustajarvi, Finland, to study Microbial Dark Matter (Phase II) - Alinen... | ecosystem: Environmental > Aquatic > Freshwater... | reverse complement strand
CCATGAAGGTGGAAATCCTCACGCCGCTCGGGGTGGAATTTCCAGCAAGCTGTTTGCGTTGAGTTCGGGTGTTGATTCCGCCATGGCCTCTACCTGCATGTAACGGTGTTGGAGCTGCCACTCGTCGTTCTGCTCCAGCAGCACCGCGCCTATGAGCCGGATGATGGACGCTTCGTTGGGGAAGATGCCCACCACGTCGGCTCTCCGCTTCACTTCCTTGTTCAAGCGCTCCAGCGGGTTCACGCTGTGCAGCTTCACCCGATGCTGGGCCGGGAAGCCCATGAACGCCAGCACGTCGTGTTCGCTCTCGTCCATATGCCCCGCCAGCTTGGGCCAGCGCTTCCGAAGCTGGTCCGCCACGTGCCGCCAGGCCTGGCTGGCGCTGGCCGCATCGGGCTGGAGAAAGGCCTGGCGCATGGCGGCGGCGACCATGGTGTGCTGGCCTCTGGGCACGTAGGCCAGGGCGTTGCGCATCCAGTGCACCCGGCAGCGCTGCCAGGTGGCCCCCATGACCTTGGTGATGGCCGCTTTCAGGCCTTCGTGAGCGTCCGAGATGACCAGCTTCACGCCCTTGAGACCACGTCGCAGCAGGCTCTTCAGGAAGCCCGCCCAGAACGGCTCAGCCTCGCTGGGACCGATGTGCAAGCCCACGATCTCCCGTCTGCCCTCGGTGTTCGCCGCCACAGCAATTATGGCCGCTACACTGACCACCCGGCCTCCCTCACGCAGCTTGAGATACGTGGCGTCGAGCCACACATAGGGCCAATCCCCCTCAAGAGGCCGTGAAAGGAAGACGTTCACACGTTCATCGATGTCCTTGCACAGCTTGGACACCTGCGACTTGCTGATGCCATTGAGTCCCATGGCCTGCACCAGGTCATCCATCACCCCGGTGGTTCCGTCCGCGTTCTGGAAGGACCCGGTGATCCATCGGTCGTTCCCTTTGGCGTCAGTCTCATTCAGCCCGACCGCACCAGTGTTCAAGGCCGTGATGCCCAAGGAGTCGAGGGTCACCAACTCGCCAGGGTCGGTTTTCCCGTCCCCGTTCAGGTCCCGCCATACGCGCAGGGTAGAGAACGCCGCGTCGTTGGCGTCAAACTTGCCGTCGCCGTTGCTGTCCAGGGTGCTCAGGGCATAGAAACCGTCCGGGGCGCGCCCGCCGGGGATGGGCGTATGGTCTCCGAACAGCTCGGTCCCATCGTCAATGATACCATTATCGTTCAGGTCCTGGACCAGCAGCCCGTCGTGCGGGGAAACCCAGCCCGTGGCCTCTTTAAACCCGTCGGCGTTCAGGTCAAAATAGGTTGTGCCGACGTTCAGCGCCGTTGTCTCGGTCCCGTCGCCATCCAGGTCGAGAACAATGGGGGAAGCACTCCAGGGAATGTTTCTGGGCGATTGGTCAAACGGGGTGGTTACCTTGCCGAAACCGCTGTCAGCACTCGCGCTGCCGCCGCCCGGGTTGAATAAGTCCCACGCGTACGAGGGCATCGTATCATCCGAAGCGATTGCGTAATTAACTTCTTCAGCGGCAGCTTCTGCATTAGCTTGTAAACGTGCGACCCAACCTTCAGGGTCATGCACAATATCGTATACGCCGTCGTGGACAATGCCGTATATGGCTGAGTTGATGAATGTGCCCAAGGGGCCAGCTGCTTCCGTGACAGGAGTTATTGCCACGACAACAGCCGTCGCGACCCCATTCGATAGCGTAATTTCTGCTGTCGTGTAGCCATTGTTGTAGTCTGATGTAATGTTGTATGCAGCAGTCACAACGACTCCTAGCGGAGTGACGCAAGACACGGTTACATTTATCTCAGCCCCATTTTCCTTACTTGCTGCATTAGCGGCAGCCTCTAATACATAACGAGTATAGTCTAATATTGCGGATATCCCAGATACCGCGACACTTTGTCCAGAGCTAGGAGGTGGTCCTTGCTGTACATTTGTCGTAATTGTAACAGTGCTATTCGTCTCCGTCATAATGCCTCCTGTTATTCTCAGCAATGACATCATTGATCGCAGTTGCTATGCGATATGCGTTGCCAATTTCAAGCCGAGGCTGAATTCTAATGCTGTCCAACTCTATCTCACTCCAATGACGTGCATAATAAACACTGGCTGAGACTATTTTATTGATTTCATAACGCCTAGCCGTACCTAACAGGATGTTGTATATACAAACTGATGCATTGGTTACAATCAGAATAACATTATAATTTGTAAATGCTCTAATGCAAACAAAAATCCAGCAAATTATAACAATAGGGATTAGCATTGGATATATGTCTACAACAGACACATATAACGACATTATTACAGCAACAATGTACATATTAATGCTTGCATTCGTTCCATGAGTTGATACTAATACAATATTTTCTGAAGATTTACATTTTGTAATGAATTCTTGCAAAACAACATGCTCACGGTAATCTTTTATAGACTTCATTTTTACACATCGTATATATGTATAAGGCCACATGCTCAACGGGAACATGAATATTGCGATTAACATTCTACCAATTCCATATTCCACAGCAGTACATCTCCCTTCCTTATTTGAAATAGTCAGTACTCATCGCAACCGACCACCAATTATATTTCCTGATTTTCTTTGCCATGTACCCTTAGCCCCTGAACGGTCTTGTTGCTTTCGGAGGTGTCCCCACTTTGATCCTTTCTGCGCCCCCCAATTCCCTCTTCGCCAAACCTCACCACCTCGTCCACCAGCAGCGCCTTGGGCAGCATGTGGGCGATGAAGAGCATGGTGGTCTGGCCCTTGAGGCGGTTGATGGTGCGTGCGAAATGCTCGGCAGTTTCGGCGTCCAGATTGCTGGTGGCCTCGTCAAAGATGAGGATCTTCGGGCGCTTGAGGAGCGCGCGGGCAATGGCCAGCCGCTGGCGCTGGCCGCCGGAAAGCCCCACGCCGTGCTCGCCCAGCTCGGTCTGGTAGCCCTGCGGCAGCTTCTCGATGGTCTCGTGGATCTCCGCAAACTTGCAGGCCTGCACGATGTCCTTGAAGTCCGCGTGCGGGTGCGCGGCGATGAGGTTGTCGTAGATGCTGCCGGAGAAGAGCATGGTCTCCTGCGGCACCACGCCGTAGTTGCGCCGCAGCTCATTGGCGGCCATGCGCCGGATGTCCCGGCCATCGAGCAGGATCTGGCCCTCGGTGGGCATGTAGAAGCCCATGAGCATCTTGGCCAGCGTGCTCTTGCCGCAGCCGGACGGCCCCATGATCACGGTGAGCTTGCCGGGCTCCAGCGTCAGGCCCAGGCCCCGGTACAGGTACGGGTAGTCCTCGGAATAGCGGAAGCTCACGTCCTTGAGTTCGAGCTTGCCCGGGCCGGAGCCGTCGCGCATGGGCGTCAGCGCGTGGGGCTCGGCAGGCATGTCCATGATGTCCGCCAGGCGCGCGATGGACACCTGGGTCTGCTGGAACTCCTGCCACAGGCCCACCAGGCGCAGCATGGGCTGGCTCATGCGCGAGGTGAACATCTGGAAGGCCACGAGCATCCCGATGGTGAAGCCCTCGTTCTGCATCACGAGCAGCGCGCCCACGATGAGGATGGCCAGGCTCATGACTTGCTCCACGGTGTTGGCCGCAGAGTTGTAGGTGTTGGCCACCTGGCGCGTGGCAAAGCCCGAGGACAAAAAGGCCGCAGTGAGGTCGCCGTAGCGCTGTTCGAGCTGCGGCTCCATCTGCAATGATTTCACGGTGTTCATACCCGAGATGTACTCGGTGAGAAAGGCCTGGGCGCGCGAGCCGGTCTGGAACTGCTTGTCCAGCCGCTGGCGGAAGATGGGTGTGACGATGATGCTCATGACGCAGATGATGCCCATGAGAAACACGGCGATGAGCGTGAGCTGCCAGCTGTAGCAGAGCATCACGGCCAGCGCGATGAACAAAAACGGGAAGTCGAGCAGGGCGCTGAAGGCCGCGCCGGACAGGAACTCACGCACCTGCTCCACGCCGCGCAGGCGGGCGACCAGCACGCCCGTGGGTCGGTTCTCAAAGTACGGCAGGGGCAGGCGCAGCAGGTGGCGGAAGACCTGAATGCCGAGCACCGCGTCGATGCGGTTGCCGGTGTGCAGCACCAGGTACTGCCGCACCCAGGTCATGACCGCCGAGAACACCGCGAAGATCACCAGCGCGGCGGCCACCACGGCGAGCGTGCTGTGGGTCTGGTGGGCCACCACCTTGTCGATGATGACCTGGGTGCACAGCGGCGTGGTCAGGCCGACGATCTGCAAGGACAGGGAGCCCAGCAGGATGTCGCGCCAGGTGCGTTTGTAGCGCAGCAGTTCCGGGAAGAACCAGCTCAGGCCGAAGCGTTTGGTGCCGTGCGGGGTCAGGTCCGGGTCCTTGCTGCCGCCCTGGGCGTCGGCCTCGCGCACCAGGAACAGCACGTCGGGCTCGAAGCGCTCGGCGAACTCGGCCACGGTGACGGTCTCCGGGGCCTCGGAGCAGGCGCGGAAGAACAGGATCTTCTCACCGTCGCTCTGGAGGATCAGCGCGGGATGGCGGGACGGCTCAGCTTCTTCGAGCTCTTCAGGATCGACCTGGGACGGATTCAGGGCGGAGCAGGCGCAGGAATCGTGCGACGGGAGTAGAGGCTGGCCAGACGGGTGCAGCTGGACGACTTTCGCTTTATGGACCGGAGGCGCGGGGGGCCCAGAGGGCGCAGCCTGGAGAGCTCCCTCTGGAAAAGCTGGGCTGCCCTCCTCAGCCTCGGACGGTTTTGCGTCAGCCTCCTCGCCAGCGTCTTCCTCTTCCGCGACGACCGGCTCGGGCTTCAGAAAGGCGATGCAAGGCTTGGGCGCCTGAGCCCAATCACCAGCGCCGACGTGCCGGAATCCGGTCTTGAAGGACAGGGTCGAACAGGCATCCAATATTGCGTTCGAAGAATGCGGGGGCGGGCATTGCTGCAGGGCCAGGGCCGCATCGAAGGGAATGCGGTGCACCTGGCAGATGCTGCCAAGGAGCCACACAAAGTGCTCTGCTGATAGGGGAAAATGCTGCACCACCACCCCTCGCATCACTCAATTGGTTCCCCTGAACACGAAGACCAATGTGACCTGACAAATGAATGGGACACTGTATCATGTCAAAAGTTACATACATAATAACCAGACAACCTGTCTACATCCGCAGATCGCGATATCGCGAAAACTTGTATAATACGTATAATGGAGTGGGGGTGTGTTGGGGCATCCGCCTGGGGTTTTCATGTCGAGCCGAGAGCCGTCGCCACACGGTATTCACGCCCCACGCGATCGGACAACCCGCGCCAACGTGGTTTCGGAGACAACCGGAATGCACGCCGGGACGCCTTGCTCACGCGCTTGACAAGCAGGGCCTTGATCTCTGCTTCACGTCCGTCCAGAAGTGATTTGCGAAGTGGGTCTATAGGCCCAGAAGGTTGAGCCATCGTGACACGACAAAGTCCGATACAGAAACAAAGCCGTGGGGGAGGGGGACGAACAACTGGTCGGGAAAAGCGAATGTGGGGCAATTGTGGGGCTGACACGAACTCTGCACTGACAAGACAAAGAAAAGCGGCCCACAGAATTATCCTGTAAGCCACTGTCATTATTATGGTCGGGAGGGGGAATCGACTACACTTATAACAGGCTGTTTCGTCAAGACTTCGCAATGTTACCGTGCGCAGTTACCCCCAAAGTTACCCCCACAATAATGAGGCTGCCCTTATTTATGCACCCCTCAAAACTCGCGCGCGCGTAGTGGTTAGCAGCAAGCCTGCCAAGCTTCGCCCACTTTGACGCACTCGGTGATTTCTTTCCGAGCCTGTCTCGTGTTCTTTTCCGAGTACCCGGCGGATTTGGCTTGTTCCAAGAGTATGGTGGAAGGCATCGGCCCTTGGGCAAGCGTCTTGCGCCAATATTCGGTTAGCCTAAAAGTCAATAACAGCTTGCTTAGTGCTCATGTCGGAAGGGAAGACAGGGTGCAGTGCATTAGGGTTCATTTTTAAGGCCATTTCAACAAAATCTTTGTCCTCCTCAAAGACATGTAATATTTTGAAATTCCTTATACCAAGTTGTGCGGCCCTTCTGGTATCGTACAGACATTTCCCTCTAAAATTCATGGTCCTCATAAACAATGAATACAAGCCGTAACTAGAATTTTTATTCAATTTAGCAAGCATTGCGGAAACAATGGGGCTGCTGCTAATGTTTGGAACGGACTTAAGGCCTTCAACTAAGTCATTTTTTTTTGCCTTTGGAGGGAATACAATTTCGTTTTCAGCGCCAATTTTCTTTAATTCATTGACAGTTAATCTGGAAAGTTGCTGGCCGATTGATGCTGGAATAAAGTTATTTTTCATCGGAAAACGAGATGGATACTTCCCAAGTTTTGTATATATTTTGTTCCATTCTTCATATTCATTCCAGTGCCAATCTTTAGTCTTAAAATATTCTTCCCAAATAATAGCGTGATAACATGCCATATTCAGAAAACCGCCGTCGCATTTCTTAATAATGGAGTGTATTGCATTGGCATCATTTGTTGATATGCCAGATATGTCAGCAATCATTACCCTAAAAACCTCATCATAGCATTTAAATATTTCTTTATCTGGCTTGATTGTTGGCATGGAGGCTCTGGCGTTGACCTTAGTAGTAACTTTGGCAGAGGCGGCCTCTGTTTTCCCGAAAGATTTAAAAAAGTCCAGCAATCCCATTACATACTCCTAAATGCCATTTCGAACAGTCTGGATCGACCTGGAAGCAGCAATTCTTCGCTGGAATTGTCTCGGCGAGACTAGGGTGAAGTTAAGACCATGTTTATCAGGGTGTCCCCCTGGTCTGCAAGGGATATGGAGAAACTGAGAGATGTACCTTTCGCTCTGTTTCTGTACTTCAGAGGTGTACCTATCCCGTACTCCAGAAGCTTACCATTAGTATTTTTCGCCAATGATTAAGACACGATGCGCAGCCGTCTTATGGTTAAAATTAGGGTTAAAGTAAGGGAAGAAATAGACAGGGAGCCAACAGCCGCCAGTGAGGTAAAAGGCATCTGGAGTGAACCGGGAATTGAAGCCAGCACCAGGCCCACCAGGTTGCCTTGCTTGCACAACAGCGCAGGATTGACGTAGGAGCGCACGAACGGGCGCGGGTGAGGCAATGTCCACCCAGAAAATCAAATGCGCTCACAGGCGATTTCTCGCACTCTGGGCCTGGGTCAGCTCGCCCGCCGAAAGGGGGGTAACGGGCTTCCCGTGGGGGCTGTTTTGGGGGTATCTGGCTTTTGCCGCTCGGCTGTTTGCTAGAGCACCAGGTACCAGCGGTCACGATTCGATGCCTAGTGTGAACCTAATCGCTTTTTGGGCCTGTTTCGGACCTGCCGGGCTCTCGCTAACCAGTACGCGCACGCGTGCGCGATGCGTAGCACAAACTCTTTTTATGGAACCCCTCAAAACTCTATTTTCCGCACGCATCGCGCGCGTGCGCGTACTTGGTGCGGGAACTCCAAAGAGTTCCACGGTAGCCGCCTGTTTTCTCGCTGTACCTTGCCCTCGCGCGCCCGCGCGTACTGTTCCGCAAGCTCTCGGCTACTCGCTCTAAAAGGTTAACTTTTCACTACCTCTCATGGGGTCCGTATCACACGCCGTCTTTTCGCCTTCTGTGGGATTGCTATTCAGGGCGGATTTTGCCTTCCCCTCGGGAGTCTTTGGCCCGGTGGATAGCCCGCCATGAAGTTTGCACCTGCCGCTTGTGTACAGGTCTTTGCGCTTGCAAGATGTCCCGGCTCGCGTCCATGCTCCGCATGTCATGCCCCGCAGTTCATCGGGGAACGGCGGGAAGCGTGGCAGTTTGTGGGAAGGTACCCCCAAAACCTGTAGGCGTTCATTCTCGGCAGTATGCCAGGCGCACTTGCGCCAATACTCCCGCCACAGGGCGCGTTTTTGTTCCGGTGTCATGCCACCGCCTCGCCGTGTGCCTTGACCACGGCCCGCAACCGCTCTTGCGCCTCGCGCAGATAGTGCCGCAGGAAATGGAAGGTTGCGTATTCCGCTCCGGCCCTGGTGCCCGCCCAAATGAAAGGGCAGCCGTAGCGGACCTGGAAGGCCAGCACCGATTGAAGCGCCGCGTGAGGCTTCATCTTGCTCCGGTAGCGGCCCTCGGCCATATCCTGAAAGCTCGCTTCCACCACCACGGCGAAGCATTCCAGGCCAGCGGCGCGAGCAAGTTCACGCTCAAAACGCTCCCGGCCCTCGCCAGTGAGGCAGCCTAGCAGATCGTCCAGGCTCTTGCGCTCGACGGCGCAGCGGTCCACCAACCCGGCAAGGCTGTAGTCGCCCGTGGGGATGGCCCCGGCCTGCACCTCGCAGTCATACCCGGCGAATGTGAAGGGCGCTTGCTCCCTGGTGTCCTGAATGAGCTTCACGCGGCGGCCCCGCGAGGGCGGCGAGGGGTCGAAAGTGCGCCTCTTGCCCCGCCAGTATCAGGACTCTTACCGGAAGTACGAAAGTCTCTCGGGGAGGCCCCTCTATCCATTACTGGAACCGATTTTGGCGATAGTTCTTCTATTTCAAACTCTTGGATGGTACGAAAGGCCCATTTTTCATCCACCGAAATTGCCACCCCGGAAGCGTCTTTGGAGGCGGCAAGCATGACCTCGCGCAGAGCGTCCGTATGGGGGTACGCCACAAGGAAACTGTCGTGGATTGGAACAGCCACCACGCCACGGTCCAAGAGCGTGAGCATGACGCGCTCGGCAATCTCCGAATCCTTCCGTTGAAGGCGCAGGCCAGCGCCCGTGAAGAAGTCGCCAGCAATGGTCTTGTGCAGTTGCGCCAGGGCTTCAAACGCCGGAACAAGCCACCTGTCCGGCAGGCATTCAGGGAAGGTGCCAAGCAAGTCCGGGGCGGAGCGTATGCCGTCCCGTGCGCCCTTGACGGCATCGGCCAGATCATCCGCATTGATTGCGGCCAGCATGAGGAGCTTGAACACTGGGCGGAACTCTGAGGGCCAGCCGGGCGGCACGTACATTTCGCCTTCAAAGGGCAACCCCCGCTCGGCATAAAGCAAGGTCGGGTGAATGGCCTTGAAGTCCAGTTCCATGACGGCCTCGCCGTTGATGCGGATGAAACGGCGCAGTTCGCGAGGCACCCCTTGCGCCCAATGGCGGTAGAACCTTCCCCCAAAGTCAAACGAAATGTTGAACACCCGGCACAGACGATTGTGCAGAGGATGCGGGGGGCTTGGCGCTTGCTTGCCGTTAGGGCGCTTCACGTAATGCTCGATGTAGATTTGCTCGGCAAGGTGCAGCTCTATGCGCGCAGCACTCAGGGCGGCGTTGATGCGTCGCACGCCTTCCTTGAAGGGCCGGGCCTGGGCAGCGTACACGCCACGGCTTATGTCTATGGGCTTGCCTTGCTCCCCGTTGATCTTCGGCCCCCGCAGTTGCACCAGTTCCTTGTCCTGGGCCTCGACTGAATCCAGGTTGAAGCTGTGCCGGATGAACAGGGCAACCAGCTTGTCAGAGGCCCGTATGCGCGTCCTGCGGCCCTCGCCTTCAAAGTGTTTGCCCTTGTGTAGTTCGATGAACCCGGCCCGGTGCAGGGCATGGACGGCGGCAGTCGTGGGCTTGTGTTTGAGCCAAAGCGAATGCAAGCGGGTTCCTGGGCTGTAGTCGCAATTCCTCATGGGGATGACAAGGAACGGATTGCCGTGGGTTGCCCAGGCGGCAAAGAGATTCGCCACGAGGATGCCCAAGGCTTCGCGTTCGTGTTTGTTCGCCTGTAAGCCTGTGTTGGGCAGGATTTCACGGACTGCGGCGGCAACCTCTGGCCTTCCCCGGCGCGGAATAACGTCGAGAATGACGGAATACTCTAAGTTCCGATGCGCCCTTTCGCCCTGGTAGAGTCGGATTGCGCCGATGGACAGGGGGGGAGTGCTGGCAGGCGTCATGCCGCCCCCCCGGTTACTGAATCAAATTTAGCCTTAAAACCGCTTGTGGAAGGGTTCGGGCTACCTTCCCCTTGGTCGTGCGCTTCCGTGGGCTGTTTGGGTTTAAAAAGCGCACCTGGGCCGGAGTCGGAAAGCTGGATTTTTGCCTGTTCCCTGCGCTTTTCCCTGTACTCGGCAGAAACGGGCCGCTTTCCGTCACGGTGCGGCCAGAGCGGGAATTCGGGTTGCACTTCAGAGAATGGCTTGTGAGCAGCACAGGCGCGCACAGCTTCGATGCTCCCGGCGCATTCCAGGCAACGCGCACGGATGGACCGCAACGGGCTTCCTGCGGCTCCGGGCAAGGCTTTGCCCATTCGATACGGGAACAGGGCGCAGGCAGGGTTTACGCAGGTTGCCGGGCTCCCGCCGTTGCACCAGCGGCAGAACGTGCGGATTGCGGCGCGAGGCGTCAGGCGCTTGCCGTGGTACGTGGGTGCGGGGTTGTTCATGCGGTCTGCCCCCCGCCCAAGCTTTCGGCATAGGCTATAAGGTCGGAGCCGCGCCAACAGGTCATGCGCTCCCCCAGGCGAACGGGCGCAGGGGCGCGGCCCTCTTTGACCATCGCCCACCAGGTTGACGGGGACATGTCGAAGAGCGGCGGGCCACCTGTTTTGGTTCGGACAATGGACTTGATGCGGTAGAGGCCGGAAGGGTCGATGCGTGATGCGTTGGTCATATTGTCTCCTCAGACCGAACGGCCCGATACGATATCGGGTTGCGCTGGCCTTCGGAGGACAAATAACTCACTGGAATATTATCGGAAGTGGGGTTGTTAGGCTACAACCCCAGGTGATAGGCTATGGGGGTGGGTTATTTCTTTTTGCAGACCCCCTTCATACCTCGAATCTTCCCATACTTTTTGGCAACTGGTTTAAGGGCATCTAACAGGACTACCCTGCTAGGATGTTCAGCCGTTTTGTCTGCATTGAGGAGTTGATCTGCCATTTCGTTGTGGAGAAAAGTACTTCCCGCTTCCCACTGTTTCTCTGCCTGCTCAACAAATTGTTGTGTTATTGCATCAGCATGTACCCAGCGATCTTTAATTACACTCATCCTGCCGGTTAATGCTGCAAGTGTTTTATGAAAATTTGAAGCAACATCTTGTTTTAACATCATAAGAATTCCAATCTGAGCTCCAAGAATCAATGCTGAAGATAATGGATTATTTAAGCGCACTCCGGGATTCCCATCCAGCATCCAACAAAATGTATCGCGAGTTGCTTCCACTAATGCTGCATTATAGCGTTGCAAAAATATTTCTTGTTTCAGAGTACCTACTGGTCGTTCACAGTCAATTTCAAATTGTGTAGAAAATTCTTTCGTATAACGCTCGTTGGCATGAGCCAAGACAGGCTCGCATAACTCTTTGAGCAGGGTGCGAAAGTCATTTTCGTCATGCTTTGAAATATTCACGTCTCCTCCTAATTTCAACGATGAAGTCCTGGACGTCTTATTATGCTTTCGCCGCCACTCGCCCAAAGGGCACGACCTTACCCCCTTCCCTCAGTGCGTCCAGATAATCCGCCCACGCCTGCATCATGCGGCGGCGCTCCGGCATGAACTCGGCATAATTGTAAGCGGCCCGCACCCCGTTGCGCTCGGCATGGGCAAGCTGGCGTTCTATGGCGTCCCTGTTCCACTCTCGTTCATTCAGGAGCGTTGACGCCATTGACCGGAAGCCGTGCCCCGTCATTTCTTCTTTTGAGTAGCCCAGGCGGCGCAGGGCCGCGTTGACGGTGTTTTCACTCATGGGGCGTTCCCCGGTGCGCTCGGACGGGAACAGGTAGCGGCCCCCGCCAGTGAGGGGGCGCAGGGTGTCCAGCACGGCCAAGGCTTGCCGTGAGAGGGGTACAATGTGTTGTTCCTTCATTTTCATCTTGTGGCCGGGTATGCGCCACTCTGCGGCCTCTGTGTCAAACTCGGACCATTCGGCATGGCGCAGTTCGCCAGGGCGCACAAAGGTGAGAGGGGCGAAGCGCAGGGCACAGGCAGTCACAGGTGAGCCCTCATACCCCCACAGGGCGCGCATAAGCGGCCCAACTCCCTTGGGGTCCGTAATGCTGGCCCGGTGCTTTTCCACTGCCGTGACAAGCGCCCCACGCAGGGAGGGCGTTGGGTCGGATTCAATCAAGTCAGAGGCAACGGCGTAGCGGAATATCTGGCCGCAACACTGCAAGGTACGCCGGGCCGTTTCATGGCAGCCCCGGCCCTCAATCACTCGCACGGCCTCAAGGATAATTTTGGGGGTAACTTTTTTGATCGGGAGGTTGCCGAATGGGGGTAACAATTCCCGTTCAAGGCGACGCATGATGTTGTAAGCGGTGCTCTCGGTCCAGCCAGGGCGTTGCTTCTCATACCAATCCAAAGCCACCACCTGAAATGTAAGGGCATCCTCTACGGCCTGCGCCTGCTCTTCCCTACGGACTGCGCCGGGGTCTGTGCCCTGCGTCAAAAGCTTGCGGGCCGCGTCCCTGCGTTCCCGAGCTTCCGCCAAGGTAACGTCCGGGTATGTGCCCAGGCTCAAAAGTTTTTCTTTGCCCCCAAAGCGGTACTTGAAGCGCCACCACTTACCCCCATTCGGGGATATGAGCAGGAAGAGCCCTCTTTCGTCTGGGAGCTTGCGAGGCTTGGCGGCGGGCTTAGCGTTGAGAATGGCGGTGTTGGTGAGTTTTCCGGCCATTGGGGGTAACTCCTTTCGGCTTTTCGGCGTCCAGATGCCCTGTTACCCCGAGAGTTACCCCCAGTTACCCCCAGATGTCAACAGACGGCAAAAGAGAACCCCGGACACTACATCCGGGGTTTTTCTTTGTGGCTCTAGGGCTATTGGACTTTACTGGACGGTATAAAATAATGGGTTGGTACCGGGAGGGGGAATCGAACCCCCAAGGCCTTGCGACCGGTGGATTTTGAGTCCGCCGTGCGCATGTTCACCTGGCATCATAAATTGCCACAGATACATTGACACCATTAACTTTTCAGAGCACTACATGTTCACCGACCATCACACAGAATCACCTTGTTTAGGGGTGTAAGTGGGGAGAGAATGGGGAGAGAAATTCTGCCCACCAGAGTTCACAGGAGGCCAAAATTATGGCGGTTAAGTGGCTCAAAACGAGCTTTTCTGGAGTCCGGTACTATGAACATGAGTCTCGGAAGCACGGAGTCCAGCGTGACAAATACTTTGCCATACGTCACCAAGCAGGCGGCTTGCGTAAAGAGGAAGGCCTCGGCTGGGCCAGCCAGGGCTGGACGGCGCAAAAGGCTGCCATGCAGCTTGCCAATATCAAGGAAGGACAGCGCCTTGGAGAAGGTCCCCAAAGCCTAGCCGAGAAGAGAAGCACCGCCAGGAAGACCAAAGAAAGCGAAGCCAAGGCAAGTATCCCCTTTGCCGAGTTCTTCACTGAGCACTACCTTCCCCACGCAAAGCTGAGTAAGCGCCTCGGGACATGGCGTGTGGAAGAGATTCACTTCCGCCTTTGGCTGTCGCCATTGCTGGGCGGGCGTCCTATGCGCGAAATCGACGTGGCGGACATAGAAAAGGTGAGACACCAACTCATGGAAGCAAGCCGCACCAAAAGAACCGTCCAGCACGTATTTTCAACCTTTCGCTTGTGCTGGAACCACGCCAAGGCACGAGGCATCGTCAAAACTGATTCACCTACCAAGGCCATCCGCCTGGGCCGCATAGACAATGCCCGTGTGCGTTTCTTGACACCCACCGAAGTGACGAGCCTACTGTCAGAAGTTCGCTCGGTAAGCGAGCCAGCCTACCGACTGACTGCCGGAGCAGTCTTCACAGGAGCGCGTCTGGGCGAACTCGCGGCCCTAACCTGGGGTAATGTCGACTTAGTCGCCGGTGACCTGACTCTTGTGCACACTAAAACGGGAAAGCCCCGCACAATACCCATTACTCCCCAGCTTCACGAAATTCTGACAGAGCTTCCCAAGAGCGGGCCAGGGGAACTCGTGTTCACAGATGCCAAAGGAGGGCCTCATCGTGAACAGCCTTGGGCCTTTCGCAAGGCCGTGCGCACCCTCAAGCTGAACGAAGGACGGAAGGACCGTCGAGAGTGGATTTGCTTTCACTCCTTGAGGCACACGGCAGCCTCCCTGCTCTTGGCTGCCGGAGTGGATATTCGTACCCTGCAAACCTTGTTTGGGTGGTCCACTCTGCAAATGTTGAGCAGGTATACTCACGTCGAACGTGAGGCAAAGGGACTCGCCATGGGAAAACTTGGGGCTGTACTGGATACAGGACCGGGCAAGGTGGTAAGTATCGACCGGGCACGGACTTTTGGGAAGTAGCCCACCTCGACCATACGACCCCTCCCCCCTTGGCGTCACATGTACGCCTCGCGCCTAGCATCGGTCGGCGAATCCAGGTGGTCAACCTTAGGGACTTCAAGAATGGGTAAGACCTTGCTCGTCCCAACGCCTGCTCCTCAATACAACTTCAGGCGGGGTCTTAGCTCAGAGGTTCCAACAACTCGTCCTACCTGATACTTCTTCAACACCGTACCGCCCTGTTGGCCTCAGGCGCCCTGAGATTCCGTCTTTCCGCCAGCGGCGGTCTCCTTCGCCAGGGCCAATTCCGACGCAGAGAAGACCTTCGCAATGTCCAAGATGATGACGAACAGGTCTTCCTGCTTGCCGATACCCTTGATGTAATCCGTGTTGATGGACGTTCCCATGCGTGGCGCTGCCTCAATGCGATCGGCAGTCAAATCAAAGACCTCGCGCACCGCGTCCACCTTGCCGCCCATGATGACGTTCTCGCCCTCGAACTCCACCTCCACGATGATTATGCAGGTGTCCACCGTGGCCTCGGTGGTTGGCATGCCGAACTTGAGCCGCATGTCCATGACCGGCACCGCATGCCCGCGCAGGTTGATGACCCCGCACATGAAGTCCGAGGTGCGCGGGATTTTCGTGATGGAGGTCAGCTCCAGCACCTCGCGCACGCTGGCGATGTCGAGCGCGAAGACCTCCTTGCCCAGGGTGAAGTTCAGGTACTGGCTGATGTCGTTGCTTTTATCGTCTGCCATGGTGCCCTCCTTTGCGGGCTGGTTGCTCCCGCAGGGGCTAGAACTTCTCGAACTGGTCGTCGTCGTTGTCCGCGCCCAGGTCAAGGTTGACGCCGCCAGACTTGTTGCCCTTACTGGCGGCCTTGCTGGCTAGGTAAGGCTTGGCCTTGGCCGCAGTATGAGCAAGGCCTGTAGGCAAGGCCTTGGCCTTCTTGGTCTGGAAGGTCTGCTGCGCGCCCCCAGCATCCACACGGAAGAAGCCCATGGTCTGCTGTAATTGCTGAGCCTGTGACGACAGTTCCTCGGACGTGGAGGCCATCTCCTCGGAGGCTGAGGCATTCTGCTGGAGAACTTGGTCTAGCTGCTGGATGGCCTTGTTGATCTGGTCCGCTCCGCTGTTCTGCTCGCCCGTGGCCGCTGCTATCTCTTGCACCAGGTCTGCCGTGCGCTGGATGTCTGGCACAAGTTTCAGGAGCATCTCCCCGGCCTTCTCACTCACTGCCACAGTGGAACTCGAAAGTTCCTTGATTTCGCCAGCAGCGATGCCAGAACGCTCGGCAAGCTTGCGCACCTCTGCGGCCACGACGGCGAAGCCCTTGCCGTGCTCGCCTGCGCGGGCGGCCTCGATGGCTGCATTCAGCGCCAGCAGGTTGGTTTGCCTTGCAATCTCCTCGACGATACTGATCTTCTCGGCGATATGTTTCATGGCCACGACAGCCTTACCCACGGCCACGCCGCCTTCCTGGGCGTCCTTGGAAGCCTGCAGAGCTATCTTTTGGGTCTGGTTGGCGTTGTCGGCGTTCTGCTTGATGTTGGAGGACATCTCTTCCATGCTTGAGGACACTTCCTCGATAGCTGCGGCCTGCTGTGTGGCACCTTGGGAGAGCGCCTCAATGGCGGACGAAAGTTTTTCAGTCCCGGACGCTACTGTGTCAGCGGCATTGCGCACCATATTCACAACTTGACGAAGGCTTTGGGCCATACTTCTCATCGCAGCGAAAATTCCCGTGGCCTGCATGTCGCTTATGCTGAAAGATATGTTTAGGTCTCCTTTTGCCAGCCTTTCTGCGATTGTAGCTAACTGCGGAGGTTCTCCACCCAACTGTTTATTGATGCCACGGGCAATGAATAATCCGACGAACGCCACGAGTGCCATGACGGATCCTCCAACGCAGAGGGCTAAGATGAGCATCCATCTCACGTCGGCTTTATACTCAGCGAATACTTGGCGGGAGCGTAACGCCTGAATTTCTGTAACTTTCAACAGCGTGCTTTTTATTTCTCGCCAGATAGGGGTCTCCTTTGTTATCAGGAGCGTTGTGGCTTCGGCTGCATTATTCTCACCAGCCATGGCCATTATTTTAATCTTCATGATGTCGGCACGTTTCCACATTTCTTCTAGTGAATTTAGGCTTTCTAAGACTGTCCCTTTTGCTAACATCTTGGTATCAGATAAATGCTTACGAAATTTTGCATCTGCGGCACTGTAATTGTCTCTGCCTGCCTTATCTATCGGGTTAAGTAATACGTTGCGCGTTGCCTGCTCCGTCTGCAATCCTTGAGCATACATATCCTGAAGATTCGATGAAATTACCTCTTCAACTCCAACTATATTATTAAAAGCATTTTCTGCACGGATAGATGACAACATAAAAACACCAAGTAAAGCAAAGCACCCAGATATTGTAACAACTATTAACACAACTAGCTGTGACTTTATTGTGATATTATGCATCTATAAAACTCCTAACCGTTTCTGTATCATGCTGTGGCAGAGGAGCTGGCAAGTTTATTGTCAATTGTTTGTTAAAGTCTTGCAATCTTGTGTTCCTCAATTCACCGAGTGATCTGTGGTATGAGGCAGACGCACTGTCACCGTCGTCGCCCCCGGTTCAGAGGTGTCAAGGGCAATGTCTCCGCCCATTGCCTTGGCCATGATCCGTGCTGAATAGGTGCCTAGTCCAGTGCCCTTCCTCTTGCCGAAGGTCGCATATTTCTCAAAGAATCGGGCCTGGAATTCCGGCGGCACCTCGCCCACGTTGCGGATTGTGATGCTGCAACCGTCTCCGCTATGCATGTCGATCGTCACGCCCACGCCCTTGGGGGAAGACTCCAGGGCGTTCTTTAGCAGGTTGGACAGAATAGAGTAGCAGAGCAGTTCCTCACCTTTGCCCATACAGTGGTCATGCTCCGACGCTGGTCGTCCATCAAACAGGAGGTGCACGGCAATGTCCCTACTCCGGGCCAATGGATCCAAATGCACAATGACCTGGCGTACCGCCAGCAGCATGTTTACTGGCGTGGCCTCCAACTCATATGTCCCCTGTTCCATACGGATCAAGTCCAGGGAAAGGTTGATCATATTGAGCATCTTGAACCCGGAGTCTATGATCATCTGCAAATAATCACGCTGCTCAGCTGTGAGGTTTTCGTCATCCATGAGCAGCTGCGGGAGTCCCAAGATGCCCGTAAGTGGCGACTTCAGATCATGCCGCGTGATGCGTTCCATGTCCTCCTTGAGTTCCTCCAACTCTCTCTTGCTCGTAACGTCTTCCTTCACCGCAATGTAGTGCGTTATCTGCCCATTGGCGTCGGTGACCGGAGAGATGGTGGCATCCTCCCAATACGTCGTGCCATCTTTCTTGCGGTTGCAGATCTCCCCGCGCCAGATTTTTCCGCTGGAGATGGTAGCCCACAGGTCACGATAAAAAGCCTCATCGTGTAGACCGGACTTAAGAATGCGAGGGTTCTGCCCAATGGCTTCCTCTGCGCTGTAGCTTGTAAGTTGAGAAAAGTATGGGTTCACATATTCAATGTTTCCGCCACTGTTCGTGATGACGATGCAGGCCGGGGTCTGCTCCATGATCTGCCAGCGCTTGCGCAATTCCTCTTCGGCTTGCTTGCGTTCGGTAATGTCTTCATGGGCAACAATAACCCGTCGAGGAACGTCCTCTGGGAAAAGTGTAGCTCGACCAACAAACCAACGCGTTTCTGTTTTGGAATCACACGGGTATTCCATCGTAAAGGAGGTAGACTTACCATCAAGGACACTGCGAATCCCTTCGGCAAATCGTGGTGCCTCTTGAGCGTCGTTTCCCGACGCCATATCGCAGACCCGGAGATAGTTCACACCATCAGAAACAGTCTGGGCAGTGGTTCCATTTTGTTCGGCGAAGTTTTGCCAAGCCTTGTTGGTGAGTAGAATGGTTCCTTGATCGTCCAAAATGGCAATGTGGGCCGAGAGTCCATCCAGGGTAAACCGCAGGGCACGCTCTGACTGCTGCAATGCCTCTTGGGCTTGCTGGATTTTGCTCTCGGCGGAACAGTCGCGAAAGACCAGTACGACACCGATGATGTCGCCGCAGTCGTTGCGAATGGGCGCGGCGCTGTCGGCTATGGGCAGTTCTGAACCGTCCGCAGCTATGAGCACTGTGTGGTTCGCCAGCGCCAAGGTGATCCCCTCAGCGAGCACTCTGGCCACTTGGTTTTCTACAGGCTGGCGCGTCTCTTCGTGGATGATTCGAAAGACCTCGTCGAACATCTTGCCACGGGCCTTTTCCAAGCTCCAGCCAGTAAGGCGCTCAGCAACGGGGTTGAGGAGCGTCACCAGCCCCTGGGCATCGGTGCCAATGACGCCGTCGCCGATGCTCGAAAGAGTGATGCTCTGCAACTCCATACTCTCGCGAAGCCGCGTTTCGGTAAGAAACTGAGCCTGAAAGTATTCCTTCTGCTTGCGCTGCCACAACAGAAGTGCGGTGCCCCCCAGGCCAGCCAGAACGCATGCGAACAGCGCGAAGATGAACAGGGACTGACGACGCCAAGCTGAATAGACTTCATCCACGTCCATTTTTGAAACCATGAGCCATTGTGTGCCGGGGATTCCAGTAAGGTAGGCTAGTACGTCATGGCCGCGATAGTCCTTGCCACGCACAAGCCCACGTGCACCGCCAATGGCCATGACCGCAGGGGCATCTGCCCGGGTCAAGGGGAAGAATTTCTTGAGCGTGGTTTCCAACGGATGGCGTAGTTTGTTAAGGAAAAGCCCACGGTCACCTTCTCGGCGCACAAGGAGGGTTTCGGCGGTCTCGCTGTGGGTGGGCCAAGTCTGAAGGAGTGGGTAGAGGAACAGAGACGCAGGCATCTTGAGCACTACCGCTCCGAGAAAGTGGTGTTCAAGGTCACGATTGGCAAACACCGGGGCGATGAAACTGATGTGAGGGTCATCATCTTCCGGATCGATGTGGATGTCCGTGAATACTGGCTTGCGTTCGGCAGAAGCTCGTTCCAGAGTATGGTCCAGATTCAGGTGGACGTCATCATGTCCGCTCAGACTCAGGCGGGTCTTTCCTTCAGCGTCAACGAGCAGGACGTCACTGTACAGGTAGTTTGTTTTGAGGCTTTGCAGTCGTGCGCGGAGGTCCCGGCCATTGACGGCATTAGGTCCCTTCAAAAAATGCTCAATCCCTTGGGCTAAAAACGGACTATCCATGATGACGGTGGCATCACCAATACACCCCCGTTTCCATCTCTCGATCTGATCGACTTTGAAACGAGCGACGGCTACGAGATCGTCTTCGGCCTGCTGCTTGAGTTCGCGCTCCTGCACAGCATAGAACCAAGCCCCGCCAGCCAGCAACATCATCAACGTGGACAAAAGGGCGGCCACAACCCATCTGGGGAGCCCCCCTTGCTGCTCCTGGCAAGAGTCCGAATTCGTCTGCATGCTCTTTCCTCCAAACATCACAGCAGTCTGAGCATCACCTCATGTGTGCTGGCTACAGGTTTCGCCAAGGCTACCATGCTCCTCCGAGGAAAGGAGCTTATCCAAGTCGATCATGATGAGCAGACGGTCGTTGAGCTTTCCCACCCCACTTATGTACTCTGAATCAATGCCCGCAACGATGCTTGGTGGCGGTCCACGGTGTTGGCAGGAATTCGCAACACCTCGGACACTGAGTCAACCCCAAACCCGACAAGATCAATTCATGTTGATACATGCTCTTGCTGGTGCAAAATCAGGGGGATAGACCCTGGCCTGCCGGATCTATAGACTTGGTCTCGAGATGGGCTCGTCAGTTCGTTGCCCCAGCTGCAAAAGCGGCAATACTGAAATTCCAATTGTCCCATTATGACCTGGTTATATTGGGGCACATCGGGTAATAAATTGCGGGGAACTACGCAGTGGGAACTGGTAGTATTTAGGGAAAGCCGAGAATAATTGATTGTAATTGCAGAGAAGGGTGAGTGTCGACTGGGTGCGGGGACAGGCAGGTCAGCGGCGCAGCAGCCAAAAATGGAGAGACTTAGGCCCGTGCGGCCTGCCTTCGGCGACTGGCATGCCCCTGCATTGGGGCGATCCTTGGCCTGAGGCCTTCTCAATCCTTGGGCGGTTTCAGGTGGTCCTTCGGGGTGGTCGCATCCGGATATTCCGAAAGCCTATTGAGGTGCATGTTCAGGTTGGTATTCTTGCCGGACAGCCTGAGCTTCTCGCGAAGTCTTCTGCGGTAGTACTCCGCAGTCCGGATAGAGATATGCAACGCTTCGGCGATGTCCTTGCTCGCCATCCCGGATCGAATCATGCCCGCCACCCGGATCTCTTTGGGAGTAAGGGGCTGGTATTCAGCATTCAGTCGGTGCGAGAAGGGCGATGTTATGTCCTCCAGGCAACTCTGCAGGTGGCCGAGAAGATTGTTAATGTTATGATGCACAAGTTCCTTGCGCATTTGCTCGATGCATGGGGAGATCTGGAGGCGTATGCTCGCGAGCACATGTTCCTCCAAATTCTGACGATCTTTGCCCCTCATTTCCAACACAACCCGGAGCGCCGTGTTGCTTTCCTCAATCTTTCGAGTGCGCTTTACTACGCGCAGCTCCAACTGCTCGTTGGCTTGTCTCAGTGCAAGCTCGGCGACCATGCGGTCCGTTATATCAACATGGGCAACAACAGCACCCCTGGAGTCGCCGCTGGGGATCGGAGATACGTATCCGGTGAACCAACGCACCTGATCTGGTGAATTACAGCTATAATCCATTGTGAAAGCATCTAGTTGTCCGCGCAGAACCTGACTGACCCCATTCGCGAAAGTGACAGCTTCGGCAGCACCACTTCCCTTTGCCGCATGGCAAACCTCGAGGTAGTTGACGCCCTCAAAGCAAGCATCGGAACTGAACCCGTTGCCACGGGCAAAGTCACCCCACGCCTTGTTGACAAGCAAGAAGTTGCCCCGGTTGTCGAGCACGCAGAGGTTGGCCGGCAGCGCATCCACGATAGCCTTGAGGGCCTGCCTCGATTCCTCCAGGACCTCATCGGTCAGGCGCTGCTCAGTTATGTCACGGAACACTCCGAGGATGAACTTCTGTCCCTTGAGTTCGAAGACGTGGCCCTGCATTGCAACCAACCGGATTTTTCCGCTAGCCGCAAGGAGTTTGACTTCCTTGATACTTCCATTCTCGGCCACGTGTTCCCTAAAATCGTCTGTTATGCCTGCTGCTTCATGTGCGCCAGGAGGTTGAAGCATCTGCTGCGGCATGCCGATGAGCTGCTCCCTGGAGCGCCCGAAGTAACGTTCTGCCGCCTCGTTGCACTCATCAATAATTCCGGTGCTCGCGTCTGCAACAAGGACTGGGTCGCTGACAGATGAGAACAGCGCCCGATAGCGCAGTTCGCTGTCGTTCAGGGCCTCCTCGGCCAGCTTTGCGGCGCTGATGTCGCTCACCACCACGCGGCAGGTGGGCCTGCCCTCGCCATCCTGTGCAACCACAGCCTGCAGCCGCGCCCAGAAAAGCGCCCCGTCCATCTTCACCAGCCGCAATTCAAACGACTGCAACTCGCTGGTCTCGAAGAGTTGCTTGCGGTGCAGGTAATAGCTGTCCTGGTCGTCCTTGAAGACAAACGGGCTGAAGGGCCGACCGGCCAACGCGCTCTGGCTGGTCAAGCCCAGCAAGCTGACAACCATGAGATTGGCTTTGAGGATCAGCCCCTGTTCGCTGATAGTGCAATAGCCCACCGGCGCCAGATCATAGAGGTCAAAGTAACACGCGCGTGCCTCGTCCAGCTCCACCTGCGCCTTACGCAGTGCTGCGTTCTGCATCTCCAACTCGATCTGATGCACGCGCAGCTCATGATGCGCCTGTTGGGCCTCTTCGGGCGACAGGTCCACAATGTTCTTCGGCTGCTCAGCCTCTTTTCTCCGGGCAAGCTCTTCTGCCTGCTCGCGCAGTTCGGCAGCACATACAGGGCTTTTATTCTTGCTGCTCATTGTCCGTCTCGATGGTCTGCCACAGTTATGAAAATTACCACTACGAAGTTGTTGCGACGGTGGGTATTCGCTTTGATTCTAGTACCCTGGCGATGACCACCGGCAGCTTGTCAAACTCCACCGGCTTGGTCACGTAGTCATCCATGCCAGCCGCTAGGCAGCGCTCACGGAAGCCATCCAATGCATGCGCCGTCATGGCCACAATGGGGATGTCCTTGTCCGCCTCGCCACCGGCGCCACTGCGCAAGGCTTGGGTGGCCTCGAACCCGTCCATCCCCGGCATCTGCACGTCCATAAACACCAGGTCAAAGGGGTTGCCCGCCTCGCGCGCATCACGGATGGCCTTGCTGACAAGATCGCCGCTCGGAACGACCTCAGCCTTGTGGCCCATCTTGCCGAGGAAGATTTTGATCACCAACGCATTCGTTGTATCGTCTTCAGCCACCAGGATGTGCTGCCCCTGAGTGCAAGGCTTTGGCATCTCAATACATGACTTGGGGGCCACTTCCACGCCGGTCGCCAACTGGACGCTGAAGGTGAAGGTGCTGCCCGCTCCGGGCTCGCTCTTCACGTCCAGACTGCCCCTCATGGCCTCCACCAGCCTCCGGCTGATGGCCAGCCCCAGCCCGGTGCCGCCAAATCGCCTGTTGAGACCTGGGTCAACCTGGGAGAACATGTCGAAAATGCCCTGCTGCTTGTCCTTTGGGATGCCGATGCCCGTGTCGGTGACGGAAACAGTCGCCTTGTATGCAGGGCTAGCGCTTTGGTTCTTCTCGCCAAGCTGCTCCACACGTAGCTGAACTGTGATGCCGCCAGCCTGCGTGAACTTCGTGGCGTTCCCGATGAGGTTGAAGAGCACCTGGCGCAACCGCCCGGAATCACCCTTGACCCAGCGAGGGCTGTCCGGGGCGATTTCAAGGCGCAAGAACAGGCCCTTGATCTCGGTTTGCGTGCTCATGGTGCGCACAGTGCTGGCAATGGTCTCCGGCAGGTCGAAGTCCTCATTGTCCAGTTCCACACCGCGCGCCTCGATCTTGGAGAAGTCGAGGAGGTCATTGATGATGGCCAACAGATTGTCCGAAGACTTAAGCACCGTGTCCAGGTAGTCTCGCTGCTCAGAGGTAAGATCTGAGAGCAGGGTCAAACCCGTCAGGTTGATGATGGCATTCATGGGCGTGCGGATCTCGTGGCTCATGGTGGCCAAGAAGTCGCTTTTAATACGGTTGGCGGCTTCAGCTGCGGTCTTTGCCATGCGCAGTTCTTCTTCGGCCTGCGTTCGCTCAAGTTCCCCAGCGGCCCGGATTCCCACCAGGCGCAACAACGACTCCGCCAGTTGCTGGTCGGCCAGGGGCTTGCGCCCAATGACGGCGATGAGACCGGTGGGCTTGCCGTCCGAGCCCCAGAGGGTCGTCCCCACGTAGCTCTCAGCTTTCATTTCCTGGAGCACCACATCCTGGGGGAACAGGTGGCGCACCCGATCAGTGTAGCAGCAGACAGTCTTGCCCACCACTTCTCCGCAGGGTGTGTCCTTCAGGGCATAGGCGATGTTGTCCTCGAAGTGTCCATCAAAATACACGGCCACGGTTTGGGCCGTCAGTCCGTCGCCCTCCAGCCGGTCAATGCACACGAAGTCCATGCCCAGAACCTGGGCCAGATACCGCGCCAGCTCCTGGAAAAAGTCATACGTTCCAGGCTTCCATGCGCAGTTGCAGAGAAAATCATGCGCTTCCCGCAGTGCCACCTGGGCGTTGACGTCGCTGATCACAACGCGACACGTTGACTCCCCATCATCACTTAGCCCAGCCACAGCCTCCAGCCGCGCCCAGAAAGGCGTCCCGTCCGCTTTCACCAACCGCAACTCAAACTTATGAGATTCACCGACAATGAAGATCCGTTTGCGATGCAGGTAATAGCTCTCCTGATCGTCCTTGAAGACAAACTGACTGAATGGCCGGTTGATCAGTGCGCCCCGTGCCACGCCCAGCAGGCTGGAGACCATGAGGTTGGCCTTGAGGATCAGCCCCTGCTCGCTGATGGTGCAGTAGCCTACTGGCGCCAAGTCGTAGAGGTTGAAATACCGCTCGCGTTCGGCGTCAAGCTCCACCTGCGCCTTGCGCAGTGCTGCGTTCTGCATCTCCAGCTCGATCTGGTGCACCAGCAGTTCATGGAGTGTCCGCCGGGCTTCATCTGGCGTCAGCGTCTCAAGATCCAGCTGTTGCTCGGCCTCTTTGCTCCGGGCAAGCTCTTCAGCCTGCCTGCGCAGTTCGGCAGCGTCGGTAGTCAGGTTGTCCTTGTTCATATGGGAACCTCGCAGCATATCCGCGCTCGTGAGACATTACACGGCTACTCCGGGAGCCTTCCCCGGCGGTGACCGGCCCTAGGGTGATGTCTACTGAGTAATCCTTTTGGTCATCTTCTCCACCACCTGCACCAGCGCCTTTTCAATCTCTTCGACCAGCACGGGCTTGCTTAGATAAGCATCCATACCCGCTGCCAGGAATTTTTCACGGTCCCCGGGCAACGCATAGGCAGTTAGCGCGATGATGTACGTGGCCCCACGCGCCCCACCCAGGGCGCGAATGTTCTGGGTCGCCACCAAGCCGTTCATCTCAGGCATCTGCACATCCATGAACACGCAGTCGAAGTCCTTTTCCCTCACGGCATCCACTGCTTGGCACCCGTTGTTCACGCAGTCGACTGAATGACCAAAGTTTTGCAAGATTAGGCTAATGGACTTCTGTCCCAGGAGCTCATCCTCTACCACAAGAATGCGCAGGGGTCTCGTCTCTGTCAGGGCTTCGACTTGCACCGTTCGGTCGGGACGGGCTGGTGGGGGCTTGGCTAGGCAGACATCCTTGAGTTGGATCTCTGGCCCATCCGGGTCAGTGTGCAGCGGCAGGTGCACGTAGATTGTGGTGCCCTGGCCCAGTTCTGTCTCAACTGTAATGTCGCCCTCCATGAGGTCCACAAGATGCTTCACAATTGCCAGGCCCAAGCCTGCCCCCTCATAGGGTCTGGTGTAGGAGGCATCGGCCTGGGTAAAACGGTTGAAGATGTGCGGAATCTTGTCCTGGAGGATGCCTATGCCTGTGTCTTTGACGGCTATATACAGTCGCGTGATATTCGGGCGCAGCTGAGCGCGCCTAGTCCAAGCGCTCACTTTGACGCTGCCCTCGTGCGTAAACTTAATGGCGTTGCCTATTAGATTGAACAGCACCTGGCGGATACGTCTCTCGTCACCCACAAGACAGGAAGGCGTGTCGGGGTCAATGTCGAAGTCAATGCACAGCCCTTTTCTCTCGCCGGTGGGGCGAAATACTTCTTCCACGGAAGTAAACAACTCATGGGTGCTGAAGGAATTTTGGCACAATATGCCCTGCTGCCCAGCCTCCATGCGTGAGAAGTTCAACACATCGTTTAGCAGGTTCAGTAGCCGCGTACCTGAGGCCAAGGCCAGGTTCGTGTACTCGACCTGCTCCTGCTGGCTTACTCCCATTTGCATAACTTGGAGCATGCCGAGCATCCCGTTAAGTGGGGTGCGTATCTCGTGGCTCATATTGGCAAGGAATTCCGATTTTGCGAGGTTCGCCACCTCGGCCTGATCCTTGGCCAGGAGCAGTGCCTCCTGGGCCATTACCCTTTCGGTGATGTCAATCTCCGAACCGGCCATGCGCACGACCTGGCCCGACTCATCGCGTAGGGCCATGCCATGGTCACTGATCCAGATATACCTCCCGTCCTTGCGGCGAACCCTATACTCAGCGGAGTATCGGGGCGTCCTGCCACACAAATGCTCATCCAAGGAGGCCGACACGCGCGGTGCATCCTCCGGATGGATCGTGGAGGACCAATTTTCCTCCCTGTCGTCGATTTCATCATCGCCATACCCGCGCATCCTCTTCCATTTGGCGGAGAATGCGACGCGCTTGTTCTGCACATCCCAGTCCCAAATGGCACCCCCTGCTCCGGCGATGATAAGACGCTGGAAAATCACCTTATCCTCCAGCGTGCGCGCTAACTGTTTGCGCTCGGTGATGTCGATGTGACACCCCACCATACGCAAGGGCAGCCCGTCCTGGGCCCATTCAACCACACGCCCGCAGCAGATCACCCAGACCCATGAGCCGTTCCGGTGTTGATAGCGCAGTTCGTTGTAGAAGGGCACCTGCCCCCTGCTTTCGACATGCAGGCGGAAACGCTCGAAGACTCCCGGCAGGTCATCGGGGTGGGCGAGCTTCTGCCATGTCTCAGGGCTGTTATCTAGTTCATGGTCCTCGTAGCCGAACATGCGCTTGAACATGGGACTCAGGTATTCCGTATTGTCACGCAGATTCCAGTCCCAATATCCTGCGAGGGTCGACTCAAGGATATCACGGAGTATGACCCGCTCTATACTTATGGCCTCCCTGGCCCGCTCGAGCTCGTTGATGTCGCTGATCACAACACGACACTCTGGCGTTCCACTGGCGTCCTGCCCAGCCACAGCCTCCAGCCGTGCCCAAAACGGCGTGCCGTCTGTTTTCACCAGCCGCAACTCAAACTTATGAGATTCACCGACAATGAAGATCCGTTTGCGATGCAGGTAATAGCTCTCCTGATCGTCCTTGAAGACAAACTGACTGAATGGCCGGTTGATCAGTGCGCCCCGTGCCACGCCCAGCAGGCTGGAGACCATGAGGTTGGCCTTGAGGATCAGCCCCTGCTCGCTGATGGTGCAGTAGCCTACTGGCGCCAAGTCGTAGAGGTTGAAATACCGCTCGCGTTCGGCGTCAAGCTCCACCTGCGCCTTGCGCAGTGCTGCGTTCTGCATCTCCAGCTCGATCTGGTGCACCAGCAGTTCATGGAGTGTCCGCCGGGCTTCATCTGGCGTCAGCGTCTCAAGATCCAGCTGTTGCTCGGCCTCTTTGCTCCGGGCAAGCTCTTCAGCCTGCCTGCGCAGTTCGGCAGCGTCGGTAGTCAGGTTGTCTCTGGCGCTCATGGTGTGTCTCGATTGCTTGCCTCTTCACTGGGACCCGTTGCCCGCTCCGTGGTCGCAATGGCGTAGAGTTCACCGGCCTCGTTCTTCAGGGCTGTGGAGGTCAGCCAGACCTCAATCACTGCGCCGCCCTTGGCTATCCGCTGTGATCGGTACGGCTCCAGAACTTTTGCTTCGGCCAGTTGCTGGAGGACCTGGAGCGCATTGACCCTCTTGCTCTCCGGTATTCTGTCGTGGACGTTCAGGGTCAGGGCCTCGGCCTCGGTCCAGCCATACATCCGCACAGCCCCTGGATTCCATGCGATGATGCGGCCCTCCAGGTCCTGCACGG
>Ga0209697_10002326_pt1 | contig 27572 bp, 22 predicted proteins | sample AliMusrvi5mmetaG_FD_184115 | JGI IMG/M metagenome (GOLD analysis project Ga0209697, IMG submission 184115) | Freshwater lake bacterial and archeal communities from Alinen Mustajarvi, Finland, to study Microbial Dark Matter (Phase II) - Alinen... | ecosystem: Environmental > Aquatic > Freshwater... | reverse complement strand
CTGCGCGACAGGGGCAAACCCTACAAGTGCGCCATCGTCGCCGCTATGCGAAAGATGCTTATTCACATCCAGTCGCTCATGAAAAACGCTCAACTTTCCCCTTGCTGAAAACCACAGTTGCTTGCCCGGAAATAGGGGGCTTTTGAACTGTATCGGGTTACATACGGGTAACTGATTTTGTAACTTATTGAAATACAACAGAAAACTGCGGTCTTGAAAACCGGAGAGCCGAAAGGCTCCGTGGGTTCGAATCCCACCCCCTCCGAATCTGCGAAGCAGATCAAAAATGAATCCGTGGGATGAGAACGCCATTCGACTGCCCGCGCGATAGCGCTTGGTCAGAGTGCGAAGCACCTGAACAGCAGAGCCCTCCACCGGAGGGATAATCCCACCCCTCTCCGTGCTCTGAATGCTGAAAAAATGATTCTCCTGCGGGGGTCCATTTCATTTGCAAATACCGCGGGCAGGGACGAGTTTTTATCATGAGCAGGCACCCTCACGCTCATACCCGCGGCAGCCGGCGGCACCGGAAGCGGAAAATGTTTGTTCGTTGGGTGGGTGTTGCCATGTATTCGGCGGCGAGCCTTGGCGCTTCGCACTCGACCGCCAGGGCTGCGGACCCGGCCAAGACCAGGCGGTGCGAGCTATTCTCCTTCGAGGCGGATGATTGGTCGTTGAGTTCCATTCCCCGGACTGACCCGCCAGCCTCCGGCACCATCGGCCAGTATCCCTGGCGCGAGGCCATCGTGACCACCACCTTCTGGATCGGCGAGAGGCCCGGCGAAAACAACCCCGTCCCCAACCGTATGAGTTGCTGGGATCCCAGATGGGTGGAGAACTACGGAGGCACCGACTCCCCCAAGCGCAGCGAGCGCCTCAGCACGTTCATCCCGCGCGATTTCACCCCGCGCCAGAACCCGTTCTATGTCGCCCTTCCCTACAACGACATGACCTCGAAGGGCCACAAGCCCGAAGCCGAGCAGATCATCCCCTGGTTCCGAAAAGACTTCCAATCCCCCACCCGCTCCGTCTGCAAGGGCCGCTGGATCGCTGTCCGCCGCGGAAGCCGCATCTGCTACGCCCAGTGGGAAGACGCCGGCCCGTTCCGCACCGACCACGCCGGCTACGTCTTCGGCAACGAGCGCCCGGAGCCGAATTTCAACAAGGGTGCCGGCCTCGATGTCTCGCCCGCCGTCCGTGACTTTCTGGGCATGGACGACACCGGCGTCACCGATTGGAAATTCGTGGAATTCGCCGACGTGCCGGCCGGGCCCTGGGCCACATTCGGAGACAACAACAGCTTCGTCATCAACCGCCGCGCCGCCGCCGAAAAAGCCCAGGTCGCTCTCGCCGCCAAAACCGCCCTCCAAAAAGCCGCGGTCGCGGAATAACCGTGACAGGCCCGCGCAGAAAAAGAAACAGAGCCCAGACATTTCTTGCCAGGGTCCGGCGACCGGGTAAAAAGTGCTCGTTTATGTCCACCGGAAAAATAAAGCACACCACGATCGCCGGCAGTGAAAAAAAGCCGCTGGCGGGAGCCAGGGCGAGCGGGACGATTGATCCCGATGAACGGATTGAGATCACGGTGCTGGTGCGCGCGCGGCGGCCGGCGGGCGCGAGATTCCGGCAGACCTTCTCGGCCGCGAGGGCAACGCGGAAATATTTCACGCGCGAAGAGTGGGACAACGCGCACGGGGCGGATCCCGCCGATCTCGTGGCCGTCGAGGAATACGCCCACCGGCACGGGCTGGATGTGGTGCACAGCAGCAGCGCGGAGCAGCGTGTGGTGCTCTCGGGAAGGATCGGGGCTCTGGCGAAGGCGTTTCCGGTGAAGCTCCGGCGCGTCATTTTCAAAGGAAAGGCTTACCGGCAGCGGACCGGCCCGGTGGGCAAGCCGGAGCCGCTCGCAAAAATCATTGTGGACGTCAAAGGGTTCGACAACCGGCCCCAGGCGCACCCGCATTTCCAGCTCGCGCGCCGACGCCTGCAACCCCGTTCCGCCGGGAGCGCGCGGGCGTTTTCCCCGGTCGAAGTCGGGCAATTGTACAATTTTCCCGCGCAAAAAGACGGTGCCGGAGAGTGCATCGCGATCATCGAGCTCGGCGGCGGCTACAGCAACGCGGACCTGAAGACCTATTTCCAGCAGCTCCGTTTGCCGGAACCGAACGTGTCGGCGATTTCGGTGGATGGCGGCCACAACACGCCGGGCGGAGACGCGGACGGCGAGGTGATGCTGGACATCGAGGTGGCGGCCGCGATCGCGCCGAAGGCGAAGATCGCTGTCTATTTCGCCCCGAACACCGACCGGGGGTTTCTGGATGCGATCAAAACCGCGGTCCACGACAAACTCCGCAAGCCGTCGGTTATCTCGATCAGTTGGGGAGGTCCCGAGGAAACCTGGACCGCCCAGTCGCTGCGCAACTACGACGCGGTCTTTCAGGAGGCGGCGGCTTTGGGTGTCACGATCACCGTCGCGGCGGGCGACCACGGCTCGTCGGACGTGGACCCGAACGACGCGAAGAAGCGGGTGGATTTTCCTGCGGCCAGCCCGTTCGTCCTCGCCTGCGGGGGCACGCGCCTGGAAGCGGGCGGCGGCCGCATTTCCTCGGAGGTCGTTTGGAACAACAGCGACGGCTGGGCCACCGGCGGCGGGGTCAGCGCGGCATTTCCTCTGCCGGATTGGCAGAAGAAAACGCGCGTGCCTCCGCTCGGCGGCAAGGCGGGCCGCGGCGTGCCGGATGTGGCGGGCAATGCCGACAGCACCACCGGCTACAAAGTCCGGGTGGACGGGCAGGATGTCGTGATCGGCGGAACCAGTGCCGTGGCCCCGCTGTGGGCGGGCCTGGTCGCGCTCATGAACCAGGGCCTCGGCAAGCCGGTTGGCTATCTGAACTCGCAGCTCTATTCCGATGCCGCGGTGCGCGCCACATTCCGCGATATCACCGCAGGAAACAACGGTGCGTATTCCGCCGGCCCCGGCTGGGATCCGTGCACGGGGTTGGGAAGCCCCGATGGCTCGGCCTTGCTCGCAAATTTGTAGGTGCCGGGATTTCTCCGATTTTGACTGACCCGAGTCCGCGTCCAGCCCGGGGAGCATACCCGCCGGGCGTGGTTCCCTGCGCCCTCGCCGGAAAAAATCTCCCCTTCACAACACATGATTCGACACGGGGAGATCCCCAATAATGCAAGAATATGAACCCCCGGTTCTTACGCCCCCGATCAGCCATGCGTTCGAGGGGATTTTAACCCGAAAACGGCGTTTCTTGTAGAGGTTGCAACGCAGGACGCGAAGCGGCCGAGGCCGGGCTTTCCATTCTGAAAGAATTTCTCAATCGCCGTTTTCGGGTTTAAAGGTTGGGGCGGATGCCCGGCGGATGTCGTCCCGCTTTGCCTCCTCCAGTGGAGCGGGCTGAGTCCAGTCACTTTCCGGAATTGGCGGCTGAAATAGAACAGGCTGGCGTAGCCATACTCGGCCGCGACTTCGCTCACCGTGAGGGTGGATTCCGCGAGGCGCTGCGCCGAGGAAAGAATCCGCTGGCTGATGAGCCATTGTTCGAGGGACTTGCCGAACGTGGCATGAGAGAGGCGGTTGGCATAATCCCTGGAAAGCTGCAGTTCCCGCGCGGCTTCGGCGGAGGTGGGATGGATCTGCGGCGGGAGCCGGTGAAACCATCCGTTCAGGAAACGGACCTGCAGGTTGGAAAAACGGGGGACGGAAGACGCCCGCGCGCCACAACCGGGACGCGCCAAAAATGCCGCGCCCAACAAGCCCCCGAGCGCACACCGCATAGAGTGCAAATTCCCATCCGGCTGAAAAAAGGCCTCCTGGCGTAACACTTCCAGCCAGAAATTCACCCGGTGGTTCCCTTGGGATTTGAGGAAATCTCCAGGAATCGAAGCCTCGGTGTTCCGGGAAAGTTTCATCCGCAGCCGAAAACGGGAGATGGAAGTCCTGGAAGGAGCCTGTGCCCGCAGGAGAAACGGGGTCCCCGGAAAAATCCAGATTGCCTCGCCCGCCGAGATCTGCACGCCCGCGGAGCGGATCCGCGCGGCGATGGAGCCCTGCAGGCAAAAGTAAAACAGGTGATGGGGGATCCCGTTGGATTCCACGAGCCAGCCGGGACGCGGATTGAAATCCAAGGGGGTCGAGCTCAACTCGAAGGCCGGCCTGCTTTCCTTGTCGAGAATCCGTCGGACGAAGCGGTGGGGAGAGAGGCGGGCCATTTTCATAAAGTTCTTCCACGGTGCAAACATTATCGTTTTCCGTCCATTCCAAAATCGCAATGTTTCGCGGACACTGCCCCTCATGACCACCGCCTCGCCCGCCATTTCGCGTCCGTTAAAATGCCTTTCCCTTGCCGCGGACCTCGTCGTGGTGGGGGGTGGCATTGCCGGCATATGCTGCGCGATCACGGCGGCGCGGCAGGGGATGCGGGTGGCGCTGGTGCAGGACCGTCCGGTTCTCGGCGGCAACGCTTCGAGCGAGGTGCGGCTCTGGGTGCTGGGTGCCACCTCGCACATGTATAACGACAACCGCTGGGCGCGGGAGGGAGGGGTCATCAACGAGCTCCTGCTGGAAAACTTTCATCGCAACCCCGAAGGCAACGCGTTGATTTTCGACACCGTTCTCCTGGAGGCGGCGGGGAAGGAGGGAAACATCACGCTGTTCCTCAACACCGCGGTCTTCGAAGCCGCCAAGAAGGACGCCGACACCATCGGGTCTGTGCGCGCCTTCTGCAGCCAGAACTCGACGCTTTACGACATCACCGCCCCGCTTTTCTGCGACGCATCGGGCGACGGAATCCTCGGGTTCATGGCCGGAGCCGCTTTCCGCATGGGGGCCGAGCCCCGTGAAGCATTCGGGGAAAAGTTCGTTCCGGACGCCTCGTTCGGGGAGCTGCTGGGACACTCGATGTATTTTTACACGAAGGACACCGGGCGTCCGGTGAAATTCGTTCCGCCCTCTTACGCGCTGGACGACATCACCAAAATCCCGCGCCATCGATCCTTCAACACCAAAGAAGACGGCTGCCGTCTTTGGTGGATCGAGTATGGGGGCCGCCTCGACACGGTGCATGAAACGGAGCAGATCAAGTGGGAGCTGTGGAAGGTGGTTTACGGGGTTTGGAACCACATCAAGAACTCGGGCCAGTTTCCCGACGCGGACAATTTGACCCTCGAATGGGTGGGGCAGGTTCCTGGAAAACGCGAAAGCCGGCGCTTCGAGGGCGACGTGTGGCTCACCCAGCAGGACATCATCGAACAGCGGGATCATCCCGATGCGGTGGCACACGGCGGGTGGGCGCTCGACCTGCATCCCGCGGATGGGGTTTACAGTGCGCACCCCGGCTGCACGCATTGGCAGTCACGGGGCGTTTACGGAATTCCCTACCGCGCGCTCTACAGCCGGAACCTGAACAACCTGTTTCTTGCCGGCCGCACCATCAGCGCCTCCCATGTGGCGTTCGGCTCGACCCGTGTCATGGGAACTTTGGGTGCGGCAGCCCAGGCGGTGGGCGTGGCCGCGGCTCTTTGCCTGAAGCACGGCTGCGCCCCGCGCGGCCTCCTTGAACCGGAACGCCGCCTGCCCGAGTTGCTCGGGACTCTTGCCCGCACGGGACAGTATATCCCCGGCTACCGTCACCACGACAAAGAAGATCTGGCACAACGGGCGGCGCTGTCCACCTCAGGCAGTCTGCGGCTTGAGGAACTGCGGCCCGGCGGCCCGTTGCTGGCCCTCGACCGCTCACGGGCGCAGCTTGTGCCCATGCCTGCGGGACGGGTCCCGGCGATTTCGTGCCTGCTCGACGTCGCGGAACCAACAACTCTTGAACTGGCCCTGCGCACCGGTCATCAGCCCGGAAATTTTTCCCCCGAAAAAATTCTGGCCGAGCGCCGCATCGCGCTTCAGCCGGGATTGGCACAGGCGGTGGCATTCGATTTCGAGACAACCCTCGACGTGGGCTCCTATGTTTTCATCACCTTCGGGGCCAATCCAGCCGTTCAAATACACGCCAGTGAGGAGCGCATCACGGGCCTGCTGGCGCTGCGCCACCTATACGACCAGACCCCCCCGGGTGACATTGGCGTGGATCCCCTTGAGTTTTGGACGCCCGAGCGCCGCCCCGCCGGACACAATCTTGCGCTGCAGTTCACTCCGGCCCTGGAGGGGTTCGGCCCGGACAACGTGACGAACGGAGTCACACGTCCGACCCATGCCGCCAATGCCTGGGTGGCCGCTCCCGGCGAGGGTACCGCGTGGCTGGAATTCCGGTGGCAGAGCCGCCGAACGATCGGCCGGGTGGAAATCGCCTTCGATCCGGACTGGGACCACCCGCTCGAAAGCGTGCTATTCGGGCATCCGGAAAGGGTGATGCCCTTCACCGTGCGCGATTACCGGTTGCTTGACGGCGCAGGGCATGTCCTGCACGCCGCCAGGGGAAACCACCAGGCGCGGAACTCCATCGTCCTTGACCCCGCAGCCACCACCGACTGCCTGCGTCTGGAAATGCCCTCCCGCCAGGACAACGCGCCCGCCGCCATTTTTGAGGTTTCCATCTTCGGAGCACCGAACAGCAGGCTCCCATGAACCCAGAAACCGCGTTTCCTGTAGAGGTTGCAACGCAGGACGCGAAGCGTCCGAGGCCGGGCTTTCCGTTCTGAAAGAATTTCTCAACCGCCGTTTTCGGGATGAACACCATGAACAACAACCAAGGCGAAGGGACCAGTCCTTGTGCATCTCCGAAAGTTGCAAACGGCGATGGGCGGCCTCAGCCGTATTTTGCGGGGATCGCTTTGCCCGTCTTCGCGCTGCGGGCGGCGAGGTCGAGGATGTGGATCGGGCGTCTCGACCACTCGGGGGTGATGGTGAGCGGGGCTTTTTGCGTGAGGTAGGCGGCGACGTTTTCGTAGTAGCGGAACCCCTCGTCGCGCGGGTTCTTGAGCCGCGTCGTGACGGTCCGTCCTTTGAGGTGCTGGTAGGTGGTCGTGTGCTCGCCGTCGAAAACGAGCGTGCCCTTGGTGCCGGTGGCTTCGAGCCAGCCTTCCTTGGGTTTCGAGTCGAGGTGGCTGACCGTGAGGGTGAGCCATTGGGAGCCTTTGAACCGGACGACGAGGAACCCCTCGTCCTCGTTCGCATCGGCTTTCCACTTGGTCTGCGGGGCCCAGAACCCTTCGTGCGCGAACCCGCTCACCTCGCCGACCGGCGCGTCGATGAGCTGGAGCGAATACTCCAAAAGGTGGACTCCCCAGTCGTAGAGGATCCCGCCCGAGATGCTCCGGCTGGTCCGCCACCAATCGCCGGGCTTCGAATACCCGCCCATGTGGCACTCGATCCGGAACACGTCGCCGATCACCTTGCGCTTCTTGACCAGCTCGACCGCCTGGCGGATACGGCCGTCCCAGTGCCGGTTGTGGTAGGTCGAGAGCATCACGCCGGATTTTTTCGCGGCCTTGATCATGGAATCGACCTCGGCGGTCGTTATGGCGAGCGGCTTCTCGCAGACGACATGGCGGCCGGCGTCCAGGCATTCGATCGCGAGGGCGGCGTGCGTGTTGTGCGGGGTGATGATGACGACCATGTCCACCGGCGAGCCTTCGAGCATGGCCGACACCGAGGGGTATGTTCCGATACCGGGAAAATCCGCCTCGGCGACGGCGAGGCGCGAGGCATCGACCTCGGCGACCGCCACCGGCGTCATCCCGGCTGCCTGCATTTCCTTGAGGTGCTGGCGGCCCATGTTGTAGGCCCCGCCGTATCCGATAACCCCGACTTTGATGTCGGAGGGTTTCTTGTGGGTTTTCATAAAAATCAAAGGTCGCCGGCCGCCCAGCGCAGGCCGCGGACCGTGAGCGTGCGGGCCTCGGGAAATTTTTCGAACTCGGCGGGATCGTGCCCGAGCGAGGAATAGAAGACCCGGCCTTTCCCCCACATCCGGATCCATGCGACCGGCATCGCGCAATGCCTGCCCTCATAGACATACTCGGTCTCCGCGAGGACATGCACGGAGGGATCGATCATCATGTAATATTGCTCGGAGTGGTAGGCGAACGAACCCGGGAGACCCCGGGTGATCGGGCTGTCGAAATCTTTGACCCGCACCGAATAGTCGCCGACGTGGGGATGGCCGACAAAATGCCCGCCGACCATCCACTCGTAGTCGAGGTTCCCGCGAAAAGCGTCGCCCATGCCACCATGGATGCCGGCCAGCGCCACGCCGCCGCGCACGGCGGCCTGCAGTCCCTCGCCCTGCTCCTTGCTGAGAGCGCCCATCGTCCAGCACGGCGAGATCACGTCGTAAGTTTTCAGGCGCCCCGCATCCGCCAGCACATCGAGCGAGGGCTCGATGTCGCACACGAAGTTCGCCAGGCGGAGATCGCCGGAAAACAACTGGACAATTTTGTCAGGCTGGTGGCCGTCCCAGCCTCCGGCGACGAACAGGGCTTTTTTCATATTTGGCTTATTGCTGGCGTGACAATAGGGCCTCTGGCCCGCAAGTTGAATGAACGCGGCATCCAAAAACATGGATTTTTCAACCAAACACTGGGCACCCTTCCGGAGGAAATATCCCGCGCTCTTCCCGCTCGTCTCCTCGGATTATCTCCCGGCCAAGGCGGAGTGGGTGCGCGCCCGGTTCGCCACCTGCAATTTTTCGATGATCCTGCGCGGCGAAGGCCGCTTCGAGCGGGCGGGCGTGACGTGGCCGGTCCAGGCACCGTGCGTGATCACCCAGTGGCCGGGGGAGCCGGTCGCCTACGGGCCGACCGGAGGGACATGGGCCGAGTGGTATCTGGTTTACGACCGCCAGCAGCTCAAGCGGTTCCGGGAGCGCGGGCTGGTTGACATGTCCAAGCCGGTCTGGCCGGTCGCCGATCCCGCCTCTCTGCGCGTGCATCTGGCCGAGTTTTCGGTCCTCGCGCGTTCCCCCGACCCGGCCTGGGTGGCCGACCGCGCGGACCGGATTGCGGAGCGGGCGATCCTCGACACATGGCTGTCCCCGGGCGCTCCATCGGACGAAGGCCCCGAAATCCGCGCGGTCGCCGCGCGGCTCCGCGAGGGACTCTCGGCAAATTGGGATTTCGAAAAACTCGCGGCGCAGCACGGGTTTTCCACGACGACTTTCCGCAGGCGCTGGGTCGAGTCCATCGGGACGCCGCCCGCGCGGTATCTCCAGCAGCTCCGCGTCGCCGAAGCCTGCCGGCTCCTCGTCGAAACCCCGCTCCAGATCAAGGCGGTCGCCCAGGCAACCGGGTTCGAGGACGAATTCTATTTCAGCCGCCGCTTCCGAATCGAAGTCGGCCAGTCGCCGAGGGACTACCGGAAAACCTACCGGCTCAGGCGCTGAGCGAGCGGAGATCATTCTCTGGCGAGCATTTCGCGCATCGAGGCGAATGAGGCCGAGATATCCTCGGCGGCGACCGGCTTGTTGACGATTTCCTCGTAGCTCTCGACGAGCACGCCCTCGCCTTCGATCTCTTCGAGGAACGGGCTCGGGCGGCAATACATCGCGCTGCCGAATTTCGTGCGGTGGAGGCAGTGGGTGATGGTGAGCGATTTCATCGCGCGGGTGATGCCGACGTAGAACAGCCGGCGCTCCTCATCGACGGTGCCCTCGGACTTCGACCGTTCGTGCGGGAGGAGGCCGTCCTCCGCGCCGAGGAGGAAGACGTGCGGGAATTCGAGGCCCTTGGCGGCGTGGAGGGTGATGAGCGTGACGCCTTTCGCCTCCTCTTTTTTGTCCTCGTCGCGCTCGCGGTCGAGCAGCATTTCGTCGAGGAACCCCTGCAGTCCCGAGTTGGAGCGTTTCTGGTGGTCGGCGAGCGCCCGGAGGACTTCCTTTGCCCCGCTCTCGCGGTTGAGCTGTTCCTCCGGGGTTTTGCACGAGCGCCTGAGATCCTCGAAGAATCCGGATTCTCCGAGGAACTGCGAGACGATATGCGCGGCGTCGGCACCGGGAGTGAGAAGGTGGATGCGCCGGGACGCGATCTCTTCGCCAAAATCGCGGATCGCCCCGGCGGTCTTGCGAGAGACCTGCTCCGCAAACTCCGGGGCGGTGAGCGTGTCGAAGAGGCTCTGGTGGGCTTTCGCGCTGTGCTCGAGGGCGAGTTCCACCGTCGTCGCGCCGATCCCGCGCGGCGGCGTGTTGATGATGCGCAGGAGGGCGACATCATCGGACGGATTGATCAGGCAGGCCATCGTGGCGAGGACGTCCTTCACCTCGCGGCGGTCGAAAAAACTTTTTCCCCCGACCAGTCGGTAGGGGATCCTGAGGCGGCGGAGGCATTCCTCGAGCAGGCGCGACTGGGCGTTCATCCGGTAGGCGATGGCGAAATGCTCCCAGGGAATTTTGTTCGCTGTTCGCAGCGCGCCGATTTCATTGACCACAAACTCGGCCTCTTTCTTGTCGTCCGGCACGGCGACCACATGGACCGGGTCTCCGCCCTCCTGCGGGCTCCAGAGGTTTTTGCCGCGGCGGCGGGGGTTGTTTTTGATCAGGCGGTTGGCGGCGCCGAGGATGGCGTTCGTGCTGCGGTAGTTCTGTTCGAGGCGGATGACCTCCGGGTTGCGGAAGTGCTTTTCGAATTCCAGGATGTTCGAGACCTCGGCCCCGCGCCAGCCGTAGATGCTCTGGTCGTCGTCGCCGACCACGCAGACGTTCGGCGGATCGTCGGAAGCCAGCAGGCTCACGAGCCGGAGCTGCAGGTTGTTCGTGTCCTGGAACTCGTCAACCAGCATGTGGCGGAATTTCGACCGCCATTTCGCGCGGACGCCCGGATGCTCGTCCAGCAGCCTTACCGCCTGGACAAGGAGGTCGTCGAAATCCATCGCGTTGAGCGCGCGGAGCTCGCGGTTGTAGCGCAGAAAGACGGCCCCGATCGGGGTCTCTTCGTTGGCGTTCCAGCCGTTGTTCTTCCCCTTGCTGATCATGTTCTGCGCGAGGCCGGGATCGACCTTTTCGTCGTGCGAGGTCACGCGGTTGATGACCTTTTTGATGAGCCCGAGCTGGTCGCCCTGGTCGAAGATGCTGAAATTGTTTTTGTAGCCGAGCTTGTCGGCGTCGGCGCGCAGGATCCTCACGCAGAGCGCATGGAACGTGCTCGCGGTGATCTCTGAGGCTTTCTCGGAATCCAGCATCCCGGCGATGCGTTCCTTCATTTCCCGGGCGGCCTTGTTGGTGAACGTGACGGCCAGGATGCTCGATGGCGGCACGCCCTGCGAGACGAGCCATGTGATCCGCGCGACAATCGTCCGGGTTTTTCCCGTGCCTGCGCCGGCCAGGATCAGGAGCGGCCCGGATTCGTGGGTGGCGGCGCGTTGCTGTTCGGGATTGAGATCCCACAGCCGGAATTTGCTCATGGCAGCTCCCCCGAGACAAACCGCGCCACGACGCTCGGGTAAAGTTTGTGTTCCTCGACTTGGATCCGCGCATGCAGCGACTCCGCCGTGTCGCCCGGAAGGACCGGCACCTCCGCCTGGGCGATGATCTCGCCGGTGTCCATGCCGGCATCCACGAAATGCACGGTGCAGCCGGATTTTTCCGCGCCGGCTTCGAGCGCCTGCCGCCAGGCCTCGATCCCGGGAAAAGCCGGCAGGAGCGAGGGATGGATGTTGATCACCCGTCGCGGAAAGGCATCCAAAAGCGGGGCCTTCACCATGCGCATATAGCCGGCCAGCACGACCAGCCCGACGCCCGCCTCCTGGAGCCGGGCAGCGACATCGGCCTCGACTTCCGGAGAGAGCTTCGTGCGGAACTTCGGCTCGCGGATCGCGTGCCCGGGGATGCCCGCCCCGCGGGCGAGATCGAGGATCCCGGCCCCCTCCACATCCGACATCACGAACACGGCCTCCGCATCGAGCCGTCCGGCCTGGATCTCCGACAGGATCGCGCGGAAATTCGATCCTTTCCCCGATCCCAAAACCCCGATTTTCAAACGTCCCATGGCACCGGGGATGATGCACGCCACCGGGTTCATGGCAAGCAGGGGATTACGCCGCATTCCGTCCAGCTCCGCAGCATACAGCCCGAAAACGGCGATTGAGAAATTCTTTCAGAATTCCTCTACAGGAAACGCTGTTTTCGGGTACTGAGGAGTGTCGGGCATGTGCGGCGCAGGCATGTGAAGCTGGCTGAATTCGGCCTTTCAGCCCTCTTGCTTGCGATTTATCCAATACTCCGGTTTTCGGGCGCTATGAGCGACCGCCAATACCCAGAGAGTCGAGCCGCGAATGATGAACGGGATGTAGTAGGGGAACGCGCGGAGGTTGATCAGCCGATCCTGAATCTCCTGATCCCATGCCTCGTCCACCTCCGGGTGATCAGTGGCATCGCCCCTTTCAAGAAGCCGCGATGTCAAAGATCTCCGAGCCGTTCGTCTGCGGGACCGGCCACGCCTGGTGGCAGCCGGGACATTCTGCGGCTTCCACGGGACGTTTGCGACCGCACCGGGGACAACGCGCCCGTGCGGGCCAATCTGCCGCCAGCCGAAAAGCGATGAAGGCCGGGAGGCCCATGCAGAAAATGAAGAGCGACCAGAACCAGGCCCGCTTCGCCGAAAAACCGGAGCGGGAGGCTTTGATCCACGCGAAAGCCGCCAGCACGAAGGCCACGACGAAGAGAACAGGGAGTTCTCCGGGGGCCACGACGAACGAAGGCCGGAGATATTCCGGGTTGTCGAGCTCGGGCACGTCCGGCGGAAAAACCCGGTGCCAGATCGTCCCCGCGAGGGCCGGAACCGGCGGTGAAGTGCGGATGAAAAACTGGTGCAACCAGTCCGGCGGCGTGACGGAAAAATTGCCGGCTGGGTGGCTGTAGCTGTTCAAGACCGATCCCTGGAGATCGATAACATCGAGGAATACCAACTGCTTCATCACCGTGGGATCGGAGAGCCGCGCCCAAAAGTCCGGACCATACTGGAGATAAACCCGGTTCATGGCCGCGTTCGTCGCGATGGAAAGCATTCCCCAGATCGCGGTGTCGTGGCGGTAGGGAGTGACGAGGAGCGGTTTTCCTTGGGAGTCGAAAACGCGGAGTTCCTTTTCCAAGGCGACGGCGATGAGGCCATCCTTGTCGAAAGCGGGAGCCACGTTCACCGCCCCGCAAATCACGTCGTCTTTTGCGTTGAAGACGGGTTTGATACTCCGCTCGGAAAAATTGACGGAATAAAGTTGCGTCCCGGACCAATAGAGCTGGTTTCTGGAGAATCCCCACATGGAGGTCTGCATTTTTTTCGGGAACGGATCGGCTTTTGAACCGGCGGGACGGAAACCCTTTGCGTCGCAGATGCCGACGCACAGTCGGCTCAGTTTGTCGTAGCCGACGAAATAATTCCCGGCGACAAGGAAAAACCAGGTTTCCTTGCTGTCGTAGCCGCGCCCGACCATCCGGACATAATTCATCGTGTTGCGCGGCATCCTCCAAGGCAGGATTTTCTCCAAATTGCGCGTTCTCTTCAAATCCCATGCCAGCGGCAGGGTCTGGCAAAATTCCTGTCCGTTGTTGTTTCCCACGTAGCGTTCGTCGGTGACCGGTTTCCCCTCCATGTCGGTCAGGGACATTCCCGAACCGTCGCCCTTCTGTGTGGAAAGGAAGATCTGGCCGTCCTTCGCGATTTGAAAATTGGTGTAAGTGGCCGGCGGGGAGTTCGGCTTGCGGGGCAGGAATTGCACGAGGGTGCCGAGCAAAAGCAAGGCCGCGTAGCTGCCCGTGAAAATGACGGCCACGCAGGCGATGCGCGCGAGCGATGGGCGGTCCCGCATCGGGCCGTTGGCCAGCATGGCTCCCCAGGCCGCCAGCAGGAACACGAGGGAAGCGCCGATCGGCAGGAGGAACGGCCAACCGGAACTCAAATGCAACATGAAGACCGGCAGGGCGGAGAGGAGGATGGCTCCCCGGCTCCCCAGCCAGCGCCCGCGATGCAGGCAAAGAAGCAGCGCCAGAAAATAGAAAACCATGCCGAAGAACACGTCGCTCAGCCCCGGCAGCAGAAGCCCGGGAACCAGCGGCGCGGCAAATTGGCCGGGCATGGCCACATAGGCGACGCTGGCCAGAAATGGCAGCGTGGCGGCGAAAAAATAGAGGCCGAGCCCGGCGGCGACCTTCCCGAAGAAGATCGTGCTGCGCGTGACCGGCCGGTGCAGCAGGGCGGCCCACTGGTCCCGGCGCAGTTCGGGAAGGATTTGCAGCGTTCCGATGGCGGCCCCGACGAGCGCGCAACCGAAGGAGGTGACGAGAAGAAAGGTCGAACCGGACAACGTGATGTTGTAGTTGTCGGACCCCTGCCGTCCCGTGGACAGCGCGTAAAACTCGGCGAGAACAAGGACAGCGAACGCGAGGGCAGCCCACTTGAAATTCTCGCGCAGTTCCTTCCAGATCATGGTTTTCATGGCGGCCTTTTTTTCGATCAAACGGGTTGGCTGTCAAAAATCTCGGTGCCGGTTGGCGGGGGCACCGGCCACTCCTCTTGGCACGTCGGGCAGTTCTCCGCATCCACTGCCCGTCGCTTCCCGCAGGCGAAGCAGGCCACGAGCCGCGACCAGTCCGCCGCGAGGCGGAAGGTGATGAATCCGGCCAGGTTGAAGGCCAGCACAAACACCGTCCACGCCCATGTGCGACCCCGCGAAAAATGCGCCCGTCGCGCCCAGAAAAATGTGGCTGCGGCAAGGAGAAGAGAAATCGCGCTGCTCCAGACGCCGGTTTCTTTCGTCGCCAACCATCCGCTTCCGAACTCCCAGGCGAGCGCGCCTTTCAGCCGGGCCGAGCCGAGCTCCGCGCCGATTTTTTGGTAGAGCAGGTTGCCGAAGAAAATCGCCGGGCTCTGCATCCGCCGCGCAAGAAATGTGCTGAGGGAATCCGGGCGCGGAGATTCCGGCAACGGAGGCAGGACATACGAATTCAAGACCCGGCCTTTGGCATCCATCACCTCCACGTGCGAGGGCATCGCTTTTTTGGTTTTTCCGTCGATCCATTCGCTGGGTTCATACCGGAGGAAAAATTTTTCTTTCGAGGCATCCACCCCGAGCGAAAGGCATCCCCAGCGATCCATGTCCTGATGGTAGGGCAGCAGGCCGATCGGAGTCCCCTTTTCGTCGTAAAGCGCCACCCCATCCCGCAGGGCGGCTCCGACGACACGCACCGAACCCTGGCCGGACGACGCCCATGCGGTAGCGACCCCATACACGGGACCGGGTGCCGGCAGCGCGGGGACGAGGAGTTCGCGCCGGGCAAGAAAGGCGACACGGATGCCGGCCGGATCGCTCAGAATCGTGCAATCCTGGTTGATCGTATCCATTTCGGTATCCGGCGGGAAAGGCACCGGCGTGGAAGACACGGGCTGGAAGCCGTTCCGGTCAAGGCGCGCGACGGGGGTTTTCAGGTTTGGCAAATAGCAGATCAGGCTTCTCTGTTTCACGAGATGAAACCACTGCTCCATGCGGGGATATTGGTAGGGGCCGTTGGCCCAGAGATAGGTTCCCGAATCCCGGTAGGAATGCGTTCCACGCCACGGTTTCCAGCCGTGAGAATCCCCGATATACGAACTCAGACGGTTGACGTAATCGATTTGGTTGCGCACCCGGTCGGGTTGAAATTTGGGGTCGGATACCGGTTTGCCCTCGGGGTCCGTCACCGAAACAACCACATTGCTGATATACTTGAGCCGCAGGGGCATTCCTTCTTTGGTCAGCTCGTAACGGACGTATTCCGAACGCGGCGAAGGCCCGACCGCGTCGAGCAGAGACTTCGCGACATTTCCCAGCCCGCACACCCCGTAAAAAACGACAGCCAGAAAAGCCAATCGCCCCGGCCAAGGGCGGGCACCGAGGCTGTCCTGGTTGTGGATAGCTCCCCACGCGGCAAACAACTGGGCCAGCGCCATCAGCGCCGCCGCCTCGACCGCCACGTAAAACAAGTTGGAATCCAGCACGAAATAGGAAGCATGGACTGCGGCCAGCAGCGGGAATGCGCGCAGGCCGCTCCAGCCCCCGCGCTGGAGCGCCAGCGCCAGCGCCGCAAAATAATAGGCCGCCCCCACGCAAATGTCCGCCACCCCCGGCCTCGCCATCTCCGGCAGGAAGGGGGCACCGAAATTCCCCGGCGTCGCCACCAGCCAGACGGCGAGGGCAAACGGGATCGTTGTCGCCGCCACATACAGGACAAACCCGCTCGCTGCTTTCCCCCAAAAGACCAGACCACGGGAAACCGGCCGGTGCAGCAGTGCCGCCCACTGGTCGCGCTTCAACTCCGGCAGGATTTGCATGAGCCCGAGAAAAAGCCCGATGGCGGGGCAGCCAAAAGTCGTGACGATCAGAAACGACTTTTTGCACAGGGTGATGCCGGAGTTGTAATAATAGTCTGGATACCCGTATTGCGTCTGGTAGAGCGCGTAGCCAAGCGCGATCCCAAATGCCAGCATGGACAGGAAGGCCCACTTGATGTTTTCCCTCAGTTCCTTCCAGACGAGCGCTTTCATGGGCATCGAGGCTCGCGCAGGAAGAAGGTTTTTTCGCCCCGCTCGCCCACGTAGCTGATGAAGGCGTCTTCGAGCGTCATCTCCACCGGCTCCAACGATTCCGGCTGCAAGGCCAGCAGCCAGGCCTCGGTCTCGGATGTCGGGTTGGCGACCGTCAGCGCGAGCTCGCGGTCCGTGCGGAAACTTTCCAGCAAACCCGGAATCTCCGGCGTGGACGGCGGCTGCCTGCGGAACTTCAAAACGTAATGGCGCAGGCGCTCGCGGAAGTGCTCGACCGTGCAATCCGCGCGCAGCGACCCGCCATCCAGGACCACGATGCGGTCGGCCACGCGCTCGACGTCGGAGAGCAGGTGCGAGGAGAACAGGATCGTGCGGTCCGGCTGGCGCGTGACGTAGAGCATGGACTGCAGCAGGCTGCGGCGCGCCACGGGATCGAGCCCGAGCGCCGGATCATCCAGCACGAGCAATTCGGGCTCAGGAGCCAGCGTCATCGCCAGGCAGAGCCCTGCCCGCTGCCCGCGCGAAAGATGCCCGGCCTTCATTTTCGGCGTCAGCCGGAAATGCGTGATCACCGACTCGAAGATGTCCTGGTTCCACTTGGAAAAGAAGCTGGCCTGGAAGTGCCCGCATTCCTTCACGGTCATCCACCCATAGACGTGGTGCCCCTCGGGAAGGTAGCCGATGCGGGCGCGCGTTTCCGGGCTGAGGCGGCGCGAGTCCTCCCCGAAGACCCGCGTCCTGCCTCGCGTCGGATCCTCGAGCCCGAGCAGCACGCGGATCGTCGTCGTTTTCCCCATGCCGTTCCTGCCCAGGAATCCGTAGATGGTCCCGCTGGGAACGGCGAGGTTGATGTCGCGCACGATTTCCCGCGTGCCATAGTATTTGGTGAGATGGTCGATCTCGATGATGGGTGTCATTTCTTCTTCCTTTGCATTGGGTTTTCACGGCGTGAAATTTCGCCCTGAATTTCGGCCCACGTTTTCTCCAAAATCCCGCGGACCTCGGGCAGCCCGGCATCCAGCAGTATCGCTTCGTGGCAAAATTGCCCCGCGGAATGCCGCAGGCGCCGCCCTCGCTCGGCAGCCGAAAAAACCTGGCGACGCTCGGCCACGAAAACCCCGCGCCCCGCCCGGCTTTCCAAAATCCCCTCCCGGATCAGCTCCTGATAAGACCGCGCCACCGTGTTGGGGTTGATGACCAGCGACTCCGCCAGCACGCGCACCGCCGGAAGTTGCTCCCCAACCTCCAGCTTCCCCACCGCAACCGCCCGCTGGAGCTGCTGCATCACCTGCCGGAAAATCGGAACATCGCTCGCCGGGGAAATGGAAAATTCCAACGTCACTAGCGTATTAGTTCATTAATACACTCGGAGGGCAAGAGTTTTTTTCGCGTTTCTTCCGGGATCCGCTCGAATCGGCCATCAGAGCCCGTTCGTTTTGCCGCGTGCGGCGGTTTACGGCGCGATCAGATGAACGGGCTGGCAACTTTGACCCCGGTTTTCACAAAATCGCGGGTGTTGCGCGTGATGACAGTCAACCCGTGCCGCTGCGCGATGGCCGCGATCTGGCTGTCGAGCGTGGGGATGAGAAGGCCGGCGGCATCCCATTTGGCTTTGAGCTGGCCCCAGACATGGGCGGAGTTTGTGCTGAAGCCGAGCACCCGGCCCTGCATGCAGTCGCAGAGCGATTGCAGCCAGTGGCGCAATTTTGTTTTGCGGGTACAGTCCGGCAATTTTTTAAATTGCATCCTCGTGCGCCACCACCGAAACAGTGGCCTGCACAAAAAACATACATCATGCCCAAAGAAATATTATACCGGCAAAACGAACGCATCGCTTTTCGGTTGAACGACGATTTTTCCGCGTCGCTGACCGACAAGACAACCCGCACCGAATGGACCATGGCGCCGGTGTGTTACCAGGAGATCGGCCCGCTTTCCGACATGGCAATCTGGAATCGCGGCGGGCGCTGCTACATGGATCGTTACCCGTCGTTTTTCAAGGCGACGCCTGCCGGCGGCGACCGGGTCGAGGTTGCGATCATGGATCCGTTGCGTGAGGAGCGTGGGAAAATCACGTGCGCGGTCACTCTCGACCAGGAATGGATCCGGTTTGAGATCGAAAGCATCGACGAGCAGTTGCCGTCGCTGATTTTCCCGCCCTACATTGAATCGGAGAGCCTCCTGATCCCGAGCGAAATCGGGCAATGGCACCGTGAACCGATCCCCGAAGCGCGGTTCATCATGCCCGCATCGGGCTGGAACATGCGGTGGTTCGGGGGGCTGCGCGGCGACAAGGGATGGATGGCCATTGTGCACGAGGGTTACCCCGACAGCGGTGTTTACATGAGCAATATGTCCGCCTGCGCGGCCTGGCAGAAGACGCTCGGCAAGTGGGCGGGCAAGAAAACCGTGCTGATCGGGTTCAGCGACAACGGTTATGTCGGAATGGCAAAAAAATTCCGCGCCTACGCGCAGGCGAACGGCCTGCACAAAACGCTCCGGGAAAAAATCCAGGAAGTTCCATCGGTCGGCAACCTGATCGGCGGGCGCTGCATCAACATGTTCCAGGCGTACACGCATCACGCCGAAAATGACCGCCTCAGCATGTCGCCCGTCACGCCCGAATCGGCCGCCCTGGACGGCAAGGTCCAGGTTCTGATCGACCACCGCGACGCATTGACGATCATCAACGAAGCCAAAAGCGCGGGCATGCAAAAGGGCTATTTCAACCTCCGCGGCTGGCTCAAGGGGGGATACGACGACTCGCACCCGGATGTCTGGCCGCCGGAGCCGTTGTTAGGCAGCCTGGATGACTTCCGGAAATTGACCCGCCAGAGCGGCCCCTTCACGACGCTGCTTCACGACAATTACCAGGACATTTACCCGCAGTCGGCCAGTTTTCCGCAGTGGGTCATGCGCACCCCCGATGGCCGTTTCAAGGCGGGCGGGACCTGGCATGGAGGGCGTTGCTATGTGATCAATTCGGCAAAAGCAATCGAGCATGCGCGCAGGAACTGGGAGCATTTCAAGACGATCGACCTGAAGGGGATTTTCCTCGACACGATCGGCGGCGCGCATTTCCAGGAGGATTATTCACCCGAGCATCTCCTGACACGCGGCGAGGATGCCCGTTCAAAATATCTGACGGCGGAATTTTTCAAAAAGCAGGGGCTGCTGGTCGGGACGGAATACGGCTCGGATTTCAGCAGCCCGGTCGTGGACTTTGTGGAGACCCGGACGACGCGCGTCCCCGGTTTCTCGATCCCGCTGTTTCAACTGGTCTATCACGATTCGGTGGTCACGCTCCGCTACAACCAGGGCACCAATGATTCCGTGGCGGCCAGCGACACCGAGGACATGCTTTGGGGATACGCAAAAATGTGGCCGGCGGGAACCCTGGAAAATTGGCGCAGCCGCCTCGGTGCGTTCAAGAGTTCGATGCAGGTTGACCAATGGCACGGGAAAATCGGCCTGGATGAAATGACCAATCATCGGTACCTGGATCCCGATTTCCTGGTCGAACAGACCGAGTTTTCATCGGGCGCCTCGATCATCGCGAACTTTTCCCATGAGGCATTTGAATACCAGGGGGCAACCATCCCGCCGGGATCATCGCTGCAGGTTTAACCAGGGCTTGTCATGGCGCAACCAGGGCATTTTCGCGGCTGCCTTTGATGAAACTCTACGTTGTCGGCGGCTTTTTCGGTTCCGGGAAGACCACCCTGATCTTGCGGCTCGCGCGCTGGCTCTGCCTGGAAAAAAAGCAGCGGCTCGTGATTGTCCAGAACGAGATCGGGAAGATCGGCATCGACGATCAGCTCCTGAAATCCGCCGGGCTTGACGTCAGCCCCCTGCTGGGCGGGTGCATCTGCTGCGACATGCAGACCGGGCTCGTTTCCGCGCTGCGCAAGATCGCGGAGGAGGACCGGGCCGACGCGGTGATTCTGGAGGCCTCTGGAATGGCGGCACCAAAAATGCTGGACCAGATCCTGCGCGCCGAGGCGCTGCCGCCGATGGAGCGCAAGTCCCTGTTTTTGATCGATCTCGCCCGGGTTCAGAAGTTGAAAAAATGGTTCTCGATTCCGTTTGTCGAAACGTATTTGCGGAGCGGCGGAATCGTGGTGGCCAATAAAATCGACGCGGTCACGGATGAATTCCGCGACCTGTTCCGCGTTCAGGCGCGGGAAGTTGCGCGGGATGTCTTGCTAGCCGAAGTGTCGCTTGCATCGGGGGAAGAGCTCCCGGATGCGATCCGGTTCATGCTGGATGTCGGTTCCGCGGAGCCCCCGCATGAGTGCGGCGTCTCGTGCGATCACGATCACCATCACGGGCAGGAGCCCGGGCCCCGCCACGAACACGGCGCACATCCGGGCGTTTGCGTCCGCCAGCGGGATGCGGTCGCCGGCGGTGGATTCCCGAAGTCCGTCGAGCAGGCGCTCGGTTCCATTGCCCGGTCGGCGACGGCTGCGGGCGGTCTGGTCGCCCACATCAAGGCCTTTGCCCAAGATAGTCGCGGCGAGTCCGCCGGATGCAGCGTGACGCACCCCGACGAGCCCCCGCGATGGAGCGCCGATCCCGGCGCGCTTTCCGGCCCTGCAATCCTGACCGTCAACGCGATCGTTTTCGGCATCGGAGAACCGGAACTCGCAGCCCTGGTCGATTCCCAATTTTGCAATCTTGACGCCTTATGACGACCCTACTAGACCTCCGACCATGAATGCCCCAAAATGTGAAGAAAAACCGGGCCGCGTGATTTCCGGCTCTGACCGCAAACTGTTTCGCGAAGTGGTCGGCCGGTATGCGGAGATAGCGCGCTCCGATGTGATCGCAGAGCGGATCCGGCTTTGGAAAAAGCACAACAGCCTGCGCCCGGAACGCCCCATGCTGCTGGTGTTTCCCGAGGGAAGCTGGGGGGAGATTTTCCAGAACGCGCCGGAACTGCAAAGGCCGCACTGCCAGGATCCGCTGCTGGCCTCGATGGAATGGCCTATCCTGTCGGCCATCTACGCCTACGAACATTTCCAGACGGATAACGCCGCGGACCTTTTTTTGCGGGTTCCCAAGACGATTTCAAATACGGGATGGGGATTGGCCCCCAGGATTTTCAAGAGCAGCGAAGACCGGGGCGCATGGAAACATGACCCGGTGGTCCTCGAGTTATCCGATTTGAAAAAGTTGCGCATGCCCGATGTCGTTTATGACGAGAAGAAATCCATGGAGGATTTTGAACTGGTCCGGGATCTCGTTGGAGACTTGATCGAGGTCCGCTCCACCGGGATGGCGCAAGTCAGTTTTCACCTCATGAGCAAGTGGGCCGAGTTCCGCGGGCTGGAGGAGATCATGATGGATATGGTCGAGAACCCGGAATGGACACACGAGGCGATCGGGTTCCTCGCCGAGGGAAACCGGCGCCTGGTCGAGCAGTATGAAAAAATGGGACTTCTGGAGTTGAACAATGACAACACCTATCATTCCACCGGGGGCAACGGGTGGACGGATGAATTGCCTGCGCCGGGATTCACCCCAGGCCATGTGCGCCCCATCGACATGTGGGTGTCGGCTGAAGTGCAGGAACTGACGATGGTCTCACCCGGAATGCACGAGGAATTCGCGCTCCGGTACGAGCGGGAACTGATCGAGCCGTTCGGGCTGGCCGGGTACGGGTGCTGCGATGATCTGACGCTGAAAATTGCCGATGTCTTGAAGGCGCCCAACATGCGGCGGATCTCCATCAGTCCGTATGCCGACGTGGACCGGTGCGCGCCGCAGCTAGGCAGCCGCTGCATCTTCTCGTGGAAACCGCGTCCGACCGATCTGGTCGGCGAATTCCATCCCGAGGGCATCCGGAAATATATCCGGCACACGTTGGAAGTCGCGGCGGAACATCATTGCGTGCTGGAGATGATTTTGAAAGACACGCACACCTGCGAGGGGCATATCGAGCGGTTCGACGCCTGGTGCAAGATCGCCCGGGAAGAGGTCGGGACGATGTTCGGCGGAGTCTGATTCATCAACAGGCCGGCGCCATGCGGCGGTCGATGACCATCAAGAAAAAGAAACAGACAATGATTGCTCAAGACCTGGTTGATATTTACGAGGATTGGTGGAACGGGCGGAACCGGAAACCGCTTCTGGCCGTCTATGTCGGCGACCCGAAATTCAAACTTGGCGATCATATGCCGCCCTGGATGGATCGGTCCGTGCCGGGATACAAACTCTTCAGCTACGCCCTTTCTTTTTGCGAAAAGGAAAAATCGTTCCGGCCGTTGCACGATGTTTTTGATCTCCACGAAACCTCCTCGAAACTCTCCGGCCTCGAATACCTTGGAGCCGCATTTCCAACGATGCGAACCGATTTTGGAGCGGTGCCGGTCGCCGGGGTCATCAGCGGGTTTGCGGAATTTGACATGGCCTCCAAGTCGATGTGGTTCGAGCTTGCCGAGGGATGGAGCCTGGAGCGAATCGCAGCCCTGCCGGAGGATGCCAGTTCCCCATGGGCTGATCTTTGTCGCGGCGCGGGAAGGGAAGCCGTTCAACGGTTCGGCGGGCGCATCTTGATGGTGGAACCCGCGATGTTCGGTCGCCTTGATGTGCTGGCGGCGTTGCGCTCTACCGGACAACTCCTCATGGATTGCATGGATTCTCCCGAGCTGGTTCATGCGGCTCTCGCAGCCCTCGAACCGATCTTTTGGCGTTACTGGGATGAGACGCGGGCGCTTCTCGCCCCTTGCAACCAGGGTCTTTATTCCAGCTGGATCGGGGTGCTTTCAAACCGGCCTTACGCCACGAGCCAGGCTGATTTTTCGGTCATGCTCTCTCCCGCGCTGTTCGAGGAGTTCGCGCTGCCCGGCATCCGCCGCGAGGCCGAGCGCATCGGGCGGACGGCCTATCATCTCGACGGGCCGGAGCAGATCAAATATCTCGACATGATTCTCGCGATACCGGAGGTCCGGGCCATTCAATGGCCGCCTTATCCGGGGCTTTCAGTGCTCAAGGGCGACTGCGATGAAATGATCCGCAAGGTGATCGACAGCGGGCGCCGGCTGGTCATGAGCGAAATCCCGCCCGACCCCGGAGCGGTCCGAACCCTGTTCTCCAGGTTCCCGGGCGAAGCTTTTCATCTGAGCATGTGGGCGCCGGATGTCGAAACCGGTAAAAAAGTGGTGAAAGAATCCGGGGCGTGAGGGCGCGGAAACGGTTTTAAATGATTCGTGACTTTCCGACGGGTTTGATGAAAAAATTATGCCCTTCATGTTCCCGCTCCCTTGACCTTGAAAAACGCGCAGAGTCGCAAACCCGGAAGTTTCATCTGTTGAAGGAGAGGGCCGGGAAAAACAGAAAGCCAATATCATAAATGAAAGCCAAAGCACTGCTTGTCCAAGGAGTCGATCTGATCACGGTCGGCGATGTTGAAATCCCGTCGCCGGGCCCAGGGGAGGTGCTCATCGAGACGGAATATTCCGGGGTGAGCCCGGGAACGGAACTGCGATGCCTGAAAGTCCAGCCGCCCAGCACAGCCTTGCCTTTTATTCCAGGGTATTCGCTTGCCGGCACCATTGTTTCGGCCGGGCCGCAAACATCCATTGCCTTGGGGACCCGGGTTTATGCTTCAGGCACAAGGGCCGCCTCCTGTGCCACGCAGTGGGGAGGGCATGTGAGCCACGCGGTCGCCAGGGAAACCGACGTGTATCCCATTGGTGATTCGATCGACATTCTTGATGCCTCCCTGATCGCGCTTCTCGGGATTGCGTATCACGGGGTCCGGCTCTGCTCGGCCAAGCCGCACGAAAGGGTGGCAGTCATCGGGCTCGGGCCCATCGGCCAGATTTCAGCGCGGTTGCACCAGCTGACCGGAGCCCATGTCGTGGCAGCCGATGTCACTCCCTGGCGGGTTGATCTGGCGGCCAAGGCCGGCATCGAATCCCTGCTGGTTTCCGGCTCGATTCAGGACGCTTTTGCAACGGCCTTTCCCGCCGGCGCAGATCTGGTCGTGGATTCCACCGGCGCGCCAGCCGTCCTCAAAGAGGCGGTCAAGATCGCGGCAGACAAGCCGTGGGACGATTCGCAAAATCCCGGCGCGCGCGTGGTGGTGCAGGGAAGCTACGCCGGTGAATTCGCCATTCCCTACCAGGCGGCGTTCATGAAGGAACTCTCTTTCTGTATTCCGCGGAACGTGCAGCCGACGGACACCCGCGCGGTCATTGATCTGCTGTCCCGCAAAAAGTTGCAGGTGCGGGATTTGATCGGCGATGTCATCTGCCCCGCCGATGCCGGGCCCGCTTACCAGGATTTGCAACAGCAACAAAACAACTGGCTGACATTCGCATTTCAATGGAAATCCCTATGAATAAAAAAATCCGCTGGGGCGTATTAAGCACGTCGAATATCGCGCAATCCGCGTTGATTCCGGCCATCGGGAAATCCTGCAACGGCGAGGTGGTCGCCATTGCCAGCCGGGACGAGTCGAAGGCCCGGGAGGTTGCCGGGCGGCTGGGCATCCCCAAAGTTTTTGGAAGTTATGAGGCCCTGATCCAAGATCCGGAAGTGGACGCCATTTACAATCCGCTCCCCGTCGCCATGCACGCCGAATGGAGCCTGCGTTGCGCGGAAGCCGGCAAACCGGTGCTGTGCGAAAAACCGCTTGCGGCAAACTCCCTGGAAGCGCGCACGATGAAGAAGGAATTCGCCCGGCGGAAGCTTCTGCTGGGCGAGGCGATCATGTATCATTTTCATCCTCTCACCCGCCAGGCCGTCGCGCTGGTGCGCTCCGGGGTCGTCGGCAGGGTGAGAGCTTTGCATTCCACATTTCATGTCAATATCACCGGGGGAGATATTCGTTTCCAAAAGAACCTCGGAGGCGGCGGACTGCTGGATGTGGGCTCCTATTGCGTGAGTGTGATGAGGCTGCTGGCCGGCGAAGAACCGGACCGGGTGGCCGGGTTTAATAATATCGGCGTCATTAGCCAGGTGGATGAAACCTTCCAGGGGTTGCTCCACTTCCCATCGGGAATCCTGGGGAATTTTAGCTGCGGGTTGCGCACCTTTTTCGATTGCAACTATGAAATCAGCGGTTCCAAAGGGCGCATTCTGGTCGATGCCGGCGCGATGTGCGCATGGCCGGGCGGCGAATTTAAAATCAGAGTCTGGTCGGAACTTGAATCGCCGGATTACCGGGAAATCGTCGTCCCTCCTGCAAACCCTTATGTTTTGCTGGTCGAAGATTTTGCCGATGCCCTCCTCTCCAAACGGCCGCTGACCGTTCCTGTCAGCGAATCGATCCGCAATTTGAAGGTTATCGACCGCCTGTTCAAGGGCGCCCGGGTTTTTCAGGCCCCCGATGAGATGGGTTGAGCGACGGACGGCGCGGTTGCTGGTTCGCGCGCCGTCGCCGTCCGACGGGCCGGAACTGAACGCCGCAGTGCTTGAACCAATCGACGCGTTAACTGACACAACATCCAGCCCATGCTTCCCGATTCCGAGATGAGGAATGCTAACGAAAGACCGATCATGCAACTCCGTTTGCTGGAATCCTCCGATGTATCATGGGCGGCGCGCGTGATCCTTGAACGGTGGGGTGGGCCGTTCGTGGTCTCCAAAGGAAGAATGCATGACACACGAAAGCTACCGGGCCTTGTCGCATCCATTGAGGGCCGCCCTGTAGGTCTTCTAACCTTCTGCAAGCGGTATTCTCAGATCGAGATTGTAACTCTGGATGCCCTTGAGGAGGGGAAAGGCATCGGGCGGGCGCTTGTCAAAGCGGTCTGCGCACATGCCGCAAAGATCGGTGTCAGGAGAATATGGCTTATTACGAGCAATGATAACGTCGGTGCGGTTGCATTTTACACTCGCCGCGGGTTCCGGTTGGTCCACGTTTGGCTCGATGCAATCACAGAAGCGAGGAAACTCAAGCCGCAGATCCCGGAGAAAGACGACCGCGGTGTGCCGATTCGGGATGAACTTGAGTTCGAGATGAGAACTCAAAAATAGACTTGCGCAAGCCGGATTTCCCTCGCTAAGTTCCCGCCATCGTTTTCAAAGCAGGGGTCCCGCGTGTGCGGGATGCGTTTTGGAAATCGGGTCTCGCGGAATCCCTGGCCGCCCCTCGCCGGGGTTGCGCTTAGTCGGAGCCCTGGTGGATCAACCAATAACCACCAGAAAAACATGCTCAACGAAACACTTAAAACGATCCACTCCCAGCGCAGCACGCATGGGGATTTTCTACTCGATGTCGTACCGATTGCCGATCAAGAGACCATCCTGGCCGCAGCCGTCCGAGCTCCTTCGGCCTCCAACAGACAAGCCTACTCCATCATCGTCGTCGAAGATCGGGGGGTGATGCAAGAACTGCTCGGTTATCAAGCCGGATTGGCGCTGATCTTCTGCAACGACACTACCCGCTTGGATGATCTGGCCAAGAGCCTTGGCGCAGATTATCCGTTTAACCCGACATCGAGGCTCACCACCGGCATCTTCGACGTCGGCTGCGCTGCCCAGAACGCGGCCTTGGCGGCCACCTCGCTGGGATGGGGAACCCTGTTCACCAACTGCCTTCATCGTGGCGATGTGCGACGCTCCTGGCGCATACTGGGTCTGCCCGATCAACATTGTCTGCCGGTCATCGCCTTACTGGTGGGGAGATCAGCTCATGAAGGCCTGCCAAAACAGCGTTGGTGCGGGCCGGGACTCGTTCATCGTGGAACTTATCAGCGCCTGACTCCGGAGCAGATACAGTCCCAGATCAATGCCATCGATCATCCAGAAGCAGGCTTTCAAGCCGATTATGAAGATTACAAGGCCCATGGATTCACTCATCGTCTGTCCGCCTATTTCGCCAACAGCGTCGGTGGACCTGCCCACGACACACAGCATCCACACCCTCTGGATCCAGTCTTGATGGAAATGGGATTCGTCTTCCAACCCGCGAGGAACGCATGATTATCACGGGTGTCCGGTTAACTGACTGATGATGTTTTGGAAAATTCATAAAATGAGAGGCTTGCGTCGCGAAACTGATGTGAGGGATTTGAATTGCGCCGTGGCCTCTGCCAGCCTTCCCGGCCATGAACTCTGGCCGCTACGTCCTCTCGCAAATTCTCGACCTCGTG
>Ga0209697_10002325_pt1 | contig 27574 bp, 15 predicted proteins | sample AliMusrvi5mmetaG_FD_184115 | JGI IMG/M metagenome (GOLD analysis project Ga0209697, IMG submission 184115) | Freshwater lake bacterial and archeal communities from Alinen Mustajarvi, Finland, to study Microbial Dark Matter (Phase II) - Alinen... | ecosystem: Environmental > Aquatic > Freshwater... | reverse complement strand
GCCGTGAAGAAACTCGGTGGGTATTACGGGCCGATCATCGACGCCCCGGATAATCCGGACGGCAAATACCGGAACGTCTTCTCCTTTGCCGCCGGTGCGCATCCCTATTACGGGCACATGTGGGGGGCGTTTGCCACCCGCTATTCCGCGCTCATCTGGGATAACGCCCTGCAGCGCATCCATTCGTCGGAGAATATCGTGCTGGCGCCGGACAGCGTCTGGTGGCAGCAGTGGGTCTTCCTGCGCCCCATTGACGGGAAGCATCAGCAACTCATCATCCATCTCATCAATCCACCGGCGAAGTCCGTGGTGGGTGAGGCGACGAAGCCGGAAGATATGCCGGCGCCGGTGAAAAACGTGGAGGTGCGCGTGCTGCCCGCGTTACTGCAAGGCTGGACGCCGACGCGTGCGACGCGGGTGAGCCCGGAGCCGAAACTCCAGGAACCGGTGCCGATCGAGCCGGCGGAAGGGATGTATAAACTCACCGTGCCGGAAGTGGCGCTGTGGAACATCCTGGTGATCGATTTTGAGAAAAAGGGAGGACGCTAACATGAGAAAATGCCAAGGGAACAAGGCAAACTGCAAACTGCAAATCACGGCAGTGCTACTCGGATTTGTGTTGGCGATGTCTGCCCTCCCCGCGTGTGCGGCAACGAGCGCAACGAAAACCGGCGACGTGATCGCCATGCAGAACGATCAGGTGAAGCTGACGATCGACCTGAAACTCGGCGCGCGCGTGGATACTTTTACCTATAAACCCTTTGGGGAGAATATCGTCTATCCCGTCTCTTCCAGCGGCGGACTGCTGATGGATCACGTCTGGGAGCAAATCTGGCCCGGTGAATTTCTCTACCAACCCTACGACGCCGAGATCGTGAAAGCCGGCCCGGAAGAGGCTGTCGTGCGCGTCTGGCGCGTGGGGAAAGAGATCACTACCAAAGGGATTCGCTTCGAACGGCTGATCACCCTTAAGGACGGTGACCGCGCGCTGCACTGCACTGTCTCCCTTACCAATACCACCACGGAAGGCAAGATCACCGGCTACTGGAGCCAGAACAACTTCTGGTTCGGTGGCGGCAAAGAACGGATGACCTGGGCCCGGCCCATGACCCGTGGCGTGGACCAGATCGGCAGGGATCAGGCGGGGATGGAGTGGTATACCAACCTCACCACCGGCTCCTGGTATTACATCGACGACTCTACTGCCGGTTGGAACGGAGCGTATAACGCGGAGCGTCGGCAGGGGATGATGTGCCTGATGGACTATAACGACCTCTGGCGCGTTTACGACAACCTGGAGGCGGTCACCACCGAATGGATGTATGACAAGGTGGCCATCCCCGGCGGAAAGACGTGGAAGACGGAAATTACCCTCATTCCGGTGGCGGGCATGACCGGCTTCAAGCACGGCAGTTCCGAACTGGTGGCCAACTTCACCGTGACGCCGGCGCCGGGCGGACTCACCATCACCCATCAATTGACCAAAGGGCTGATCGGTCTGAAAGATGTCACCGTCAACACCAAAGTATGGGGACTGAAGAAGCCGTGGACGGCGACGACGGCGGAAGTCAAATTTGCCGAGTTGACCACCGAGACCCAGCAGGCCGTGGTGACGGCCACCGGCGTGGAGTCGATGCCGGCGGGCATTGCGGTGACGGTGACTGGCACCGGGCCGGCGGGGCCGGTGACGGTGCACTACGGCGATTACTACGGCGGCGTAGAGGGAGCCAATAACGATCCCTTCATCATGAAGCCGTATCTCGCCTGTGACCGCCCGGTGAAGAAGAAGGTCTTCCTCAAGCCGGATGTCATTAAATATGTGCCGAACGCGGAGCCGAAGGTGCTCTATCTGCGCGGGCTGTGGACGGACTATTTCCGGGTGGACGCGGCGATCAAGGCGGCCTTCCCCACCGCGACGGTCCGCGATGGGTATCTGGACGCCTCGCCGGTGGGGTTGGCGCTGACATATTTCCCCGGCGATTATCCGTCGCTGCTGGGGTATGACCTGGTGATTATGGGGAACGTGCCGGCGGCGCCGCTGGACCTGGTGGGCCAGGAGATGCTGAAGGATTACCTGCAGGCCGGCGGCAACTTGCTGCTGCTGGGCGGCGACCAGTCCTTCGGACAGGCGGGGTATACCAATCCAGTCCTCATCGACCTGCTGCCGGTGGAACTGGGCGGCGCCTATAATTGGCGAAAATTGGCCGGCGACAACACGCTGAAAGTCACCGCCGATGCCCCGGCAACCCACGGCGTCACCTTCGGTGCGAAGGATGCCGTCTATTACAGCCACCTTTGCACCCCCAAAGCCGGCGCCGTCACCGCCGTGAAAGCCGGCGACCACCCCATCCTGGTGCTGGGCGTCACCCCCAGCGGTGGCCGGGTGGCCTGCGTCCTGGCCACGCCATTTGGTAAACCCACCAAAGGCGAAACCCCGTTTTGGGATGCCCCCGCCTGGCTGACAATGATGCGCAACACCGTGGGCTGGTTGGCGAAACACTAACCTTAACCGTTCAGGCATTTCTGGCGCGCGAGCGTCCCCGCGAGTATGGTTGAGACCACCTACAACTGGCGCGCGAGCGTCCCCGCGAGCACTCCGGTGGTTGAGTAGACTACGGATGGTCGTATCGAAACCACCGGAGTGCTCGCGGGGACGCTCGCGCGCCGGAAATGCCTGAACGGTTACCATTAATCTACCGCCGCAGATTAACTGCTGATACCAATCGGATATCCAGCATATATTTCGGATCAACAGGATAAGATTAGGACTTTCGCTTCATGATACGCGCCAACATACGGCTCTGTGAGTGCTCGTAAAACCCGATTATAAGCGCGCTTCAGCGTGCTTGTCCTCTTTGCCACGTCCTTCAGGGCGTGGCCAAGGGTTGCCGACACCGTAAACCGGCGCGTGAAGCAATAGTCCCGGAGAAATGCGCATCCTACCCATCCTAAAAAAACATCCTGCCAATCCTGTGAATTCATACGCACATTTTGCTTCCTGGAGGTCTCCATGCGTTTCTCAAGTATAGTTGCGCTGCTCATCATCGGACTGTGGGCCACGGCGATTCAACCTGTGTGCGCGGCGAATACCGCGGTCGAGATCACCGGTCTCGTGACTAACAAAGTCCGTTACCTGCGCCAGGAAGCCGGTGTGCTTCGGCTGACGCTGCACAACACCACTGCAACCGAGCAGGTGGTGATGGTGGAAGGCGAGTTGGTGCAGGAGTTGTCGCGCGCGACGCCGCTGACGGCACGACCGGCGACGGTGCCCGCGGGACAAAATGCCACCATCGAGGTGCCGTTCAGCGCGCCCGCCGGCGATTACGGCTGTGCCGTCCGCATCCGCGTGAAGCAGGAAAACACCGTGCTGGCGCAGGGGCAGGAGATGTTTGCCATCTGTGATACCGTCTGGCCGGTGGCGATTGGGTCGAGTCTGACCATCATGGATATGTCGGGCCGTCCCTGGCAGAACCCGGCCCAGGACATGGCGATCGCCCGGGCGCGCTATTACAACTGGTGGGAGAAGATGTTCTGGCCGCCGGATGACTGGGGGGATATGACCCCAAGCGCGGAAAGCTGGTATAGCGGGCAGGGTGGGCGCTACGAAGTAAAAAAGGTGTTGAAAGAATGCGTCCGCCTGGCGAAAGCCAACGGCATCGCTTCCATCACCTACGGCAAAAGCACCGGCGGCGGCCCGGCCGGCTGGGAGATCGCGCGCCGGCATCCGGAATGGTTCAAGCAGGACGCGGCGGGCCGTGTCGTCGGCACCTATGACACCGGTCTTTTCGCGCAGTGGGATACCTTGCCGAAATTCAATGGGCGCGCCTGGCATTATCTGTATCCCAACCTCTCGCGCCTCGACGCGCTCGATCACGGCATCGATGAAATCCTCCATTCCGCGCAGGAATACGGGTGGGACGGTGTGCGTTTCGACGGCGATTTTACCTGGGTGGGGAACGACGAAGTCGGCGCGCGCAATCAGCGCCGGATGAAAGAGCGCATCTGGGCCCAGTTGCCGCACTTCGTCTTCGGCTTCAACGAAGGTTATGGTCCACCGAATACCGATCCCGACACCTGGTCGCATGCCGTGCGGGAAAGTTTGGCGGGCGGCGGTCATTGGATGAATGAGGGGGTCGGCAATAACGATTTCGGCTATGCGACAAATGGGAAATACACCTCTTTCCACGACTACTGGACCCGCGAGAGCGCGGGAGCCGATCAATTACGCAAAATTGGCGCGTCGTACCACTTCATCTACTATCTGCCGAAAGAGTATCGGGGATGGTACAAATTCGTGCTGGGTACCAGCGCCGGCGCGCATCCGGTGTATGGCGAAAGCCATGGCGTGCCGGGGTGCGCAAATTGGGGACGCTTCCTCACCCGCTGGTCAGCCTGCGTATGGGATATCAATCTGCGCAATCGTCCGGATACCGAATTGTCGGTAAATGCGCCGCTCTGGACGGCGGTGAAGGAGCGGGTGATCGACGTGCATACCGCTGCCACCGTCGCCCACCTGATCCTGCCGCCGACGACCGATGATGTCACCGCCACCGACGTGAAAATGTCGGCGCCGGCGCGGAACGTGGTGGTACGCGTGCGCATTCCCGCCCACGAGCAAGTGCTGCGTGCCGCGGCCATTGCGCCGGAACATCCCGACGATGCCCTGTCGCTGCCGGTAATGCGGGAAGGTGAATGGGCAAGTGTCACCGTGCCGGAAGTCACCTCCTGGACGATGGTCGTCTTCGAGCACGCTGGGAAGTATACCGTGCCGGCGTATCCGAAATTCACCGAACCCGTGAACGCGGCGCAGGTGAAAGCGGGCGCGGAAGCGGACAACGGCAAGTTGGCGCGCGACCCGCTGCGGCCCGATCTGCCGCAACCGGGCACGAAGACGGCGCCGCGCGTGCGCGTGCTGGAGATGGAGAACCTGTATCAGACCCAGGCCAAGGTCGAGCACGACCCCGATGCGTCCGGCGGTGCCTGCGTGCGCGCCGATTCTACCATGACCAATTCCACCCTGATCAGCCACGCGTTTTTTCCCGACGTCACTCCGGGCCACTACCGAGCCACCTACCGGATGAAGTTGAAGTCGAAGACCGACGCTGCCGGCAAGCCGATCTGGGCGGGATTTGGGCTCTATGTTGCACTGGGGACGAAGCAGTTGTGGCTGAAAGAGATCGGGCCCAACGACTTCACCACCCCCGGCAATTATGAAACGTTCACCGTGGATTTCGACTTCCTGGGTGAAGGCAGCACCATCTCGGTGTGCGCATTCTGGCGCGGGCAAAAAGCCGGCGGCACGATCTATATTGATAACGTCAGTCTGGAGCAACTGGCCACCTTCAACGATGCGCAGTTAGCCGAAAAGCTGAAATATGTCGCGCCGACGAAGGTGAAACCGGGTGGCGGCCCCGGATTGGATGTGCTGGTGCTCAATGGACTCTACAGCGACCGTTACCGCCTGCCCGCGGCGTTGGCGCAATTCGGCGCTGTGCAGGATATCACGCCTAAACCCAACACAAAGTCGGACACCCCGGATGCGCCCGCGGCAGCGGCAGCTCCCGTCCCCGATCTTCGCGTCGCCAATGCCACCGTATTAGTGGAAGAGAACACCGCCACCCTCTCCGGCTATTCGAAGAATATAGCTGAGCTCTGCCGCTACGATGTGGTGGTGTTGGCCAATGCCGACGCTTCCTGGCTGGGTTTCTCCGGACGGGCGGCGCTCCGCGAGTTCGTCAACGCCGGCGGCGGTCTGCTGGTGCTGGGCGGGAGTTACAGCTTGGGGCAGGGATATTTTATCGACACTTTCCTGGCCGACATATTGCCGGTGAATGTGCTGTCGGTGCGTGACGCGCAGCCGGCCTCTCCGCCCTTGACGCTGAAACCGGCGTCCACCGGACTGGCGCGTGTCTTGCCGGCCACGGTCTGGACGCCTGCCCCGTCACTCTACTGGCGGCATCGCGTCACCCTCAAGCCGGGGGCGACGGTGCAACTGCTGGCCGGCACTGAGCCGGTATTGATCACCGGAACCTACGGCAAAGGCCGGGTAGCGGTCTTCACCGGTACCGTCCTCGGACAGCCGGCCGGAAAAGACCTGCCGTTCTGGGAGTGGACCGGCTGGCCGACGCTCATGCATCAGACGATTGGCTGGCTGGGTACGACGACCTATTTGACCTTTGCGCATTGAGAGGAATCACATGACAGCAACGCTCAAGTCTCTGGCCGCGGGTGTCGGCTTCAACAAAGGTGCGAGCTGGAACGAGAGCGAGAGCTACCGCGATCCCGTCAGTCTCCGGCATGGGCGCCGGCTGACCACGGCAGGCGAGATCAATATGACGCCCTCCTACCACACGGACAGTTGTTTCACTGCCGATGGCAAGTACCTGGTCTTTGCCACCGTGCGCGCGGGGTTGTTCGCGGTATGCAAGTCTGAGATCAGCACCGGCGACCTGACGGTGTTGACCGATCCTGTGCCCGCGGAATCCGTCTACGCGGACGAGATGTCATTTGCCGCGGAAGCGGGCTGGGTGCTCTACAACTCCCGCCAGGCGATCTGCGCGGTACAACTCGACACCCTGGAGGAACGCGTAGTCCGTCGGGTCGATCCGGCGACGGAGCGCATCTCCATTCCCGGCATCACGGCGGATGGCCGGCGGGTAGCCTACACGGTGTTCCCGGCGACACCGCCGGAAATCGCCGCCGGTGGTGATACGCTGGCGGAGTATCGGTATTTCACCGAGCAGCGCAATATGGAGATCCGCCTGGTGGAAACGGATCTGACAGGGTCTCCCGAGCAACTGCTGTATGCGGAAAAAGAGTGCTGTTGCGGCCATGTGCAATATGCCCCCGGCAATCCCGACTTGTTACTGATGGACAAAGGCTATGCTCCGCTGTTCGACTGGGGCTCGGACGGGGTGCGTAATCGCGTGCACGTCTTCGAACGCCGTAGCGGTCAAACGCGGTCATTGCCTCCCCGCTGTGGAAAACCGTTTCAGGTCCACAGCACGTGGAGTTTCGATGGTCGGCGCGTGCTCTACCACGGTTGGTTGGGCCGGGACAACCACAGCGGATGGCACTACTCCGTCCTTGGGCTTGATGGGACGGTCGAACAGGAATTCGAGTTCCCTGGGACGTGCCACTACGGGCATATTTCCGCCGCTGCCGACCGGCCGGCATGGATTCTCGACGGCAATGTGACGTCCGACCTGCTGCTCTGGCTCTACTGGGACCGCGACACCCCGCGCCTGGAAGTGATCGGTCGCCACGGGACCGAATGGGGCAATCAAATGACTCACCCCCACGCGCACAACTCCCGCGGCGGACGCTACCTTTCGTTCAATACCGCACGGCATGGGCGGGTAGATGTGTGCGTGCTGGCGATCTGAAAGGCTGGTTTTTACTAGTAGTCCGTCAATGTGAAAAGCGAACACCATGGTATAAAGAAAGCGTCGCATGCCGTCAAAGCGCGCTTCAGCGTGCGTGTCCCAGTTTGCCACGTCCTTCAGGGCGTGGCCACCGGCAAGGCAGGCCATGGTTGATCCCAGCACATTTAAATTGACGAACTACTAGACCACGCTGGCTAAAGCATGGTCGCGCACGGTGAAAGAAAATTCGGTAGTCCGTACCCGCCGTTGCGCGTGCTTTTTGCCTCGCCACCCTGTGGGAAGTTGCGAAACCGGCTGCAATATGCAGAGAAGGCATCGGATTCACCGCGAAGGTAATAGCGACAACTCTTTGCGCCTTTGCGAGAAAATAATGCTCTGTTGATTGATTCACGCAAAGACGCATAGCAGACAACAACTAATGTGCCAGATAGAATTGACCCAATGCTTTGTTCTGTCAAAGCGCGCTTCAGCGTGCTTCCCAAGGCACTGGCCACGTCCTTCAGGGCGTGGCCACCGGGCATGCCGCTACCCCATTTGCAGCGTTAGACGATCTGCTGCCGATTCTCTGCGGTGGCGAATGACATCATCCCATCCGACGGCTACTGGGCGCGGGGAGTTCCCAAAGTTTCCGTGGTTCCGGGCCGGACCAATCGCGCACCGAGCACCCGATATACTCGATCCCGTCTTTCCAGTCATCACGCGCGTTGTAAAACAGCCATAACTTGCCGGCAAAGTACCGCAGATCGAGTTGATAGACAATGGCTTTCTTCCATCCCTCGCCGGACGGAAGAATGATCGGATTATACGGCGCGTCTTGCCAGGTGACGCCGTCTTCGCTCATTAACACGCTGATGGCCGAACGCGACCGGCCCTCGTCGTCCAGGTACAGGCCGTTGATCAGCGCCACATACGCCTCGCCGTAGCCGAAAACCTTCATGCCGCCGGTGCCGAAACTGCGGTACCAGTGTGCTGCGTCTGGCGATAAGATGGGGGTGGGGCGCTTGTGATACGGTCCGAGCACGTCAGTGGATTCCGCGTAACCGATATGCTTGGGCTCCTCATAGCCGCAGTCGTCCAGCCAGACGGTTCCTCCGCAATAGTAGAGTCGCCATCGTCCATCGGGCAGTTGTACGACACACGGATTGCGGACTTGGATCGGATGGCCTTCCCGTTCCCAGTCAAATTCCGGCGTTAAAACCGAAACCGGCTCACTCCAATGGACGAGATCGTCCGAGGTGCGAACGTTGATGAGCACCTCATCGCTATATTGGGTACAGAACAGAATCCAGCGTGTGCCGTCTGTCGTGAGCGACACTGGCCCGATTAGCCAATCCGCGTAGTCATCAACCAACTGCCACTGAATTCCGTTATGCGAGACGAAATGGTAGAGGTGCCCGTAATGACAAAACAGGTGCCACCGATCGTCGAACTCCCCCGGCAACACCACCTGCGGATCCCCGATGGCCGGCCCCCAGGTGCCTTCTAGCGGAAGAATGATCGGGTTCTCCGCCAAATCCTGCCATCCCTCGCGCTCCCATGCTGGAAACTCAACTGGTATCACACTAACCTCCTTTTACCTCGAAGCAATGACGCTTCAGAGGCTGACACGAGCTAATGATTGCATTTCAGGTACAATCGCGCCGTGCTCGCGCAGCAAATCACGCACGTCCTCCAGCGCCAGCGCTTCCGGATCGAGTCCGGTGCGCGCGCTGAGCGCGGCCATGGCGCCGGCGGCCTGCCCCATCGCCATGCACGGGCATTCCACGCGCAGTGCGGAATTGGCCAGCCGATCGCTGGAGACACAACGACCGGCGGCGATAAGAAAGCGGCTCCCGGCGGGGAGCAGCGCACCTCGCGGAATCGTCGGCAACACCTGCGCGTTAAGTTGGCGCCAGTTGATGCCCAGGCCATCATTAAGGTGCTCGTCGATCGGGTAGAACGCGTAACAGACGGCATCGTCATACACCATACCCGCTTCGTAATCCGCGACGCTGATGGTGGCTTTGCCTGCAATGGTGATCGTTTCGCGGATGCCGACTTCGGCGCAACTCGATGCCACGCGGAACTGTTCGAGTCCGGGTTGCTTGCGGAAGAAGCGGAACATACGTAGCATGGCCTGCCGCGCCTCGATCTCCGCCGCCGATCGGCCCTCGCTGGTCTCGGCTCGCGGCGCTCGCAAATGATTGGCATTGCGACCGTAACGGCGCAAGAAAGCTTCCGGGTCGCTTCCGTACCATGACACATCGGTGTTTTTCAATTCACCGGCGGCAACGGCCAGTTCCGCCGCTTTCGCGAGCGCGGGGTAGTCCAGCGTGTTCGGATCGTATCCCGTGCACTCCATCTGCAGCGTCGCCGGCTGCGTGATGTCGGGACGGATGACGTTAAAGCCGGCCAATTCAACCAGGTTCGCGTCGCCGGTGGCGTCGATCAGCACCAGGGTGTTGAAGGTGCGCAGTCCGAGCTTCGTGCAAACCGTCAGTGTCCACGCGTCCTCCGCGCGGGTGACGACGGCGGGCATAGCATGCAACAGCACCTCGACCCCCGCCTCAAGGACGGCGGTGTCGCATAGCGCGGCGAAGATGCTCTTATCGATAAGCGGAAAGTCAGCCGTTTCGGACACCGTCTCACCGGTTTCCTCCAGTGTGCGGCGCACTAACTCCCAGCCGATGCCGCCGATAACCTGCCGGCCCCAGGCGAAAAAATGCGCCGGCGCATTGATGCCGGCGATGGTGATTGTCCCGCCGAGAATGCCGTTCTTCTCGACGAGTAAGGTCCGTGCGCCCGCGCGTCCCGCCTGGATCGCCGCGACGACTCCGGCTGTTCCGCCCCCTACCACAATGACATCGTATGGTGTCTGCATGTTGTCTCTTCCTCGCCTTAAGCTTGCGTTCCCGTCACCACGATCTGAATATTATTGTATGTGTAACACCGCTTGCTCTCCTCGCAACCAGTGATCTCGCATAGTTGACGCATCACCTGTTTGCATGCCAACCGGTGATGCACTGATATTATCGCCGATTCGCCTGCAGCATCATTCTAATCGCATCGAGGCGAGCAGTTCCGTCCTGCAGGGTGGGAACGATCCAGCCACCCTCGTCATTCTCGTTCCAGGCGTAAATCAGGCTTGTGCATGCCGGGGCGGCAGCGCTGTGCTGCGCCATCCACTCCAAGGAATCTTTCAAATGCTCGCTGAGTTCCTGTGGTGTGGCCGTCTCGACATATTTATCGAGTCCGACTCCCGGTTGCTGCCAGGTTTCCCACGGCATCGGACGCTCGATGCGCGGGCGGCGATCCCACCCCGCGGTAACAATCGGCACCACCGCGGTTCCCGTGGCGCGACACGCCTCCCAAAACTTGGTATCCGCCTGCGCCTGTTGCTGGTAAGGGGTGGCCGCGTGCGGGGCATAGGGCATGGTGTAGCTGCTGATGGCGTCTCCGCCCAGTTGTTCGACCCACTTCGCTCCATGCGTGGGAGAGAAGTCCAGGATGACGAGATAGGGATCACCCATGCTTTTTGCGCGCAACGTCATTCGTAAGGTGTCGAGCACCTCGCGGAACGCCTGCACGGTCGTCCACTGTTTGGCGATTTGGGCTTCATCGAGAAAGCCCAGGTAGAGCAACGGACGATGTTGCAGCACGGTCTGATAGCCCGGCTCCTGCATGAGCCGGGTGACCCGTTCCACGAATGCCGGATCATGCCAGCGAGGAGCTTCCGTGAGTAGGCAAAAGCCGATTTTCTCCCGTTGCCGGCTGCTCAAATAGCGCTGCAGCCCCAGGCTCATGGCATCGCCTTCGGGATAGGTGACAAAAGCCCAGTAATCGAGCCCCGCCCCGGCGGCATACGCGATTTCCCGGTCCATCACCTCCTGCGCCGTGCCGTCGATGCTGACCTGGTCCTCGCCGGTCACTACGGCAAAAAAAGGCAGTCGCCAGTGATATTTCGCCGGGCTCAACGCGTGCTCGACCGCCTTGCCTGGCACACCATGTTCGCCATGCCAGGCATCCCAGCGAATGGCACCCACCAACGGATGCGTCGTTTCTACCATGGTATCTGCTCCTTTTACTCCCAGCACGAACGAGCCGAGTATAATAGCTAGCCATACACCAAAAAGTCGCATGGTATTCCTGATCACGAAAGCTAGAGCGTGTTTACGCAAGGTGAACAAAAGCTCGGTAGTCCGCGCACGCTGTGGCGCGTGGTTGTGCATGGCCACTACGGGTGGATGAGAAAAAAACCACGCGCTACCGGCGGTAGCGATTCTCTTGCGCAAACGCGCTTCCGTCTTCGTGATCTAGCAGCCTGTTGAAGAACTCCGGTGGTCAGATCGCTGAGAGATTCTTTCGCCGGTGTGTGTCGCAATTGCGAGACGTATCTGGCGTTATACGGTGAGCAATTGCGACGCGCACCGGCGGAAGAAGATCCAGCGAGGTGACCACCGGAGTTCTACAACAGGCTGCTGGCAGTTGGTTGACCATCGATCACACCCCTGGCTGGATATGATCATACCAGCCGGCAGACAAAAGTAACAGTGGCAGCCGTGTTGTGGGCTATCGCTTGGAAAATGGGGGATCGTATGCGACGGTCCCAGCACCATTGACGATGATTGCGCAGCAAGTATGATCTCGCCTAATCAATCTTCGTACGCTCGCTGCAGGGCTGCCAGGTCAAATTTCTTCATCTGGAGAAACGCCTCGGTCACCCGCGCCACTTTCCGGGCGTCCGGGTCTTGCAGCATTTCCGGCAACACCGACGGAACAATCTGCCAGGAGACGCCGTACTGATCTTTCAGCCAGCCGCACTGCTCGGCCTTCGGGTCAAAGGAGAGCTGTTCCCAGTAATGGTCGATCTCTTCTTGCGTCAGGCAATGCACCACCAGCGAGATGGCTTCGTTGAACGAAAAATTATGCGCAGACGCGCTGTCCATGGCAGCAAACTCCTGCCCTTCCAGGGTGAACGCGGCGTGGGCGATGGTACCTTCCCGCTCCGGCGCCAGGTCTTTCCCATAGCGGAAAATCTCACTGACCTTCGCATTTCGGAAGACCGCGGTATAGAAGTTGATGGCGTCTTCTGCTTTTCCCGCCACGGCGCCCACAAACATCAGCGTCGGAATAATCCGTTGTGTGATGGGACGCTCGCCCATGAACATGATTTGCCAGGAAAGCCCGTACCGATCCTGAATCCACCCGTAGCGCGCGCTGAAGGGGTAGGCGTCCAGCGGCATCAGCGGTGTGCCGCCGGGAAATAATTGCTCCCAAATCCCGTCCACTTCGTCCCTGGTCCGGCACGCAACCAAAAATGAGATGGAGGGATTGAACGTAAACAACGGACCGGCGCTCATCAGGGTAAACTCCTGGCCGAATAGCTCAATCGAGACAATTTCCGTCGTGCCTGACGGCGTATTGTCCAGCCGTGTCGTCTGCGTGACTTTCGCCTCCGCGAACACAGAAGTGTAGAACTGCGCCGCCTCACCAGCCGCTTGGTCAAACCATAAAAATGGGGTTATTTTTTGCATGGCCTCTTCACCTCTCACTTGCGGGGATTATACCACTGTGCGACCTACGAATAACCTGACCGATCACCGGGATTCCACGACTATTAGGTCGCTATGCATAGTTACCAACCAGATCATACCAAAGGTGTATTGCCGTCCCGTAATGCGCCTTCTATGCCGCCTGCTGATCGGTACCGTGCGCCGGTTGATGGGGATTTACCCCGGCAACCGGCAGCACGCAGTTTTCAACGGCGTTCGCGAATCCTTCGTCCGTGTTCGCGGTGGTAAGGTAATCCGCCGCCTGCTTCGTCAGCTCGCTGCCATTCCCCATCGCAATACTCAAGCCGTCATGCTCGAACATCTGGATATCGCTGGGCATGTCGCCAATGGTGGCGATTTCGTCTTCCGGGATCGACAGCATCTTCGCCAGCACTTCCACCACATGGCGCTTACTCGCGTGTGGATGCGTGACATCTACATAGTAGGGCTGCGAGCGAGCCGCAAATACCTGTGATCCGAGCGCGGTGTGGATCGACTCCTCACAACGCGCCACCGCATCATGGTCATCGCTGATGCCCACGACCTTATAGACCTGATCGAGCGATTCCGGGAAGTCCGCGACGACGGTGGGAGGAAATTTGACCGTCCATTGCTCGCGTGCCACGTGCGGTGCTTTGGGGTCGCGGATCAGCCACTGATCTCCCTGGTAAATCCAGACATCGAGTTGACAGGAGGTAATGGCCGTGATCACCTGCTTGACCACCGGCGCCGGTATTGTTAAGGCATCGACGATGGATAAGTCCGGCTTGACGAAAACCGCGCCGTTGAATGCGCTGATCGGCGCGGTGACCTTGAGCTGCTTGATCACCATCGCCATGCCGCGCGGTGGGCGACCGCTGGTGATGGTGAATTTGATGCCGGCGTCATATAGCGCATCGACCGCCTTGATCGTCCGTGACGTCAATTCTTTCTCCGGCGTCACCAATGTGCCGTCCAGGTCGGCAATGAAAAGCCGTATTCTTTTATGTAACGGGCATTTTGTCGTCATGTCAACCACCTTCTTTCACGCGGCGCGTTGCTGTTCGGAACCACCTTCTAACGCCTCCGAATATTGTCCCCGGCTGGCAGCGCTATTGCATTGGGCCCGGTGGAGAAGGACGCGCTGCGCCGCGGCGACGCGCGATGCATCGCCCTTCCAGGTTTTGAGCGCGGGAAGCTCCAGGGCACGCGAAAAGGAATAGCTCAATACCCAGGGTTGCTGCCCGACCTGGTTGATGGCATTGAGATGCCGCGTGGCCTCGATCGCCTCTTGCCCTCCGGAAAGAAAGACGATCCCCGGCACAGCAGCAGGAACGGCCCGGCGCAAACACCGGATAGTCGCTGCCGCCACCGCCTCGGGACTTGCCGGCGCTGCCGCGTGCTCACCGGGAAGGATCATATTCGGCTTCAGCAGCAGTAATTCGCACACCACCTGGTGAGCGAAAAGCGCGGCGAACACCGCGTGCAACACCTCTTCCGTTGTCTCTTCACAGCGTTCCAGCGTGTGGTCGCCGGTCATCAGCACCTCCGGCTCGACTATCGGCACCAGGCCGGCCTGCTGGCTGATGGCGGCATAGCAGGCCAGCGTTTCCGCGTTGGCCAGCATCGCGGTATGCGACGGGGTGTGGTCAGCGATCGTAAAGACGGCACGCCACTTGCAAAAACGCGCTCCAAGGGCGTGATAGGCTTCATAACGTTGTGCCAGGCCATCCAGACCTTCGGTGATCTGTTCACCGGAGAAATTGGTCAACGGTATGGTCCCTTGATCCGTTTTAATGCCGGGGATAATACCCTGTCGTGCTAACACCTGTGGAAACGGCGTTCCCGAAGCATCATGCTGGCGGATCGTTTCATCGAAAAGAATGACGCCACTGATAAATGCCCCCAACCCGGGCGTGGTAAAGAGCATCTCCCGGTACGCGCGTCGCGTCTCCTCGGTCGCGGGGAGCTGAATCAGGGTCAGACGTTTCTCCATGGTCGCGAAACTTTCATCGGCCGCAAGCAACCCTTTGCCCGGTGCCAGCAATGCCTTTACCGTCGTTTCCATCTCGGCTGTTACCATACTCACCTCCAGAACCAACCGTGCGGCCCGTAATACCGGACCGGCTACCGATATTCGCTCTCGCTAACCACTCGCACGTCAAAATCACAGCCTTCCCATTGGTTGGCCTGCGTCCAGTAGAACGTAAAGCGGATATGACCACCTGCGGTCATGTCTTGGGTTGGAATATCCGCGTAATCCACCCCCAATCCGGTTGCCGTGGTGGCACTATCATGCACAGTCTGCCACGCATCGATGCTCCAGTGGATGCGTGCCGGCGCCAATACCTCGATGCGCAGCAGATGTCCAACCGGCATCATTCGCGCTTTGTTATTAAAGCGCCAACTCGTGATATTCGATCCGTGCTTCTCGGTCAGATAGCGCTGTGCCGGTTGCGGCAGCAGATCGAAAATCCCCACTTCACGCAACGAACGACAGAGTTTGACATATTCAGCATGCGCCCAGACTAACGGCATCGCCGATCCCGCGGGGCGGCCGAAATAAAGTTCACGTTCGGGGATATCCGGTGAATCCCAGCTTTGCTCGGGAAGCATGCCGCCTTCATTTGCGAAGGCTTCCATGGCGCTGCGTAAGCGTTCCGCCTCCGCCAAATGATCGGCGGCGATTTCGTAGTGCGCGCGTTCGCCTACCAGCAGCGGCCAAATTCTTCCGATGCCGGTGCCATCAAACGGCGCTCCGTCGGCGTGTTCGCCATATCCGTCACCGTTATAGCGATGCCAGGAGGGGCCATACGGGGTCTCGACTTTCAAATCGGCGTCGATCACTTTGACGGTATTCACCATGCGCGGGTCGTCCGGAGCACGCAATCCGAAGCGCACCAGCGCAAGTGCATCACAACTGACCACGTCGCTGGCGATAATCTCTGCCACCCCGGCGGGCCGGTTCTTCAGCGTCAGCGTCGCGTTGGCGGACGGCTCGGTGGTGTCTGTCGCCGGTGGCGCAATCCGGATATAATAGCCCTCCACCCCGGCGTGCTGTGCCCGGGGTGTTCCCGTGACATACGTCCAGCGTTCGATGGCGGCATTCCACGTATCTGCCACCTCGCGTAAATAGGTGGCGCTGTGAGTGTTGCCGCCGAACTCCTCCAGGTCGGCGGCCACCAGCAAGGCGGTAATCTCGACGGCGAGGGTAAAGGGAGAATAGCCCGCATCTTCCTCCCAGCGGTCTTGCTGGGTAACCGGGCCGTTGCGCGCCAGATAACCGGCCGCGCGATGCACCATATCACGGTACTTCATCGCTTCCGGCAGCGTCAGGTAGCCCTCACGCAACGCGATACCGATCAACAGGATGGGGAAGCCCACCTCATCCATCTGCACACCGTTCCAATACGGCGTGCCATCCAGCCACATATTCTGTGTCCAATGCCCGTCGGCTTCCTGTGTGACATGTAAAAAATTCAACGCTTCCAGTGCCTCGGTGCTGGCGCCGGCCGCCATCAATCCTCCGATGGCTTCCACCAGGTCACGAATCCAGACCAGATGATAGCCGCCAAGGTCATGGTCGCCTTTCGCGTTGCCCCACGGGATCGCGAGGCTGGCGATCTCTCCGCCCAGAAACACTTTCGCCATATGGACCCGCAGCACTGCCGTACTCGTACGGTAGATATTTTGTGGTTGATCCGGCGGATCGAGGTGCCGCAATGCGTGTTGCCAACCTTGCCAATCGTGCAGATACTGCGTTTTGGCGGTAGAGAACCCGTCGAACAGACTGGCCAGCGCTTCGTGCCCCGCCTCCAGCGCTTGATGACCGAACGCCAACGCAAGCACGAATTCGCCATTGCAGGCCGCCAGGTCGATCTCTCCGATGAGGGCGATATTGCCGTTCTCGGCCCGCTCAGCCTGCCAGGTTATCCGGCGATGACGATATACATCTTGCCAGCCATCGGAACAGCCGACAAACCCGACGGAACTCGCCAGCCAATTGGTGGAGCAGGCCAGCGCCAGGGCGCTGTCTCCCCGCGTCGCAAACAGCGCCGGCACGCCCTTCACCTCACCGATCCACCCGGTATTTCCCGCCCCTTGATTGCCTAAATGCGGCGCCAGCAGGACATACAGGTGGTAGTCGTGCAGCGTGCCTTGCAGGGGGATAAAGCGTGTATGCTGCAACACGACTTCGCGTTGGGAATCTGCAACCACCTCTTTCTCGATGCGATACCGCCCGCCCCGGCAGCTATTCACCAGTCGGTAGGCGGGAATGCCGTCTTCCAGATAGGTAACCTGGTGCTCCGCATGGCGCTTTTCATCGGAGAAGAAGTCCTGCCCATCCGTCACGAGCAGGCCCATATCGCGAATACTCGCCTGATCGATCCGGTGGTAGTATATTTCATTGAAGATACCGTGACTGAGGGTAAACCAAACCCGGCAGGCCGGGCTGAGTGGGGTACCCACGCCGACTTTGGCGCTGGATGTCCACCGCGCCGGGATGCCGGGCCATCCGGATGCCATGCGGATTACCATAGCTGACCTCCCGCGGGGATAGCAACGGTTGCCATCATGGGGTGCTCCCCCAATCCACCACCACCTTGATTGCATTCGGATCGTGTAAAGCGAGTGCCTCGGAAAATTTCGCCGCGGGAAAATGGTGGGTGATCAGCCGTTCGACCTGCTGCCCCCAGCGGTCATGGGCGCACTGTAATACGTCAATCGCTAGCTGGAAATGGGGGCGGGCGGCGTTAACGCTGCCCATGAGCACCTGATTGTTGAGTACCAGCCGCCGTAATAATTCCGCGCCGGCGACCGGGATTTCCCGTTCGTTCCCCGGAATACCGACCAGCACATACAGGCCGTTGCGTGCCAGGGCATCGATGAGATTGAATGCCAGCTTCGGTACCCCGGTGGCTTCGATGATGATATCCATCGCTCCGACCAGGTCAACCAGCTTCTCCGGCGGAGTGTTGCGATCATCGACATACCGCCCGCCCAGCGTGGTTAGCCACTGTGGGCGCGCGCTGTCCGCGGGAACGATATCCATCCCGGTCACCTCGGCGCCATGCAGGAGCATCACCATGGCGGCTAGCAAGCCCACCGGTCCCAGCCCACTGACTAAACAGCGACACCCGTGCGGCCAATCGAGCAAGGCCGGCGCCTCCGGCAGCCGCGCCATCTGTAAACGGCCCGCTTCATCGATCGCTTTGACGACGACCGAAAGTGGTTCACTCAGCACGCCGATGGACTGCAAGCCGGAGGGCACGGGGATAAGGTATTGTTCGGTATCCACCACGAACTCCGTCTGGTAGCCGTCCTCTCCCTTGATGCCGCGTTCGCGGTAATGTCCGGTACGGCACATATCCGAGCGGTTCATTAGGCAAGGCAGGCACTGCCCACAGCCCCGGCGCACGGTAAACACCGCGTAATCATCTGGGCGCACCCGGGTGACCGCCTTGCCGACCTCGACCACCTGGCCAAACATCTCGTGCCCGATCACTAATTCAGTTGACCCCGGCGGTGCATCGGCCCGTCCTCCGGACGTTTCCTCACGATCGGTGCCACAGATGCCGACGTGCAGCACGCGGAGTTTAATCTCATCGGGCTGGGTGATCGTTGGTTCGGGACGATCCACCAGTTTCACCGTTGTCGTGCCCGGATTAATCGCAATTGCTTTCATGCCGCCTGCTCCTACGGAGAGAAGTTGTGGATACCATATCGACTTCACCGGCGATTTGCAGTGTGCGATTCAGACAAATCAAGTGGCTGTGCCCATTCCGCGCCACGAATTCGCCGATGAATGGGGTGGGGCATCATGCCGGGAGTTCCTGACCGCCTCCCAACGCCGGATACTCTCCTTAAACAGCAGGGAATAACCGGTTCTTCAACGAAAAGAGTTTTCAATCAACCGCAAACAAGGAGCTCGGAGATGGATCCTCTCGCCATGCGCTGTGTCGTTCCCACCTGTGTCGCCGTGGGGGAGCCGTTCTCGCTCAAAGTGAAGCTGCTGGGGATGGTCCGGGAGATTCCCTGCACCGGTAATTATTGCGACCGCAAGCCGGAACTGTTGAGCCCATTCAATCGCAATGTGGGCCGGCAGATTCAATATCACGACAACTGCCTTCCGGAATGGCAGGGCACGCTCGCAGTCGAAGCCGGTCCGATGTTAGCGGGCGAGACGATGCTCGAATTTGATGGCCGTCAGCAGGGAGTCTTCCCCGGCGATACGCGGCCGATCAAAGTGTTCGGTGGATTTACCTTCACCACCCCGGGAATCCATTTCATGCGTGTGATTGACCGGAAATCGGGCGTGGAGGGCATTTCGAACCCCATCCGGGTGACGGAAAACGCGCCGGACTACCGCATCTTCTGGGGTGACCCGCACTGGCAGACTTTCTTCAGCGACGGTATCCGTTGTCCCGAAGAGCTGTATGCCTTTGCCCGCGATGAAGGATTTCTCGATTTCGGCGCGATTTCCGATCACATGGAAGCCGTCACGGACCGCCAGTGGGATTACTTCCAGGCGGTGACGAACGACTTCAACGAACCGGGACGCTTCGTGACCCTGATTGGCCAGGAGTGGACCAATCACGACCCGCGCGTTGGCGCTCCCGGCCATCGCAATGTCTATTATCGCGGGAACGGCGGTCCCGTGCTGCGCAGCACGGACGCCGACTGCCATACGCTGGAAACGCTGTGGCGCAAGTTGGATGCGATGACCGACCAGGAAGTACTGGCGATTCCGCACCATCCGGCCAACAAGATAATGGGTGTCGATTGGGCGCAAGGGTGGAACCCCCGCTATGAGAAAGCGGTCGAAATCCACTCGGTCTGGGGATCCAGCGAGTGCCACCACGATGATGGCAACATCATGCCCATTCAGCACTGCGATGGCGAGGTGCGCGGACGGCATGTGATCGATGCGCTGCGCCGGGGGTATAAATTGGGCTTTGTCGGCGGCGGTGATATTCATGATGGCCGGCCCGGCGACGAGTTGCACGACAATAGTTTTCCGCCCGCTCCCGAACGGCACTGGCCGGCCGGCTACACCGCGGCCCTCGTGCCGACCTTGACGCGCGAGGCCGTGTTTGACGCCATGGCGACGCGGCGAACATATGCCACCACTCAGAGCCGCATCTACCTGGAGGTGACCGTCCGTGATGCGGAAAAAGGGCGCCATGTCATCGACGTGGCCGCCGCGTCGGAAGATGGTATCCGGGAAGCCGCGGTGGTGCTGAATGGGAAGGTAATCCAGCAATTACCTCCCGCGAACGACCGGCGGATTGTCCGCATGGATCGCTTAGCGGTCCCGATGGAGCCGGACGACTTTTATTATGTGCGGATCACGACGGCGCGGGACAATATGGCCTGGTCGAGTCCTCACTGGGCAGAGGCCGAAGAGACCGCCTGATTTCGCGGGCTGAATGAAATGCTCTATCAAGTAGAACGAAATCAACGCAATACAAACCTGTTACGGGATGCTGCTTCCTGGAGGAACAAGCCCGGCAGTTCGCGAAATAGTGACCGGGCACCAGCGACCACCGGCTAGAACAATAAGACTGAAGCACATTGCGCAAAGAAATTATGCAGCCATGGTCGGAGCGCCGGCGTCTCGCCGGCACGGGCCGGCTTATGCTCTTTGCCAAATAAATATCGCTATGGTGGGCTGACTCGGCGGAAACGAACCTGGCTTCACGATCAGATCATGGTGAATCGTCCGCAAGCCGGATGCATCCGGCGCAATCGGGTAGCCCGGCCATGTATGGCCGGGGGGGACGATGCCCGGTAAGCCCACCATAGCGATATTTATTTGGCAAAGGGCTTCAGCCGGCCAGTCCCAGCCCCCGGATTGATCCGGGGGGAACCTAACGTAAGGGAACTGTCCCCGCCGCGGCCAGGAACCGGACGCTTCACTGAAAACGGAGAGAACTATGCGCGACATCGTTATCAACAACAACAGCCGCATCGGCGGTCATATCTGGGGCAGTATCGCCGAGTCGCGGGACGGCACGGAAGACTTCTACGAAGCGGGCATCCGCTGGATCCGCTCTACGCGGCCGATGGAAATGGACGATATCCTGTCCGGGCCCTTCACCTATGACTTTCACGCCAATGGCTGCGAGGAGGCGTCCAATCGGCAGTTCCAGGCGGGTTTCAACATCATGGGCATCCTGGACTTCGAGCATTACCGCGCCCAGCCGTTCTGCTCCCCCATCTGGGAGCATCTGGCGGAGTGGGAAGCGTTTACCCGCGCCTGTGTCTTGCACTACAAGGATCGGGTCAAATATTGGGAAGTAATCAATGAGCCTCCCTATGGCTGGCTAATGCCTAAACCTGCGGACGCGCCCGCCGATTATTGGGAACGCGGACCGATCAGTGAATACGCGAAGCTGCTCAAAATCACCGCCGGCATCATTCGGGAATTGGACCCGGAAGCCGTCGTCCTTTGCGGATCCTCCATGTATGACGGCAAATTTCTCCGCCTGTTCTACGAGCAGGGGTGCAAAGATTACTTCGATATCGCCACCGTGCATTATCTCCATTGTTCCCATCCCCAGCAGTATCACCGGGAATATGACCTGCTGCGCTCGATCATGGCGGAATACGGCGATGCGGATAAACCGCTGTGGGACACCGAGTGCGGGCCTGGCGGGGAGCGTGCCGACAAATATGTGCGGACGCACGTGGGCTATATCGAATACCAGGCCTGCAGCAACGTCTACCGCCATTGCCTGGCGCACGCGACCGGACTCCAGCGTTATTTCTGGTTCAACCCCAATTGGGACTGGGACAAAACCGGCAAGGACTACGTCCCCACGCGCGATGAAAACGGCGCATTCACGCCGCCGTACCAGGCCCTGAATGTCATGACCGGCATCCTGGGCGAGTCGGAACTGACGGCCCACCGCAGCCTGGGCGACGAGGTGCACGTCTATGTCTTTGCCACCCCGACCGGGCCGGTGAGCGTAATTTGGGCAACGGAGCCGTCACGGCTATGCGCCAACGTTTCCCTCGAAGCCACCAGCATGCTGGGCCAACCGATCACCCTGGGGAAGGAATGGGAGCAGGATCATCTGCCGCTATATATCCAGGATGATATCCTGGCTGACCGGTACAGTCTGGCACTGCGGTAAGCGGCGGCACGTCATCGGTCAATGCAGACCGTTCAGCGACGGGAACGGTGATGGAACTTCAATGTAACGCCGGAGGACCATATCGGATGAAGCTATCAGACAATGCAACCACGTTTAGCACAGCACACGATGCGCGTCTGTTGACTTACATCACCCAACTCGCCTGTCATCAATGGGGTACGCCCACCGGGTTTGCGGGCCGCACCTGTTTCCAGGTGATCCCGGCATTGGAACTGGAGCGCCGTGGCGATGCGAGCGGGATCTTCCGCCGGGAGTGGATTGATTGCTCACTCGAACTACTGACACGGCGCCAGGATTGCCAGGACTTCGCGATGGTCGGATTTCTGCGGATGCTCTATCGTTATCCGGACTCTCGGTTGCTGACCCCGGCACTACGGACTGAGATCGAAGTTGCGCTCCTAGCTGCCAAGTATGATGAACTGGATGCTGGCGCGGATAGTTGCTGCTGGCACACGGAAAACCATCAAGTGCAGTATGCCTCCTCCGAGTTGCTCGTGGGCCAGCGCTTTCCGGACGTCGTCTTCGCGAACTCTGCGCGGAAGGGACACTGGCATTATGCGCGCGCTTACGCGAAACTGCGCCGCTGGCTCGATTGGCGGCAGCGTTTTTCATTCAGCGAGTGGAACTCGAGTTGCTATTACGATGAGGATGCCGCGGCGCTGCTCAACCTGGCGGCATATGCCGAGGACGCGGAGTTGCGTGGTCAAGCGCGGGCCGTCTTCGACCAGTTGGTCTACCATGTCGCGGTAAACAGTTGGCGCGGCCTGACCGGCGCCTCACAGGGACGGGCCTACCTGGCGCAGCAGATTGCGCCGGCCGAGACGCCCATGGCGACCTTGGCCCAGGTGTGTTGGGGCGAGGGACCGGTGCCGGAGCGCTTGAGTCTGGGCACGCTCCTTCTCGCCGCCGGCGACGTGCGCGTGCCGCCCGCCGTGTTGGACATCGGGCGGGATTGCTCGCGGGAGATGGAGAACCGTGAGCGACACGGCCTGGATGCCGAAGAGGCGGCGACGTATGGCGTGTTGCCGGACGACCTGCGTGACTTGCCGTTTTTTCAGGCTGCCGGACAGGCGTCACACCACCTGGTCGTCGAGGCCCGCTATCGCTACTTCGACGGGCAGGAAAAATGGCCGGGATTCTTCACGGACCGCGATTATTACCGTCGGTGCAAGGCCGTGGGAAGTGCTTTCGACCCCTGGTGCCTGCCGCATGCCCTGGGACATGCCGATCTCTATACCTTCCGCACCCCCGACTATCTGCTCGGGTGTGCGCAGGATTACCATCCCGGCGCGCCGGGGTATCAGCAGTTCATCTGGTGCGCGACGCTGGGCAGCCGTGCCGTCGTCTTTACCACTAACCCGGCCCCGGTGGATTGTCCGTATGGCCGTCCCGGCCCCTGGGTAGGCAACGGGGTGTTGCCGAAAGTTGTGCAGCAGCGGAACGTGCTGATTGCGCTGCACCGGGTGCGTCCCTGCCCGATCTACGACCAACCCCCCTGGTTCCGCGAGGATCGCGTGCATGCCTGGTTTCCGCGCGGCGCCTTCGACGAGGTGATCGAGCAGGCGGGCTGGTGCTTCGGGCGCAAGGATAGCGGTTTTATCGGGCTGCGCCCGCTCAAACCGGCGGTCTGGGCGTCGCCACAGGTGGAGTTCACACGTCAACTCGGTTCCGACGAACCCTACGAATGGGTGGTGGATGATACCGATGTCGCCTGGATCTGCGAACTGGGGTCTACGCGCAGCCACGGCAGTTTTACCACCTTTATCGAGCGCCTCTCCGTGGCGCGCATTGAGGGTGATATCGATCATCTCTGCTATGACTCACCCAGTCTCGGCCTGATTGAGATCGGATGGCAGCAGGATTTGCGGGTAGCCGGTCACACCATCGCCATCCATGACTATCCGCGTTTTGACAACCCGTTCGGTCGAGCGGAATTCGGCAAACCGCTCCTCGAGATACCAGACGGCAGGAGATGAGCGAGAACCATGCGCGTTAGTACCTGAAGCCTTTGGAACAATGATAAAAAACAAGTTGTTGGTGTCAGGGAACGACCGGCGACTTTCTCCGCTGCTGCCGTTCGCCTTCCGGTCTCGGGCCATGCCTTGGTGCCGATCATTATCACGTTCGACCAAACTGGCACCTGACACCTGACACCTGAAACCTGTTACGGGATGTGGGCAAGGCCCACGTTAGTTTGCCAGGATCACGATCTCCGCCGCGCCATACAGGCCAAAGCGGACAAAGTAGTAATCATTGGTCCAGGCATCGGTTTCCTGAATGGGCTGCCGGTACCAGTGCGGGTATTGGGTATACGTTTCCCGGCAATACCGGCCGGAGAATGCGGCGTCGCCCCAGGCGTGCTCGCCTTCGATATGTGGCCGGTGGTGCGATCCGAGCAGGTTGCGCAGCGTGTTGGTGATGGTGAGCGTAATGGTGTTCTCCCCGGCCTGCAGCAGATCGGTGATCTCGACTTGGTGCGGTTGCCAGGCAATGATACCGGCGTCGCGTCCATTCACCACGACGTGGGTGACGCAAGCCTCCAGGAAGGGCAGACGTAAGAAAGCACGATGGCCGCGGGGCGGCGGCTCGAGTGTCACGGTGGTCTGCAGTGCCATCGTGCCGGTGAAGAAGGGATAACCGTCAGCGATCATATCCCCGTCCGTCGTGCTGCCCTCCGCCGCCAGCGTGAAGGTGGGCTGATAGCGCACGGATTCCGGTCGTGATGGGCGTGGTGAAACGGTGCCGCGAACGGCGAAATCGCCGATCAGGTAAATAGACTCGACCTCGGTGCCCTGGGTGGTGCAGAAGAGGCGCAGCAGGTCGAGGGCGACGTGGGGGGTGGGGTGGAACTCGCCGGCGATGGTAATGGTATTCTCGCCCAACCGCGCCAGTGCAGTGATGTCGATGGTGCGAAAGGCCCGGTCGCGGAAATAATCCGTCCTGCTCGTGGAGACCGGCATGTCGTTCACCTGGATGCTGCCGGCGTCGGGGTCTTCAACGACCAGGTGTAACCGGGCGGGAAGGTCTTGCGTCTGGAAGGCAAACCGCAGCGTGATCGGGCCTTCGTAGGGGTCGTCCTCCTGTAAAATCTGCTTCACGGCAATGACCGGGAGGACATCGCTGAACGGGCCGTTGCCTTTCCGCAGCCGGCAGTGGTCAAGGGTTAACGCATTGGGAGCAAGTCGGTGTACGGACCAGCAGGCCGGCAGCGGATAGCAAGCCAATTGCTGGGGATGTGGTCGCGGTGCATCCACCGCGCTCGGTGACGTCGTGAGGAGGAGCGCCGATCCGCCGGGCGGAAGCGCCAGCCGGTATTGCATGCTGCCGCCGGTGTGGGTGACGGGAAGAGACATCACGGTGCCGCTAGCGGCATCCCAACTCTCAAGCCCGTGCCTGCCGGTAAGGCGAATGTCCGCTTCGATGGCCTCCTCAGTATTGCTGTTCACCAGATAGAGCAAGCGCCGGTCCTCCACCCGGCGCTGGTGCAGCCAGAGCTGCTCGATCGGGCCGGCCACCGCGTCGAGGTGCACCACCGCGGGACAGACGGCCTCTAACGCGGTGGTAAGCGCTTTCGGGGTAGGCTCCACGCGGATTATCCGCGCGGTGAGGAGGGCGATGGCAGCATCGTCTTCCCCCTCGATACGGGTGGGCAAGCGGCCGGTTGCCAGCACGGCGCCGCCGGCATCCAGGAAACGGGTGAGTAACTCGACCGTCGAACGGCGCACGGTGATCAGGTCAGGCAGCACCACCACCCGGTAGGCCATGCGACCCACCCGTAGTTGGCCATCCTGGAGATCGCCATGCGCGGCCATGATGCTTTCGTCACCGAAGTCGAAGCCGCGGTGAACCTGGAGCAAATGGTGGGCCAGCGTGAAAAGGTGTTCGGTGATGCCGTGTGTTTCTTCGTGCCAGGGACACCCATCGACCGTGTGCCCGGTTGTCGCCGGGTGCAGGCTGTAGGCGGATTCGATCGGATGGAGCACCAGCACATCGGCCAGATACTCCCCCTGCTGCAGCGCATAACTCACCCGCGCGCAGTAGTCGGCAATGACGCGGTTCTGCGGCCAATAGGGTTGCTGGTAAGAGAGTGATGGCGGGTAGACGCGCTTGCGCAGGCCGCGCAGCGAGTAGAAGGAGGCGTGCAGGCAGCGTGTGTTGATCCCCAGCACGAAGAGGAATTCCGCGATGTGCTTGCGATCGGCGAAGGTGAGCCCGCTGGAGCTAACCCCATACATCTCGGCCAAAATATGCCGGTGCCCGAATTGATGCGCGGCGCTGGCACATTGCAGCGGGGTCAGCAGGGAAGGGAATTCGCGCGCGGGATGCCAGCGCGGCCACGACCGGCTGGCCGTCAGGTGGTCGATGCCGGGGATGTGCATCTTCTCGTAGAGGGGCATGCACGCGCCGGTGGCGGCGATCTGGCAGGTGAGCGTATCTTCCGCCATCAGGTGCCCGCTGAACTGCAGTCCGTGGGCCGCGCACCATTGGTGAATCTCCTCGAAATAGGCATCGCGCAGCAACCGGGTCACCGTACGCCAGAAGTGGTGGCGTACGCGTGGCGCGTCCGGGCATTCGCGAAACAGGGCCGGCAAGTGGCTGGTGAGGTCATACCCCCATTGGGCGGAAAATTGCTGCAGTAGGTACGGGCTCCACGGGATGACCCCCTCGGGGAAATGGGGTTCATCGACCCAGATGGAGGTGATGGTCTTGCCGAACTCCTCGCCGAAGCGTGTGAGCCACGGCTCCTCATAGGATTGGCGCAGGTAGGCGCGCACGGAGGCCGGGTTGAGCATATCCAGCATGTGCGGCTGTCGCCACGCCACGTAGCGATACTCGGCGTCCGCGACCAATATCTGCTCCTCGCCGGCGGGCGCGGATACGGGCACGGCTTTCGCCACCACCATGGCGTGTTCAGCGGGCCAGTCGGGGATGCCGCCCGGCATATAGCCGGCCTGAAAGTAGACGGGAATCCCCAGTTCGCGCGCGGTCTCGACCACGGTGCGCAGGCAGGTCATCCAGGCTTCGCTCAAATAGGGGGTGCGCAGGCCGTTGTAGGTTCGGGTGATGACCGCTCCGATGCCGGCATTGCGAATCTCCGCCAACTGGCGACGCAGTTCCGCCGGCTCCAGCAGGTCATTGAGCATCCACAGCGTGACACCGCGGGCATCGGCGCCCGGGTTCGCAAACGTTGTTCGATCCATGCGGTAACCCCTTCAATGGTGGCCGGCACGGCAATGTCGTAATAGACTGCCGAAAGCGGGGCCGTCATGGTTGCCGGTTGGCCGGGCTCCACCCGTTTCGTCGCTTAGTTTAGGCACCGGGTTATCGACTGTCAACCGGAGCATAACGCCCCGGTTGACAGTGGTAACACGTCATATGTATGAATAACCGTTTATGCCCGAAGGGCAGCGCTAGATCAGCCCAGGGTGAAACCCTGTCCTTTATACACATCTTGTCCGCACGCAAAAGAGGGCTTTGTAGTAGTTATTACAAACCAGAGATGATAGCCTGCGCTACA
>Ga0209697_10002316_pt1 | contig 27682 bp, 32 predicted proteins | sample AliMusrvi5mmetaG_FD_184115 | JGI IMG/M metagenome (GOLD analysis project Ga0209697, IMG submission 184115) | Freshwater lake bacterial and archeal communities from Alinen Mustajarvi, Finland, to study Microbial Dark Matter (Phase II) - Alinen... | ecosystem: Environmental > Aquatic > Freshwater... | reverse complement strand
GTTGCCAGTGATGTCAGATACTTGATCTGGGCATTGCTGGCCTTGCCGTTGCCATTGGTTTTGTCACCAGCAGGCACATGGAATCCGCCAAGCCGTGATGCAGGGGCTGGTGCCGAATCACCATGACCGTTACCATTGCCGTTACCACTAATCTCACTTTCCACGGTGTTCTTCACCACCGCGAACGTTTGGTGAATGCGTTCCTGTAATTGTTCAGGGCTTAACGCATCACTTAACTCGACTTCAACGCTGGCATGGAACTGCTGGGACGAATACTGCTGATCGGTCGGGACTTTCTTGGAATACGACGTGCAGACTTTCAACATAGGATCTCCTTGGTTTGGTTACTGGTTTTGGTTAACGAAAAGAAGCCCTGGGTGACCTCATGGCGGGATGGGCGAGTGCGAGGTAGAGGGCTGACCCCAGGGCTGATTACTTGGAACGAATGAGTCGGAGGCCGAACAGCACTACGAGAACAACGGCCGCAACAGGCACGGCCACCGACAGGAAGGCGAACACGGCACTGACTATGGCTTCGATGACGCCGATGATCCAGGTTACGACCTCGTAAACCACCCAGAGCGCTATAGCGGCAAGGATCAATGTCACCCAGAGGTTGCCGCCATTCCAACCACCACCACCTCTGCCACCACCTGAGCGATGCACACGGATCCATTCATTGCTCCTGGCCCGCACATGGCGAACATGCCGACTCATATAGGTGGCGATGGTGTTCTGCCAGCTGGTAGCTTTCTTCTTCGATGGGTCAATTATTGGAGGTGGTTGATCCATTGGTCGCACCTCCCACGATCTTCACTGCTACTTCGTCAGCATCAGCATCAGGCTCGAACAAGTTACCAAAGCGTCCACCTGACTTCAGGTACTCAAGCTTTGGTGGCTGTTCAGGTATCGATGGCTGATTACGGCTGTCACGCTGAATCTCCACCCACGCGGACCAACTATCGCCATTGGACTTGCTGAGACTGAACAGAACAATCTCGATACGGTTGGGATGCTTGGATGGCATGACCTTAAAACAGCCTTCCTGCTTGAAGTATTGGGCTTCCTGCTCAGTGGGTTTGACCATCCAGCTTTCCAGCACCAGCAGGACGAGATCGGCATCAGTCTTCTGCACCAGATCACGCAAGACCTGCGCCAGGGCATCCTTGCCAGCATCACTACCTGGCATGTCCATCACCACTGGTACGACCACATCGGACGGCACACCTGGCATTGCTGGGTGCTCACCAGTGCGAAAGAACGCCACAGGTTCCAGATTACCTTTCTTGGCGAGGATCTGAGTAGCGGACTCGTATATGCGTTGGAACAGCCAGAGTTCTTTTTCGGTCGGTTCGGGGTCAATTATCACGGTCATACTTCCTCCATGGGTTGGGACTACGGTTGGGTTGCAGGCAAGCCATGTCGAACACAGGGCTTGCGGGTACGGTGGGAAACGAATGACCCGCCGATATTGCTATCAGCGGGTCAGAGAATTATGCCAGATTTAGGAGGGAGTTTAAGGTGGGGAACAGAGATTTGATTCTCGTGATAGCAGGCCGTTGTGTAGTCGATAAACAACATCTGTTCGACTCGCTTGATCGGGATTGTGTGTAACCATAATGATCGTGGCGTTGCGCTTCTTTTGAATCTGGAGCAATATAGTAAAAACCTCGTTTGCGGTATTCTCATCCAGATTACCCGTTGGTTCATCGGCTACAATTAGGCTTGGCGAGGCGACAATAGCGCGAGCTATGGCGGCACGCTGACATTGTCCTCCACTCACACTGTCAGGAGTGCGATCCATAATTCCTGAAGCAATCTCATCTTCTTTGAATAACATGCCGATGCACTCCTTTGCCATTATGCAGGCAGCATGTCTCTTCTGATTCTGAATGATAAGTGGTATCATAACATTCTGCAAGATAGTCAACTCTGGGAGTAGATGGTGCGATTGGAATACAAAGCCAATTTTTCGACTGCGGTAGTAACACAACTGCGCTTTTGTAGTAGAGTTAGCTGTAATACTTACCCCATCGATCTCGATTTCACCTTGATTTGGAGTATCTAGCAACCCAAGTAAGTTTAGAAGCGTGCTCTTTCCGCATCCCGATACTCCAACAATTGACGAGAAACTACCTTCGGACAGGTCGAGGTCCACTCCTTTCAAGACATTCAGTTCTTCGCCTACGCTGGCGCTAGCATGCAAGGGATACCGCTTGTGCAATCCAGTGCAACGTACAATGTTACGCTTCATTGTTATATTGACCTCCTATATTATTCGGATCTTATCAAGATGGCTGGTTGAATTTTCAATGCACTTCGACAGGGCAACCACACACCAATAATACATGAAATAAATGCTAGGCTAACAATGACGACCACACCTCCGCACGGTATGTGAACGGCGCTTTCAGAGTAATAGAAGCTTCTCATAAGCCGTTGCTGACTATCGTGGAATACATACGCCGCCGTTGCTCCACACAATACGCCCGCCATACTGCCCAGCGCTGCTATAATGCAGCCACAACGAAGAAGAATGTATCGTATTGATGCATCGGATGCTCCATGTGCCATGAGAATAGCAATTTGCTTGCGCTTGTCCTCGATGACCATTGATAGGACATAATACACGCATATACCAGAGAGACTAATGAGGATGGCGGCCCCCCAAAGGCAGGCAGTTCTAAGGGTATCTATAAAAGCAATGGAATCCTGGTCTCTTTCACTCCATATCTCAATTCGGGTGTTCGGAGGAAGAAGCTTGCGGAGTTGGTCTCGCACTCTGCGATCTAGCGTTGGATTATTTAGTTGTATGTCAAGGCAGTTCGCTAGTGGCTTGCCTGACTGGTCATGTGGTTGGATATCCTCAATGCGGACATAAACGGAATGTTGTTCTACCCCCATAACTCCGATTGGCGGCACAAGATACGAGCCTGCTGTTGTAACCGCAATAGTGTTAGAATTGCCAGATAGATCTGAAATCGTCATCATAAAGTTATCACCAGACGGCATTGCCATTGGTAATATCTTGTCCAGCATATCTTCATCAATAATAACACGATGTCTAGTGCTATAGTCTTGCATGATAGCAAGCGGATCCATCTCACCACGCGTGCGACATGCCTTACTATACACTGTATGAAGATCAATAGGGATGGCGTGACCAGGCTTAAAGCAATAACCTACGACTTCAGAGTTAATCGCTTCCGAATACATGTTTTGTCCTGTGTCAGCATTACGCACTGTGATGCTTATCGGGCCAGGAATTCGATAGGCAATTGTACAACACCGTATGGCTAAGAGTGAGGAGATGCTCTTCGATGTAAGCGCAAACTGATCCACGGGTAATTCGTGGAAGAATATGCGGATGTGCGGTTTGGCGTTAGTTATCGCCAGCACTATGCTCTGCTCGTAATCAGTTATCGAAATAAGACTGTACACCAAGGCTGCAACTGAGATGCCAACTCCTGCGCTCAACAGTGTCCATTGTCGTCTACTCAGCAACCGACGATAATAGAACGATCCAATATTCATTGTTATTTCCTTAGATCGTTAACGGGATGAATTGTGGAAATGCGGCAGGTAGCCAGACATGCAGCAAGTAGCGTTGTGCCCAATGCTAAGAGTGTTGTCACAACAAGCATATCAATGGCAGTATGTGGCCGTATAACGGTCGCTCCGCTGACTGCCAATAATCTCTGCGCAATTGGTAGATGTTGAATCATGTGTGTGAGCGCCACTGCTGCAAGATATCCACTCGCTAAGCTGCACGTTCCTATTATGGCGGCATACACTATAAACACCCCTCGAATATGTTTAGTCGGGTAACCTAGCGCCACTAGAAGGGCCATCTGCTTCCGTTTGCGCCTTATGACAATGTCCAATGTGGCATAAATAAAAGTCCCACCAATAATAAACAATGAAGATAGGATTCCTAATAATACGCGCTTAAAAGATGTGATCATGCTAAGCCCGTCACTAAACAACGTCTTCCAATAGCCAAACAGAAACTGACCGTGGCCGTTGCTGTTAGCCTCCCGCTGTAATGCCTGGCAGACTGTTTTGGAGTCGTGTTTTGGATAAAGTCGGATCGCCACATTATCGTACAAAACCGTCTGAGACTCACCCTTAAGATAATTGGCTGCACCAGCCTGCATAATGACGATCGGGGCTTTTATCAGCCCCGTATTAACGCTCCCTAACACAACGCAATTGATGCTACTAGAAACGCTTGCGACCATTATGGTGTCACCAGCACGTTGAGTAGTCAGCACTCCTGTAGCAACAATACACCCGTTGCTTCGTGTAAACAGTTCATTCACAATACTTGGTAAGACAGAATCGAGAATCGGCATGGTCTGTTTTGTTGACGATGACTGACCTAATCCGATTACAAGAACTTGTTGGGTGTTTGTTTTCCCAAGTCCAATTAATGTCAAGGGCGCCTTGAACTTTACTATGCCTTGAAACGCCAGAACTTCTGGACGATTTGCGAGAAATTGTAATGGCTCTAAATCTGATATTGCTGATTGTGCCGAGCGCTGAAGTGCATCTCCTCGAATTACTGTTATTTGTGGAGCTAACGCTAGTGTTGATTCTTTTACAAATGAAATGTAACCGTCAAAAAGCAACATTGCTGACAAGATGGCGGCACAACTCATTGAACATACAGCGATGCAACCGATAAACGCCTTACTGATTGGTTGTTTGTGTGGTTTTATCAGCCCTTGAAGAAGAATCCAGTGCATATTCGTGTAATAGAAAGACAAGCCGTGATTAACCAGCTAATCATAAGCCTTCTTTACTAGATCATTTGCGCAACCAGAAAGGTCTTCATAGAACTCCGTGTAATTGGTAAACCTGACAGTGCGTTGTTGTCCGACCAGTTTCCCTTCTGTACTGTCGTAAAGAAACAAATAGTACAGTTCGGCTGTAGCATTGTCGTTCTGTGGTACCTGGTACCCGAAAATAACCGCCTCCGTTTTGGGATACGTGGATTTCAATTGTCGAATAGAACGTGCTAAGATAGGTCTGACTTCATCTGAATCTCTAATGGAAGTATAAAAGCCTTGCGACTCTGATATGTAAAGCGGCGTGTACCTAGTTCCAGCCGCTTTAACACCATTAATTACAGCATCTCTTACCTGTTTTGCCCTTTCGGTGTCGAAGTCGCTAAAATTACCGTTGGCATCTCTGCGAACTGGGGCCACTACCACAAAGTCAACTGCTCGCTTCCCCTTATGTGATTCAATGCTCTCGACTATACTATCCAGCCATTTGCAGCCTCCTAAAAAAATACACAACACAACAAACAATAGCAGTCGTTTGAATTTCATTGTTGTCCTCCCCCCTGACCTCCGTCTTGCCCCCCACCAGCATGAAGTTGCTGTAGTATCCCAAGTAATGCTGTAATCCCAAATGTTAACTCCTCTTTATTCTTCCGAACAAATGTGATGCCTTTATCGGTCCATTTCGGCTGATCAATACTCATGGCAAGAAGATCGCGTACGGTTCTGCGAGCTGCTTCCTGTTTTTCTACATCTGACTGCTTACTTGTTATACTGTCAGGATTACTCACGCTGATAGTATCAATATCGCGTCGGTATAGAAACGCAATGTACTTTACCTGGACGTCATCACCTATGTATATACTCCAGATCAGAATGTTGCTACTATACTGATCACACACATTGCTTAGATACTGGCGGCGTTCTTTTGCACTCGTGCCATCAGCGAGCACCTTGCCATAAAAGGCAGGAGCTAAAGTCTTGGGTATATTATCAACACGCCGAATAGCCTTCCCTTTATCACTCTTTTGCACATCGTCAATGCCTTGACGTGCACTTGCCATTAGTTTGGGGGCTAGCCTTGAGTCGATAGTAATTGGCTCATTCGGTGATAGCACTACTTTCATATCCATTACCGACACTGTGTATTCCAGATTCGGATTCATTCCCGCGCTATCCATTGTGCGCTGTACGAGTGCGTCTAGCCAGGCGCACCCGTTACACATGGTCAGCATGGTAATAACTAATAAAAGCGAAACGACTCGTTGTGCTGTTTTAATAATCATAATGGTCTCCATTTATTGCGCGCCACTCCGTGGCGTGATGTGGCTCTCGGTTAGTTTCTGCAATGTAAACGCCTTGCCTGAGGCACCAATACTAATACGGTCTGGTAACGAAAATGACTTGTGTGATGTCGTGTATTCCAACAATGCCAACATCTCTCCAACCGAATCTGATTGCTTATTAAGCCTGTACATACGGAAAGCCACTGAGTGTGCTTGTCTTGTTGCAAGAATGCGCACTGGAATTGGATCACCATCAACAACCCAGCGACAATCAATGCCATGCGACGGCGCGTTGCTGATAGATGCCACCCAAACTGGCAACTGGAGCAGCGTGGTGATCGCTTCCTTAGAGCTGATGAGCCACTCGCGTGTCTTTGTGAGTGCATTACTTGTTTTATCCTGCTTATTCGATTCGTATCTAATAACCTTTTGCGCCCCTATAAACTGGTCTGTGGTTATAGTAATTGCAGTAGTAGCGATAGCGGTTGTGTGAACAATCCCATCCTGAACAATCGTCTTGCAGTAAGACTCTGATAAAACATTACCAGTCTGATCCATTGTAATCGTAAATGCGTCGCGATCATCATCAGAAGCCCCCAGAATTGATAACCTCACGAGATTTGTGCTGTCCATACTTGTAATAGTATAGGTGAGAAATGGCTTGTCATTCTGTCCGCCAACGACTGACGTTAGCGATGGGAAATGGAAAATGGCGGCATATTCGGTCCGTAATTCGGAAAGTGGATATTGTGTGAATATCTCTTCGGCATGTGAATGGATATTTGTCCCATCAAGATGCGCATTCTGATACGCTCGCAAAGTGCCTGATTGTACCCCTTCCGCGAAGGAAGTCGCACTCACGCAAATGCAAATATATCCTAGAAGGATACAAATAAATTTCATATCTTCACTCACTTTCGAGGTAATCAAGAAAACGGCTACTGAGCAGTTTTGAGCCAATTGCAAGACATCCATCAATAAGAACAATGGCTATTTTAATAGATATGCTAGGAGTTGCAGCGGCCACCAGAAATGAAAAATTGACTGAAAAGATAATGAGAACGAGTAGTAATATGAGACCAAGAAATCCGTGGTCAATCTGGCTCTTAAAAATCATCAGACAAATTACGACAAGAGTGATAATGAAAGCACAGCCAAGGCCTCGTCCAACGAATCTCCAAATGCATGGGTCTAGCACTTGTTCTCCCGTATGAATATCCATACAGATGTATGTGGGCGATTCTTTGAGACTTGGCGCTGTACCCGCTGTATCAGCGAACAATTGAGTCGCTGACATCAGAAGTACCACCGAAGCGATTATACTGACCGTTGACATATTGACCTCCCTGCGCATTCCAGCAGGTCAAAACCAAGCGGTGGGAATTACAGCAAACCGTGCCTGAAACAAAAGGGGCGCACTTACTCTCGCCCCACTACAGGCACGTGGATGCCCAGATGAAAACGATTTCAGCACACCCCCAGCGGGGCGTGCCTCCATTGCGCTGTCCATCTGGTCGAAATTTCCACGTTTCGTAGTGACAACAGCCGAAGCTACGCAATTGTTAAGTTATAAGCGGCAGACTACGCCGACCACCAATCAAAGCAAGGTAATAATCGATTATGACGACGACGATAAATTAGGCTCGTTTTTGGACTGAAGGGAACGGATCCGTTTGTGCTGCATGACAACCACCACAATCAAGCCGACCGTCAACAGCGGCCAGATTACGCAGAAGATCCACACGTTGATGGCGACGTAGGTTGTTCCCAATAAACCAGCCAGCCATTCGAGTAATCTGACGCACAAATCGAAAACGGCAGTTATCATAATTCGCCTTAGTTAGTTGTTGCTGGTCACGGATTACGCCGACCACCAAGTGAAGCAAAAAGATAATCGACTACAGCAACTCAATCTTGAACAGCCCTGCCGCCTCGGTCCGCGTCAGCAGATACAAATCGAATGCCACGAATGAGCCTTCAGTGAATCGATAAATCGCGTACACCAGGATATCCTCAATCCCGTCGCCATTGAAATCCCCACGGGCTAACTCGATCACTGTCAGCACCGATCCCAGTTCGGCGGCCTGCTCCGCTCCATACTCCTTAATCAGCGCCTGTTTGGTGAAAATCTTGCCTGGCCAGTGAAATGCGATCTTGGGCGGAGATTGGGTCTTGTCCATTTCGGCCAGGACGATGCCCTCCTTGACCAACTGCGCCAGTGTTGTTCCTGTGGCGGTACGGCGCTGGTGTTCAGCGGCATCGTCACTTTCATGGCTGGGAAGCAGATCGATTGGCAGCAGATCCAAGCTGTGGATACCACGGTACGGCTTGGCAACGAAGCTGCTCTGCACGGGCTTGGCCTTTTCCATAACCTTCAGCACAGCACTGGCGACAGCAAATTGTGCTTCATGACGAATGTCGGCTTCCGTTTTGGCGAAATACCCTTTTGCGATTATCTGATCATACTCGGCAACGGTGCGGACCATGACGTGACTGTTATTCGGGTCAGTGAGCGTCAGCGTATCAGCCGCTACAGCCAGATTTGATTCCCACATATTCGCCACAGCCAGCTGGCGCAGTTTCGGGACATCTGACGGACTGATGGTCCGGTATTCGTGGCCACCCAGATGTAGTGGATGGGTAAGCGTGATGGCGAACGATTCATTCGAAGTCACAGTTTTCGGTGGGGTGCTACAGCCCAGCGCCAGCACCAGGCACATTACGACAGAAACTGACCAGATTTTCATAAATACCTTATTTTCCGCGCTCGCGCTGGGTGGCTAATCGTACGCATTGGTGCTGAGTGATTCATGGTTTTCCCTTGGGGCAATACACCAAGCCGTTTCGCAAGGCGTAGATTGACCTGCTGTAGCTGCGCCACAGCTTCTGACGCGGCCAGTGGCTCCATCCCGATGTGAGAACATAGCCCCGCCAGTACAGGCTGCGCATTTTCTTCGATGTCGTGAATAAATGGGCAGCTAAACTGCAAACCATAATGAACGCATAGAACCAGACGAACATCATACAATCCCCCTTAAATATGAGGTGGGAGCACTGGAAGCGAAGACACCATGCCTGGACTTCTGACTGCTCAAACGCTGGTGAAGATGTCTCACCAGGGTACGACCTCCTTGTTAGGTTTCGTGTACCACCATAGCGGAAGAGTGTCAACGGGATTGCGGTAAAAACTATGCGAAAGGCTTAAGTTCGCTGGCGTTGGTCGTTGATTGGATTATTTCTTAGCCAACAAGAGATGTTTGGCTGCCGCCAGTTCATTGAGTTTGCCACTGTCAACTTTGGGATAGGCCAGATTGAGCGCAGCTAATGCATCAATGACCGCCGAGGCCACCACCATCCGAGTGAACCACTTGTTATCGGCCGGCACAACATACCAGGGCGATGCTTTGGTAGCCGTGTTCTGAATCATTTCCTCGTAGGCGGTCATATAGCTGTCCCAGTGCTCGCGCTCTGCAACGTCACTACTCGAGAATTTCCAGTTCTTCTCCGGGGTGTCGATCCGTTCTAGGAAGCGGCGCTTTTGCTCTTTTTGGGAAACATGAAGGAAAAACTTGAGGACGATAATCCCATTGCGCGTTAGGTAGCGTTCAAAACAGCGGATATCTTGGAAACGTTCCTGCCGAAGAAATTCTTCAATTTTAGGTTGGAGGCGGATTCCAACGACTCAAGCGGCAAAACCATATCCCACACCACGCCGAACTTCTTTTTGGTGTCGGTTGCTGCTCGACTGGTCGCGATGGTCAATGTTTCCTTCAAAAGATTGCAGCAATCTCTGGCAGCCAGCTTGTTATTTTCAACCTAAACAATCAATTCACGCAGGAATCCGCGTACACACAGAATGAACACTCAATTACAGGCAAAGTCGATTAGCGGTTTAATATTGCCCGCGTCGGCGGCTTTCAACGCATTAATGTATCGATGACGCTCAGTGCCCACTATCGTTAGATTGGCACTGCCCCAAGTAAAACGCCCCTCGCCGAGCTCAGCCCGGATTAAGTCAGCCATCAAGCGGCTGTGACGGCCGTTTCCATTGGGAAATGGATGGATCGACACAAGTCGATGGTGAAAGCGGACAGCGATTTCCGTTATCGGATACGTCTTGTTCTCAATCCAATACTTCGCATCGTCGCAAAGGTTCCTAATTCCTTCTGGGATGGTGCTCCAGTGGACACCAATATTCTTGTCGGACTTTCGGAACTGGCCAGCCCATTTCCAAGTCTGATTGAATATGTGCTGATGTAAATCGCGGATGAACTTTTCAGACAGGAGATCTTTGCGCCGCCGGGCGGTTGCCCACTTTAGACCCTCGAGGATATTTTGCTCTTCCCACTCGTTCAGTTCTCCCTGCAATGTGATATGCGGTGGAATCAAGCCCAAGGCTTCGTCAGCGTCAATCGGGGTTGCGCCTTCTGGATAGTTAAAATTCATATCAACTCCAATGGTTCAGGCATCCCAAAGACGCTTGGGAGTTTCTTCGAGCAACCGCCGAACAAGTTGTTTCGCCAGTCGCGCCCGACGAGCTGCTGAAGTCTCCTGATCCTCAAGCCGCATCGACCGGGAGACCTGCTTCAGCGAATCAGCGACAATCTGCTGGGCGCGTTCTTCCAAGATACTATTGATTGGTTTCCTTGGAACCAGTGCATAGACCAAATCGCATTGCATCGCGTTAGCCACTCTGCTCATGCTCTGCATGGTAATCGTACCATCCATTTCTCGCTGTTCCCACTCGGTTAGAGTTGGCTGTGTGACTCCAACACGCTTTGCTAATTGACCTGAGCTCATCGAAAGGGCCTCACGCATCGAGCGAATCCAGCCCTTTGTTGGAGGCACTCGCAATTCCTTACGGTCAAGGCCCTTTAGTCTTTTTGAAAGCTGCTCGATCAACAGATCCTTGAATTGTGCATTCATAATTATATGGTTTAACATATTTTACTTTTTAATGCAATAGGTTTTAACCTATTTAGTATACAACAAGAATAGGTTATAACCTATAGAAGCTATTCTGCCAAACGTGACGTGACCTCGCTTTTTCGAGCCACCTGTGGTGTCTTCGGACTAACTCATGCACTGGCTCAATAAAAGTGGTCTGGTCATTCGCAGCCTTCTTTGCATACTGCGCTTCGGCCTTTATCTTTTTCTCCCGCGCTTCTATGGCATCAATCTGGACTTTGACCTGTTTGGCTTTAGCCCAGTTTTTTACACGCTGCAAGCCGCTGTAGCTACGGCGCAATTTCCCGAGTCTACGGGTTTCACTCTTGCTTAGTGTGGATTTGGATTTCGCAGGTTTAGCTTTAGTGGTTGAGCCCTTCTTTCCAGCTGCCCAGAGCTTTTTCTGGAACTTGGAGAGCTTGGCTTTAACCGTTTGCAGTAAATGCCAGGATCTTGTTGTCGCCAGCATCCGCAGGTCGCAAGGCGAAGAATCGCCCCGCATCCGCTTTGCTTACCAACCCTTTGTAGGCGGAATGAATTACTTGCGGACTGTTGCCCATTTGCAGCGCTAGTTTGCCGATATCGTTAAACGCTGCCAGATGGTAGGTCGCAAACGTGTGGCGCATCACATCATGCGGCCATGGAATCAGTCCTGCGTCCGTGCGGCATTTTTCCCAGCGAGTCCGAAACGCTTGATCACTCAGCGGCACAACCATCCCACGTTTCTTTGTGTGCGGTGTTAGGTAGGCGGCCAACGCGTCGCCAATCTCGATCACCCGCCGCTGCCGAGTCTTGGCCAAGCTCGCGTCAATCCGAATGGTGCGCTCTGGCAGGCTGACCTTGGGCCACTCTAACGCCCGTAATTCCTTTTCCGGGCGGAGTCCTGCGAACACGCCGAGGGCCACATACGGCACCAGCTCGTGCTTTTCAGCATGGAGCAACAGTGAAATGATCTGTTCGACAGTTAAGAATTTAATATCGGCGCTCTCGCGGGATGGGCGGTCGAGCAGTTTGACTGGATTGCGATCGCAGTAACCGTGCTGCACGCCATAGTTAAAAACATTTCCGATGGCGACCAGGTAATTGATGCGGCTGACAGGCCCGAGCTTGATGCCGTGAATTTTCTCATCGGTTAGCCAAGTCTGAATCTCAGCGGGGGCAATTGTGGACAAGCGCCGCGCGCCAAAATTCAACGCGAACCGCTCGCATAGAAAGCCAAACTGGCGGATGGTGCGCGCCCGGCGGCCACTGGCGTTTTTCTGTGCAATGATCTCGGCCACCACGGTTTTGACAGTGGGGGCCGCCCGAAACTTCAAGTAGTGCTCCAAGTAATAGTCCACGGCTTCCGTGATGGTGGCCTGATGGGGGGCTAACTTGGCAACGGCCCGGGCGGCTTCGGCCCGCGTCTGAACATCCAGCGACAGCGCCGAGCGCCCTTCATTGATTAACTGCGTGCGGATTTCGGCCGCGCGGGTCGCGGCTTTGTCACTGGTCGCGAACGTTTCCCGAATGCGTTTGCCATTGACCATACAAGCCACTTGCCAAGCGGTTGCGCCACTGCTATAAGACAGCCTGTGAATGGGCGGCCACTGCTTCGATTTATTGCAGCGCTTGGCGGCAGTGGTGGTTGGCATAACAGGTTTTAATTTGCCATTTATTGCCATTTGAGTCAAGTCAATTTTAGCTAAGTCCTTGATGGAGAGGTACCGAAGTGGCCAAACGGGGCAGACTGTAAATCTGCTGGCTTATGCCTTCAATGGTTCGAATCCATTCCTCTCCACCACTTTCAAAACCAGTGGTTTTCCTAGGGAAATCACTGGTTTTTACTTTTGGTTCTAATCCAGTGACTACTCCGTCAAGGTTGTTCGACTTCCGCTTTTGTGTAGATTCCAGTGCGTTCTAGGGCACTGTTACAAGCGCCACAAAACAGACTGTCATTGCGCGTTTAATTCTTTACGGCAGTAAAACTCCCGAAAGCATAAGGAGTAGAAAACTTACCATCAGTGATTTGTGTGGCTGTTGCGTCAAGAGTTCCTTCCCAGCTAATCTCATAATACTTGCCTTTGAATTTGTGGCTAGTCTTGAAGGATACCTTGCCATTCCTCTGGGCAGTAGGAATCGAAGATTTTACAATTTCATTCCCAAAAGTTTTACCTGTAATAAAGTTAGATCCATCCCCTGCATCTTTAAGAAAATTTAATGCGATTGTTTGGGTGAACGCCGCCACATCTCCGCCTTTGGGTACATGAGTACCCTTTGTGCTTAGCGTCCACGTTCCTGCCATTAATTTAATTTGATCTGATACAATAGTTTCCCCCTTGCTTACGGCACTGGTAAAAAACAGCATTCCAATAGCCAAACAGGATAGAATTGTGGTTGTAATGAAGCGATTTTTCATGAGGATTCCTTATCATAAATTAATCCGTTATGAACTACTATTTATATTATATCCCCCGGACACACTGCACAGATGCGCCGTCAGTAAGTCAGCATCTTTCCTGGATTCGTTGTCACCGGTCATTTTAGAATGATTCAGATATTGCGTTCCACATCATCAGACAACTGACGCTAGACAGCCATCTCTAAATTTTGCGTGGAGTTACCGGCAGACTTCAGGCAAACTACCGGTATGTTGCTGCGACAAAGCTGGCGCGAAAATCTCGCATTCGCGGGGCGCGGTCTGAAATGGCTACTGATTCTACTGCCGATGGCAGCGCTCGTCGGATCGGCGTGTGCGCTGTTTCTCTGGAGTTTGGATGTGGTCACCCAGCTTCGCTGGCAATATACGTGGTTGCTGTTTCTCCTACCGGTGGCCGGCGTGGCAATCGGGTTTGTGTATCACTGGATTGGCCGGTCGGTCGAAGGTGGCAATAATCTTCTCCTTGATCAAATTCATACTCCCGGTGGCGGAGTGCCACGCCGGATGGCACCGTTAATTTTATTTGGCACGGTGGTGACACATTTATTCGGCGGTTCAGCTGGCCGAGAAGGAACGGCGATTCAGATGGGCGGCAGCATCGCCAGCGGTTGCGGTCGTCTAGCACATTTGAAACCGACTGAAACGCGAATTTTATTAATGGCCGGTGTGGCGGCCGGTTTTGGTGCCGTCTTTGGCACACCGTTGGCGGGTGCGGTCTTCGCGTTGGAAGTTTTGATGATTGGCTCAGTCAAGTATGAGGCACTGCTGCCGTGTTTCATTGCCGCGGTGGTCGCCGATTGGACCTGCCAAGCTTGGAATATTCACCACACGTCGTACCACATTGCCTTCGCCGGTAACTCAATTTTTACCTTAAACTGGTTGCTGTTCGGAAAAGTCATCATTGCAGCGGCAGCCTTTGGACTAACCAGCGCATTTTTTTCAGAGTCGTCGCACCGGCTCAACAGTTTTTTCAAAACGTTTTGCCCATATGCTCCAATCCGACCGGCCATCGGCGGCGCGCTTGTCATCGGTCTCGTTTATCTCGTCGGTACGCGGGATTATCTCGGCTTGGGCGTGAACACTCCGGATTCTACCGGCGTGAGTATCGTCCACTTTTTCACCCAAACTACAATTCATCCGTGGGCGTGGTGGTGGAAAATTGTTTTCACAGTGCTGACGCTTAGCTGCGGTTTCAAAGGCGGCGAGGTAACGCCATTGTTTTTCATTGGTGCCGCACTCGGCAACGTGCTCGCCGGTCTATTGAACGCGCCGACCGACTTATTCGCCGCGCTCGGTTTTGTCGCCGTTTTTGCCGGCGCAACCAACACACCGCTGGCTTGTACGATTATGGGGTTTGAACTTTTCGGAGCGACCTACGGTGTCTACATTGCCGCCGCCTGTTTCCTCGCCTATGTCTTCAGCGGTCATTCTGGCATCTACCTATCGCAACGCATTGCGATTCCGAAAAGCCCGCAATCGAATTTGCCAACGGAAGTTTCGTTGCGCGATGTCCACCAAACTCAAAAACCTAAATTATGAGCACCTCAACGCGATTCACTCTGACCCAAAAACAAATCCCAACGCACTGGTATAATCTGCTGGCTGATTTTCCAAAGCCGTTACCGCCACCATTGCATCCGGGAACGAAACAGCCAGTCGGTCCGGATGCGCTGGCAGCTATCTTTCCAGAAAATTTAATCCGCCAAGAAGTTTGCACGGACCGGTGGGTCGAAATTCCGGAGGAAGTGCGTGACATTTACGCGCTCTGGCGGCCGACACCGCTGTTGCGCGCCGTCCGCTTGGAAAAGGCGCTGCAAACACCGGCGCATATTTATTACAAATACGAAGGCGGCAGTCCGGCTGGCAGCCACAAACCAAACACCGCCGTCCCGCAAGCCTATTACAACAAACAAGCCGGCACAAAACGGCTCGCGACCGAGACCGGAGCGGGTCAATGGGGTTCGTCCTTGGCATTGGCGTGCCGGTTGTTTGGTTTGGAATGCACGGTGTACATGGTGCGCGTCAGCTTTGATCATAAACCGTACCGGAAGATGATGATGCAGACGTGGGGCGCAGAAGTTTTCGCCAGTCCTAGTAATCGAACAGAATTTGGCCGGAAATTATTAAAGGAAGACCCCAAATGCCCCGGCAGCCTCGGCATTGCCATTAGCGAAGCGGTGGAAGACACCGTCAAAACGCCCGGTACAAAATACGCTCTCGGCAGCGTACTCAATCACGTTTGCCTTCACCAAAGCGTCATCGGTCAGGAAACAATTCAACAAATGGAACTTGCCGGTGAAGAACCGGATGTCATCATCGGTTGCGTCGGCGGCGGTAGTAATTTTGCCGGGATTGCCTTTCCGTTCATTCATCAGAAAATCACCGCCGGTAAGAAATATCGGATTGTGGCGGTCGAACCGAGTTCGTGCGCTTCCATGACCAAAGGCGAGCTCCGGTACGATTTCGGCGATACCGCACAGACGACACCGTTGATGTGGATGCACACCCTCGGTCATGATTTCATCCCACCGACGATTCACGCCGGTGGCTTGCGTTATCACGGCATGGCACCAATGGTCAGTCACGCGCACGATCTTGGGTTGGTGGACGCCGTGGCGTATCCGCAGACGAAAGTGTTTGAAGCCGCGGTACTGTTTGCGCGCACCGAAGGGATTATTCCGGCGCCGGAGTCATCACACGCCATCCGAGCGGCGGTGGATGAGGCATTAGCCGCGCGTCAAGAAGGTAAGAAACGCGTCATTGTTTTCAATCTATCTGGCCACGGTATGCTCGACCTGAGTTCGTATGACGCTTATCTGGCCGGCCAACTGACTGACGAATAACATTCACGCTAGAAAGAAAAACAGCCGGCAATTTGCCGGCCGTTTTTGTAATGTCTGAAGATTTATGAGGTTGATAGAACTGGATCGATGTTCACTCGGTGACCGGCTTTATCAAACCGCACTTTACCAGTCTCCAATGCGAAGAGCGTCCAATCGCGACCGACACCAACATTGCTACCGGCAACGAATTTTGCGCCGCGCTGACGGATGATGATGCTGCCGGCGCTTACGAGTTCGCCACCGTAGGCTTTGACGCCGAGCCGTTGGCTATTGCTATCGCGACCGTTTCGAGAACTGCCTTGTCCTTTTTTATGGGCCATAGTGGTAACTCCTTAACTAAGGTTACTTTGTGACGATCTCTTTAATCTTGAGCACGGTGTGATGCGCTCGGATCCCGCGTTTGCGGTGATAGCCTTCCCGTCGGCGGAACTTGAAGGCAATGACTTTCCGGCCTTTTTTGTCCGGATCAATGACTTCGGCGGTCACATGCGCGCCGGCAACGTTGGGTTTACCGACTTGAATGTTTTCGCCATCGGCGAGCAACAAAACGTCGGGGAATGAAATTTCTGCGCCTTTAGCTCCTTCGACAAGCTCGACTTCGAGCACGTCGCCGGACTGGACGCGATATTGTTTAGCACCTGTTCTAATGACTGCGTACATGGGATTAATCTTTCTGCGTTAGAGCGCGCGAACTTACCGGAATCTTTGTTGCCCGTCAATGCCTATTTCTGCATCGCCTCTTGGGTCTGCAATAGTTCAATTGTATCTTTGGCACGCTCGCGGACATCTTCGTCAACGTCGTTGAGCAAAACCTGCAGAATCGGCATGGCAAATTTGGCGTCGACACTGCCGAGTGCATTGACGGCCGCCTCGCGAACTTCCTTGGTTTGATTGGTTGCGATGCCCGCCGTCAGCAACGTGGCTTTATTCGCATCTTGCCCTTCGATATTGAAAAGCAAATTGAGCACCTGCAGCCGAAGATCAGGATCCGGCTCCTTCTGAAACAACCGGCCCAAAACACTCACCGCCTCCGGTGACCCAAGATTACTCAATTGGAAAATTGTTTGCACGCGGTCGGTGAATTCCGGATTCGCCAAATACTGCTTCTCCAAATCCGCAGCCGTTGGCAGCCCCGCACTGGCATCAGCAACCGTTGTCGTTCCCGCGAGTGCCGACTCTTCAAAAGAAGGCGGCATCGTTTCCGAAGTCGGCGTGGTTTTGAAATGCGCTTCTCGTTTTGGTGGGGCCGGCGGCACCGGTGGCGCGACCGGCAATGGTTCCTCTTTCTGGCTACAACCGGTCCAAATTGCTGCCATCACTCCGACTACCGCTATCCATTTAAAAATCTCTCGTTTCATTTTTACTCTCTGCAAAAGTTATATAACTACCTACCTGATATTCATTGAGGCAAAGCCTTTCATCGCCGGCGGCGCGGTCCGAAGGAGTAGCCTTTTGAAGTCCGCGCCATCGTCACATTCCGGCGCGCGCCAGCGCCGGCATCCTCGTGAAAAGCGGCCGTTGCGGTGTAATTGAAGTTCTCCAATTGCAAACGCGGAATCTTTGCGCCGATGAACCGCTCGATGGCATTCACATGCTCCGCTTCTTCCGTCGTCGTCAGCGTGAACGCATCGCCAACTTTCTGCGCGCGACCGGTGCGGCCAATGCGGTGAACGTAATCTTCCGGATGCTGCGGCACGTCGTAATTGATCACGTGTGTCACACCTTCCACATCGATGCCACGCGCCGCAATATCAGTGGCAACCATGATTTCGTACTTACCGGACTTAAATCCTTCCAGCGCCTCAATTCGTTCGCGCTGCGTCCGGTTGGAATGCAAAACGGCGACCGAATGATTGGCTTGCTTGAGCCGGGTAGCGATTTTATCGGCACCGTGTTTGGTCCGAGAGAAAATTAGAATGCTGTCAAATTTTGTCCGCTCCAACAGCGTGATGAGCAACTGAAACTTTTGCGTCGCCGCGACTGGATAAAATGCGTGCGTCACCGTCGCCGCCGGCAGCCGGCGCTCGCCGACTGAGATTTGCTCTGGATTTCGCAACGCCCAACCGGCGAGACGCTCAATCTCACCCGGAATCGTCGCAGAAAATAGCAACGTCTGGCGTTCCTTCGGACATTTTTCAACGACCCGACGAACTTGCGGCAAAAATCCCATATCCAGCATCCGGTCCACTTCATCGAGAATCAACACCTGCACATCGTTGAGCCGCACATCGCCCTGCTCCATCAAGTCGAGAAGCCGGCCCGGTGTGGCAATCAAAATATCCATCCCGGCTTTCAAGTCGATCCGCTGCTGGCCGTAACCGACGCCGCCATAAATCACCGTCGTTCGTAAATCGGTGAATCGTCCATAATCGCGAAACGCCGTCTCGACTTGCGCGGCGAGTTCCCGCGTCGGCGTCAACACCACACACCGGCATTTGCCGTGCAGACCGAGCTTCGTTAATACCGGTAACGCAAACGCCGCCGTCTTACCGGTGCCGGTTTGTGCGGAACCAATGACATCTCGGCCGGCGAGAATCAACGGAATCGCGCGAAGTTGTACCGGCGTCGGTTCGGAGTAACCAACCGCCGCCACACCACGCAACACAACTTCGGATAATCCTAATGCTTTAAATGCCATAAATTTTATTCTCCACGACTTCCAGACTACCGGGCTTCATCGCCAACGCGAATTTCACCTTTTAAAATATCAGCGGTCGCAAAACTCACCCGAACCGGGTCAGTGATTTGCACTTCGCCAATGCGCTGGCCGGTACGATAAACACTAAGCCGCTCGCCAACCGCCGGCATCGTCTGCGACCGGTAATCCAAAACGACAAACCCAAGTTTAGCATCCACATGCGTGATTTTCGCTCCGGTGGCAATAAATTGCATGACCGACGGCTGACCGGCGGCGGTTGGTTTAGCAGTCGGCGTGGATTGCGTCGTACAGCCGGTCAAAATGGCAAACGAGATAATATTGAGGATTTTTTTCATAATTGATGGCGCGCCCGGCGTGATTCGAACACGCGACCCACGGATTAGAAATCCGTTGCTCTGTCCAACTGAGCTACGGGCGCTTATGTTGATTTTATTAGTTTTTTCGAAAATTTGCCGGTTGCCTCATTCGCGAGCAACCTCACGAATTTATCTGGTATGATTCTGGAGCGCACCGATAAACAAGTCAAGCGCGGTCTGGCAGCAGAATGTGTATGCACCTTGACCATCAGGATATTTTCAGTGTACCCTTCCTAAGTCGCAAGTCCTTGTGCGCCCGTAGCTCAATTGGATAGAGTGTTGCCCTCCGAAGGCAAAGGTTGTGGGTTCAACTCCCGCCGGGCGTACCAGTTCAGTGAGAATGACTTAAAGAGGATCCGATGGTCACTCCCACCGTCCAAAATCAGGTAGTTGTAACCCCAGTTGTAACCCCAAACTCAAATTTAGTTGTAACCCCAAGAGGTTCCTGCCGCCGTTTTCCAACCGCCGAGCGATACTTAAAAAATATTGGTGAATGCCTTTGGCGAGATAATTCATCGGGAATTATTTACGCAATTATCAAGCGCACTACCGCCGGGAAAAAGATTCAGTTCAAGCGAAGCTTACAAACCACTGACCGAAACGAAGCTCGGAAACGACTCGCTGAATTTCGATTTGAACTCACTGGCAGTTCTGCTGTCATCACGCCAGCTCAATTTGCACCTGTAATCACGTCGCCACACTCCGATATCAGTTCACTCTCACAATTAAGTATCGCAGACATTGGCGAGCGATGGCTTGCCACACGGACCAATCTCGCTGAATCCACACGACGCCGACGCAAGCATTCCATCACTACAATTGCTGCTGGTATTGGTAATCCGCCTATCGGCGAGTTGTCTAAGTTAACCTGTGAGCAATGGGCGGAACAACATTCGATACGGATGTCTTCCAGCACGTTTAATAAGGATTTAGAGACACTAAGATCCATCTGTGATTATGCCAAACTTCATGGAGCAATCTATGAATCACCTGTGGCTCATCTCCAACGTAAGGTTGTTCGTTACGCCAAGCGGATTGTGCCGAGTCGTGCTGAATTTGCCGAAATTCTTGCTGTGATGCGGTCGAAGAAATCCAACGGCAAGCCGCCTGCCAATGACGCAGCTGATTTAGCTGAGGGTATTGCCTATCTAGGACTCAGACAGGGAGAGGCAAATGCACTGAAGTGGGGAGACATTGATTGGCAACGGAAACAGGTAAATATTACAGGCACTAAGACCGCCAACTCAACTCGGATTGTCCCGCTATTTGTTCATGCTGAGGCACTATTCCGTCGGATGCAGCAGGGACAACGCCCTAAACTAACAGCTCCAGTCTTTGTTGTTTCTTCATGTAAGACGCCACTAGCAACCGCTTGTAATCTCTTAAATCTACCGAAACTAAACGACCATTATAGCTTACGGCATCTCGCAGCGACAATGTGGTGCGAGGCTGGTGTTAGCTTCAAGACCATCGGAGCTTGGCTCGGGCATTCAGAGCGAGACGGCGGGTCTCTAGCCGCCAAAACTTATACGCATCTGAGGGCGGCATTTGTTAATGACGAAGCCGCTAGAGTGAACGCTATTTCGGCTTGCTGGCAGGGCATACCAGCCTCGCCCGCCACCTCCTCGGCGTGATCGTCGCCCGCTAAATGTTGAGCCACTTCAACAGCCATATTTTTTCCAAGGTTCGATGTATAATTCATTGTGAAGAATTGTGCTGAAAAACCGCAGGTGGCTCACTCGGCACCGAAGAATGATAGGTAGTCACGGCATCGGAAAGCCAAAAGGGAAAAATGAATTACGCATACAATATAAAATCCGCTGATGTTGGGTTGCTCAACAGCGTTCTCAAAGACGCCATCTTTCCCACCCGTTCCGAACATCGGCGGATTTTTTTGTGAGGTGGTGCCATGATTGATTTAATTGAGATTTACGACAAACCCCGAATTGAACTTTCGCCAGAAACGTCACCCGCCCCGTCATCACCATGTGATCTTTACGTCAAAGTTGATGCGAAAAGCATATTGCCTACTAGGCTGGCTGACGCTGCTAATTTTCTTCAACACCGCATTCTGACCAACATGACATTTTATCACAAAGACGAACGCATCCGTGGCGTCGTCCACCGTTTCACGGCACTGAAAACCGAATACTTGTACAAAGTAATCCCTAGTAGAGTTTGGAAAAAACTCATTCCCCAGGTGCTAGCAATGGGTCTGATTGAACGGAGCACTTACATCGAGGGGAAAAAATGCTTTGGCTACCGCATCGGCGACCGATTCGCCAGTAAGCCCACCATCATCGTCCAGCCGAGTGGGAACCGCATTCGTAAGAAGATTATGGCGACCCGCAAGGCACAGCAAGAACATCGAATTCGGGACAAAACCTACCGCCACCTATTGAATTGGGTCGGGCAAATCGAGATTCCACCTTCCGAATGGGACGAAATTAAAAGGCTGGGCTATGCTCGACACATTTCTGACGGTATGGAAAAACATCTCAGTCAGGCTGAGTATTTCAGCTTTATTGATACGCAACTCCTCGCTGTTCAACGTGGACAACACCATTTCGGTGTTGATGACTATGGGCGTGTCCAAACAACCACCTGTAACCTGGTTCGTTCTGCTAGGGCACGCATTACCATTCAAGGTCAGCCATTAGTTGAGATTGACATCAGGAACTCTCAACCAGTCTTCCTGACCGAATTATTGCTCACACAGTTCAATCAAAAGCATGCTTTGGAGCTCAAACCCACAAGATTAGGTTGTGTCACTATAAGTAGCTATAAATCAGATGTTTCTGTCAAAATGCAAATGGTAAAGGTTAGGCTAGGGAAGAGTGATGAAAAAGATGAAAAAAAATTGGGAAAAACTGATTCAGAAATACATATACCAAGATCAATAAATCCAACTAATCGATTAACCACAGGTAATACGCCTTCAATGATATATCCAACAGATATGATCCGCTGGAAAGAACTGGTGGAGAATGGGACATTGTATGACTACTTGATGGGATTAATAGGTTGGAATGAAGACCGTAGGGATGATTTCAAGCAGAATGAGATTTTCTCAGTTTTATATGGTAACCCCAACCGAAACCATGGGTGGGTGGATGATGAGTGGAAATTGCATCCACCATCTCAATTGAAGCCCATTCTGGCAGAGCATTTCCCGACAGTTTGGGCATTCCTGATTTTTTACCACAATCAGCATGGTCACGGTTCTCTGGCAAGAGAACTCCAACGGCGAGAGTCAAACTTGATGATTCGTGGTGTATGCGGAACGTTGGCTGACGCTTCGTCGCTCGCCGGTAGTAGCAGATGTTGTCACGGCAGTGGGGGTGGAGATTGGCGAGGCGTTCACCACCTCGGTTAAAGCGGGACAACAAATCCAACCATCGCATTGGGGACAGGCAACGAGTTTGCCAGCTTCGGAAGCTGGAAGTTCAATCTTTTTTTCACAGCGTTTGCAAAGACAAAAAATCCGTCCGCTACGAAGCATCGGTAACAAAATCGCCTTTTTGCAACTGCGACACCGCAAAACCACACCTTGTAAGTCCAGGTCAATTTTAACCGCCTGATTACAATGAGGGCAGCTTTGTGGAACGGATAGTGCGGGAACTTCTTGCCCGTGACCGCAGACTTGGCAATTAATTTTCGTTGCTGCTGAAGCAGCAGCAATAACAAACTCTTTATCACACGATCTACATTTTAAAAAAATGTCATGTATAGTGGAGTTCACACTGAAATATTAGCGGGTTCCCACTCAAATGCCAACCCGAGAGAACCACTACGCCGCAGTCAACTTGACCGCCACCCGAGAGGAGGCAACCTTAACGCAATTTTTCTGCGAGTTGTTTCAAATCTTCAGGTTGCAGTGTTTGAGCGAAGTTAGCATCGACATCTGCAATGGTTTTACGAACGGCGTCAGGTTGTGTGGCAATGGCTCGTAAACTGTCCACTTCATCGGGCATCAAATCCACCTTCGTGCCATCACTTTTGACAATGGAACAAATCCCCGTTTCTGGACATAATTCGATATTTAATTTCCCCATCGCCTACCTCAGTTGGTTGTTTCGAAAATTGCAGGTTAATCTCCACTTCGGATTCCACCCCTACCTAGTGATGAAAGTACTCAAATGAATACAGATGTCAAACTCCAGACCACCAAAATAATTTGCATTCTCAAGGTTCAGTCCTACTTTCTTAGTAGAAAGCATTGCATGGAACTTGAAATCCCATTGGAAGTCATTGCTAGGACAACGCAATGCCCCAAGAACTTCGCCTGCTTAGCCCTGCCTGTTCAAACCGTTTGTAAGGTGGAGTACTGCGTGAACGGCTTGGTGGACTTTGTTGAATGTAAAAACACTACGCCCTGTGAATACAAAATGCCCTACGGCTACACTGGGAACATCTGTATGTGTCCAACACGGCAAGAAATCTATAAACGCTATAATCTGTAGTTCGCCAAAGTCCGCCTACCCGTAAAGTTGCACTATTAGTCATATGGTCGTATGTTGTCTTAGAAAAGAGGTGATGATGTATGAGACAGATCGGATTCCATCCACATCCACATCATGACGAGCTTTGGGGTGGATTAATGATTCTCTTGGCGTTCCTCTTTGTGGTTCTACTCGTGGTCTTGGCAACTAAGTTCGATGGGCAAATCACACTGCCAACGCCTTGGAATAGTGATTGGTTAAGAGCCACACCAGTGCAACCGTGGCTGTATTGAAATAATGGAGAGCAATGCGATGATCAATTCTTTACTCGGTCAACTTCGTGCAAAGGTGGAAAATGCACACGGCTTGGCAGATTCCACTAAATCAGAACTCCTCGAACTAATAAAGAGTCTAGAGAGTCATACTACTAGCACCACAAGCCAACACGGAGTTCAGCTGACAACGATGGTAAAAACACTCGAAGTTTCACATCCCGAAATCACCGACTTAGCAAATCGAATTGCCACAATGTTTGGCAATGTGGGAATCTAAATTAACTCAAGTATCGGTTGCTATTTCAGTAAACGAGCCTACGTTGCGGTGGAGAGCCGAACCACCTCTCAGCAGCAACGCCCACTAGGGCGGAAGAAGCCCCGAGAAAACTTGGGGAAGCAGCGAGAATGAGAGACAGTTCCTCGGCTCTCTCTTTTATTTCCCCCGCCGAGTTCGCAATTTTTCTCACCGCCGATACTCCCGCCGCATAACTCCAACGGTTCAATAAAAGTTGTAACCCCAGTTGTAACCCCACATCAGCTTTCAGGTACTTAAATACCACTGGACGCCATGTAACTTCAGGCGTAATTTACCTTTTGAAATTGAACCAAAACCCCAGTAAAAACAACAAAAAAGTCAGCTCTCCAAGTCCTTGTGCGCCCGTAGCTCAATTGGATAGAGTGTTGCCCTCCGAAGGCAAAGGTTGTGGGTTCAACTCCCGCCGGGCGTACCAGTTCACACGCGTAACTTCTGAAAGCGAGTTAAAGTTAATATGAGCGAAGAAAATCAAGCGAACACTCCAGCCGATGATTTAGCAGCAGTCGAATACCTTCAAAACTCCTGCCGGCTCATCCGATCTGAGTTATCCAAAGTCATCGTCGGTCAGATGGACGTCGTTGAGCAAATCCTCATCGCGATTCTCACTCGCAGTCACGCGTTGCTGGTCGGCGTGCCGGGCTTGGCGAAGACGTTAATGATTTCGACGCTCGCCGACACATTGCATCTAAAATTCAAACGCATTCAGTTCACACCGGATTTAATGCCGTCGGACATCACCGGCACGGAAGTGATTTACCAAGACCCGGCCACCGGCGAACGCCAGTTCCGATTTCTGCCGGGACCAATTTTTACAAACATTTTGCTCGCCGACGAAATCAACCGCACGCCACCGAAAACTCAAGCCGCCATGCTCGAAGCCATGCAAGAACGCAAAATCAGCGTCGGCGGCAACGACCACAAGCTACCGGAGCCATTCTTCGTCTTGGCAACGCAAAATCCAATTGAGCAAGAAGGCACGTATCCTCTACCGGAAGCGCAGCTCGACCGGTTTCTATTCATGATCAACGTCGAATATCCGACCTTCGAGGAAGAAAGCGCCATCATGCGCCGCGCCACCACCGGCAGCATGGAACGCGTCTCACCGGTCTTGACCAGCGACGACATTCTCAAATTACAAAAAATCGTCCGCCGCGTGCCGGTCGCCGATCACGTCTTCAACTACGCCGAAAAAATCGTCCGCGTCACTCGCGTCAAAACACCGGAAGCCACCGACTTTTGCAAAAAATGGTTATCGTGGGGCGCTGGTCCGCGCGCCAGCATGAACCTCATCCTCGCCGCGAAAGCCCGCGCCATGCTCAACGGTCAATATTACGTCAGTTGCGAAGATGTTTCGGCGGTTGCACCGCCGATTTTGCGGCATCGGATTGTTCCGAATTTCACAGCGCAAAGCGAAGGCGTGACTGCCGACGACATCGTCCGTAAAATTCTCGAAACCATTCCGCCCGACGAACCGGTGAAGTAATCCATGGCGCAGGAAGCTTCCGCGCAGTTGCTGGATCCGGCGGCGATTGCCCGCGCCGAAGCGCTGGGAATTCTCGCTCGCGAAATCGTCGAAGGTTTCATGGTCGGCGAAAACAAATCGCCGTTTCACGGTTTCTCCATCGAGTTTTCCCAACACCGCGAATATTCCCCCGGCGATGACATCCGGCATCTCGACTGGAAAGTGCTCGGCCGCACCGACCGGTATTATCTCAAGCAATACGAACAGGAAACCAACTACGTCGCCCACATTCTCCTCGATGGCAGCGAGTCCATGAAGTACGGCTCCGGTAAGCTGACGAAATTTCAATACGCGAAAGTCATGGCCGCCTGCCTCGCCTACGTCGTCCTACTCCAACGCGACGCCGTCAGCTTGAATATTTTCGACACCGGCACGCGCACCTATATTCCGCGCACCGGCAACCGCGACATGATTTTTGAAATCGCCGCACGGCTCGCCGCGTTCGAACCCACCGGCGGCACCGGCATCAGCCAAGTCCTCCACGAACTCGCCATCCAGACTCGCCGGCGCGGCATCGTGATTCTCATCAGCGATTTTTTTGACGACGAGAGCAAAATTCTCGAAGGCATCCGGCACCTCCGGTTCAGCGGTCACGAAGTCATCGTCTTTCAGGTGCTCGACCCGCACGAATTGGAATTTCCATTTCAAGGCATGGTCGAATTTGCCGGGCTGGAGAAAACTCCGAAACTCTTGACCCGGCCCAGCGAAATCCGCAAAAGCTACCTCGCCGAACTCGAAAATTTTCTCAGCGCCCTCCGGCTCGGCTGCGAGAAAAACCATTGCCACTACACGCTAGTTAACACCGCGAACTCACTTCATGAAGTGCTCAGCGGCTATCTCGCATTTCGCCGCCGCACCTCCGCCCGGTAAACCATGAGCTTTCTCAATCCACTCCTGCTCGCCGGCGTCGGTGCCATCAGCGTCCCGGTGTTGATTCACCTCTTGAATCGCAGTCGCGTCCGGCGCGTGGCTTGGGCGGCGATGCGGTTTTTGCACATCAGTGTTGAACGCAACCAGCGCCGGATGAACGTCGAAGACTGGTTACTGCTCGCGTTACGCTGTTTATTGCTAGCGCTCCTCGCGCTCGCACTTGCCCGACCAACTTTTCAAAACGCCGCCGCTGTCCTCCGGGGACGCACCGCCGTGACCGGTGTCGTCATCCTCGATAATTCCTACAGCATGGGAATGACCGATGGTGTGCAAAGCCGGTTCGCTCGCGCCAAGAAATTTTCCGAAACCATTATCGACGCCATGCCGGGAAATTCCGCCACCGCAATCTGGTTGGCATCCGATGTCGTTCGCGGCCTCGTCTTGGAGCCGACGCGCGACCTGAATCTCGCTCGGAAAACGCTGCGCGAAGCCACGCTTTCCGACCGGAGCACGCGCTTGTTTCCGGCGGTGCGCGATGCGGTGGAAGCGTTGCGACGCCGTGGTAGTTCGCGCAAGGAAATCTATCTTTTGACCGATGGCCAAGCCGGTGGCTGGGAAGAATTAAGCGAAACCATCAAGCTTCTCAACGAAGTCAAACGCGACATTCACCTAAACTTGATTTTGATTTCCGACCGGGAAGAACACAATCTCGGCGTCAGCGATTTGCGACTCGGCAGCAGCCTGACACCGGTGGATCAATCCTTACGCTTCGAGGTGCAAGTCACAAACTTCGGTCACGACGATGCGCGCGGCGTCGCCGTTCGTCTCGCCGTGGATAATGACCCGCCTTCCGACCAAACCGTGTTCGACATCATCCCAGCCGGCGCGGCAAAAAATGTTTCACTCTTCACGAAATTGCGCACGGAAGGCTATCACGACGAAGTCAAACGCGACATTCAC
>Ga0209697_10002313_pt1 | contig 27723 bp, 16 predicted proteins | sample AliMusrvi5mmetaG_FD_184115 | JGI IMG/M metagenome (GOLD analysis project Ga0209697, IMG submission 184115) | Freshwater lake bacterial and archeal communities from Alinen Mustajarvi, Finland, to study Microbial Dark Matter (Phase II) - Alinen... | ecosystem: Environmental > Aquatic > Freshwater... | reverse complement strand
TGATAGACCACTACACCTCCGCCATTATCAACATATTCAATAAATGCAGATTTGGTTTTCTCCGACCACGAATCGCCGCTGTAGTCAAGAACTACCACGTCATACTTCGAAAAATCAGGATTAAATGTATTCATATCGCCACCTTTTTCAGGAGTTTTGATAATTTCGGCGGTAAACAGGCCCGTTTGTTCGAGCAGTTGTTTTAAGATGGGGGAACTGGCTTTCCAGTTATGGTTATTTTGTCCTGTAACCACAAGCGCTTTATAATGACCGCCAAAATGGCAGGCATTTAGAATTGCGATTATTCCGGCAAAAGCTAAAATCAATAAATATTGTTTCTTCATTGTGATGTCAAATTAGATGGTTGGCTGAATCCAGGGCCGACGGTAAGGACGACTCAGCAAGCGGCTTGCGACAGAACTCCCGATGATCTCCTCTTTGATGGGATCCCATTTAATTTTCTGTCCTGTCGTCATTGCGATTTCACCCAACAAGCCGATGGATATCGAACGGTGACCTACCTCAACCGGACAGACCGTTTCACCTCTTGACCTGACACATTCAAGGAAGTTCCAGAAATGGTTGTTGCTTTTATAAAGCTGGATCTCGTTTTCACCGATCACCTCTTCCAATATTTTAGGGTTGGAGGCGTGTAGTAAACCACCATCGCGGTCGACATGAATCCACCCCTTTTCGCCGAACCAGGCGGCGCCGGTATTAAAACGTAATCGCGAACCGGTAGCAACCCGCATCTCGATTCCGTTCGCGTATTTACAGGTAAAATCAAATTCGACGGGGGTGTTATACAGCCCTTCAAGAGGATATATACCCATTCCTTCAATCTCAACAGGACCGGTTCGGTCCATTCCGATTCCCCAGGCAGCGATATCCACATGGTGACCGGCCCAGTCGGTCAGCCTTCCGCCTGAATAGTCCAGCGTCCAGCGCCAGTCGCCATGGCAAACCCCGCGATAGGGAACTTTGGGTGCCGGTCCGAGCCACATGTCCCAGTTGAGCCCCGCTGGCACCTCCATAACGGGAGGGGTACCGATGATGCTGTCGCCGTCGGGTAGTCCTACCTCGACGCGTGTAATTTTACCGACACGGCCATTGATGGCCAGTTCGGCCGCACGCCGGTACATTTTCCCCGACCGTTGCCAGCTTCCGGTTTGCCAAACCACGTTATTTTTTTTCACGGCGCTCACGATTGCCCGGCCATCCTGAATGGTTCGTGCAAGCGGTTTTTCGCCATAGATATCAAGTTTTTTATTCGCGGCAGCAGAATAAATCAGCCCGTGCCAATGATCGGGCAACGCAATGGAAACGGCATCGATCTTCTCTTTTTCCAAAAATTCGCGGTAGTCGCCGTAGGTGCGGCAATCGCTGTTCTTGTTGATCTTGTCAATTATCGCTTTAGCACTGTCGGTATGGTTGGTATCCACATCGCAAACGGCGACAAATTGCACCTCTTTTGACCATAAAAAACTGCGCAGGTTGTTTGTTCCCTGCCCGCCGACTCCGATACATCCCATTACAATCCGGTCACTGGGGGCAAGTTTTCCTCCCATCCCAAGGGCCGTTGAGGGAATCAGCTGAGGGAGAATCAATGTCCCCGCTGCTACGGTGGCCGATTGTTTTAGAAAATCTCTTCTGTTGGTTTTGTCGATCATTTTCATTGAAAAATGTTTATCCGTTGAAGTTGTTTCTCTTTTGGTTAGTTGAATTATTGCAATGGATGGCCTGCATGCAATTGAATAAAATCGACTATTGGTGTTTGGTCCTGCAATCCATGTGGATGATGACCTTCCCCTTTTTTCATAATTAACTGGAAGGTTCCTCCCAATTTTTTGTATTGCTGTTCCATCAATGCGCCATTGTTTGAATAGGGCACCGCATCGTCGGTCTCTCCGGCGACATAGATGATCGCAACTTTTGAGTTGACGAGTTTGCGGGCAAGGTCAATGGGATTTTTATGATAGGCCAGCGCCTCTTTTTCTGATTTGAAATGATAGAGTTTGATCAGATTTTCCCAGTCCCCCTTACTCCCTTTACCAATGCCCAGCTTTCCGCCCGGCCAGCTTTTGAAGTCACAAACAGCCTTATCCATGTAGAGACAAGACACTTTGCCCTTGTTTGCCGCAGCCCAGCGCGTGATGGCCAGCCCTTCGCGGCTCAGACCCATCAGTGCCGGTTTTTTGGCCATTCCGTATTTTTTGGTCATGACCGGATAGAGCGCATCCCATTTGGCAATGGCATCGGGCGAACCGTATGTATTACCTAGATTAAAAGTGACCACATAAAACCCCCGTTTTACCAGTTCCAATTCAGTTTGGGCGATGTAGGCAACCGGCGCACTTTTCAGGTCGTAATAAGATGGTGCTAACACCCATGGCCGCCCTTCCGCCGGATTCGAAGGACAAAGAACTGTTGCTTTATCTTTGCCGACAGGAATTGTGAAAAGGGTAAAACCCTGAAAATTTGTCGGTTCCCCGGGAAATGTCTCTGGTATAACGATGTGTTTACCGGATTTTCTGTTTTCAGAAGTGGCACCAGGGAGGGTTAATGCAAAGGTGCTGGAGAACCATAAAATTGTAATTGTCAGCGAAAAGAAGTGACGCGCGGCAATCCTGAGATCCGGAAATTTGCTTGTGGCAGAAAGATTTTTTAAAAACCGGTGGCTTTTAAAAAATAGAGTTTGAAGTTGTTTTGGTGTGGTCATAGTTTTTAAAATTTTTGAAGTTCTTCAGGTCCTGGGATTGCGTAGTCAGGATCTGTTGATTTAATAACAATATCATTACCAACCTTTTTAATATCCAGGGGAACGAGGTTTAATCCCTGTTCATTTAAGGTATAGGCATTATCAGAAAGTTCTTTTGTTTGAATTCCTTCTCTTGAAAGAGGGGGTACATTTCCGTTAAAGAAGGCGGTACACCACCAGCGACCGGCATTGTCCTGAAATAGCGTTCCGTGCCCCAGGAACCGTCCGGCAAATTTTCGCTCTCCGTAAGGGCCGGTAATCTTGTCGGCGGTGGCGTAGTAAAGATTGTAGGTCCCCTTTCGACCTTTTCCTGTAGACCAGGCAGTACCGAAAAGGACGTATTTCCCCTGTATCTTGCGGATCAGACACCCTTCATATCCTACATTCTTAAATTCTCCTGTTGGACCAATGTTAACCGGTTCACCTGAAAAATCGGAGAGATCCGGTTTTAGCGGGACAATGGTTGTGCCTCCCGAGATTAACCAATAGGTGCCGTCGTCATCCTGAAACAGGGATGGATCATGGATTCTTCCAATTTTTTCACCAATGGGGTTTGCCCATGGACGCCCGGGTTTATAACCGGCAGAGATCGAAAAGTTGCCGCCATTAACCGGCGACGGACTGGTATGCACCAAAACAACTTTGCCGTTGATGAAAATGAATTCCGGAGCCCACAGACGCCATCTAAACTCCTCACCCGTTTTAAAACTTTCCGGTTTTGCTGTATACCAGATTCCATCTTTTAGTGAGTAAATGACACCCAACGATTTCCAATGGATAAAATCCTTTGTCTTCCAAGCCTGAACTTCATAACCCACTTTTCCTGAGGTGTACCTGTCTTCGGGTAGTTCTTTGCGTGTGGATAATTGCGTGGTTCCCGTAAAGTAGAAAAAACCATCGGGTGATTTGACGATGTATGGGTCGCGAATCCACCCATCTTTGACATGGATTGCCCGGTTATGGGCGGCAAGGGCGGCTTTGATCTCTTTTGCTTTTGGCAGCGCAACAGGTTGGATGCCAAAAGAGAAAGTTGTGGAAGCACATAATAGTATAAATATCAAAGTTCTCATTTAGCTATTTTAGGTTGATCTTTTGAACTGTTTTTATCGTCACGGGACCCAGCAATCCTGAAGGGAGCTGGTCGTTATTCAGCCAGCCCACAAACATATTTTTATGGGTCCGACGTTCGGCTACGGGAAGTTTTTTGTCTCCGACCAACCGGTTGGGCCACAGATTCGCCACCTCAATTTCCAGTTCATTCACACCATGCTTTACAATATCTGTTATTTCTACACGATAAGGCGCACACCACACCACACCTAGCTCTTTGCCATTGAGTTTAACACGGGCAGTTTCTTTTACAGTACCCAGATCAAGGTAGCAGCGCTCTCCGGAAACTAATGGTTCGACGCTGAAACTCTTTGTATAAACTGCCTTCCCGCTGAAATTTTTCACAGCCGGTTCCGGACGTTGGTTCCAGTCTTCCAGCTTCTCAAAGACCATCATTCCCTTAGCCTGATCGCCGATCAAGCCAGTTGTTGGATAAAACCACTTCAGATCGAACTGAATTGACCAGGGTCCGGTAATTTCCTGTTTTTGATTCAGTATTTGAAAATTAACTTCCTGACCATTGGTGTCATTCCCCTTCTGCCTCCTTCCTTCTGCCTTTCGGAATATCACAAACATGGCGCCGTACGGCTCAAACTCCAGCGGGATTAATGTGACACCATTTTGCGTTCTAAATTGTGGCAGGTCACGTTGCTCACCTGTCACCGGATTCCACATTTCCGGTTGCCTGTCGGTTATACGAAAAGAGCAGTCTGCCTTTAGTGGGGTTCCTCGTTTGTTTATCACAAAATAAATTTCTGAATCATTTGTATGCCGATGGATAAAATCGGGCAGTGCATTTTCAGTTTTACATTGGAAAGCGAAATCTGGTGATAGATCACCCTTCTCCAGAACCTGACGAATGGTCATCCCGGCAATGGTTCGCCCTTTTCCATAAGTATGTTGAAGCTGGGGAGAGGCTGTATTTGTTCCCCATAACTTATCTGCAATATTTTTAAGCTGTTGTTCGCTTTTAGGATAACCTGTCAGACCCATAGTTCGTATAGGTTTCGGGCCGATTACGGTAGCTCCCGCGGCCACCAGTTCCTGAATTTTTCGGGCAACTCTTAAAGGAATTACAGGTCTGTCTGGCAAAACCAGCACCCGGTAGCTCATTCCGTCGGGAAGGATAATCCGGCCATCTTTGACCGACAGGCGGGTAAGCAAAACCTCTGAATTACAGACATCGTAGTCATAGCCGAAACCCCGTGAAGGGTCAATATTTTTTGGTGGTATAAAATTTGGGGCCTCATCGCCGCTGTAGTAAAGCACATCGGCAACAAACAGCCCTTGTTGAAGCATATAGGAACAACGGCTCAGGTAGGTGAGGAATTGTTCAGCCCCCTGATTCCACCAGGTGATGTTGTGGTTGAAATGAGTACCGCCAAAGACCGATTTTCCGGGCAGGCCATCTTCCGGACCTGAGGTTGCCGAGCCATGAATGCTTAGCGCATTGATCCCTTCGCAAAATGCATTGTTTGCGTGGCGGAGCAGACCTCCGGGTGACTGACTCCAGTGTTGCAGATGCCCTCCTGTTGTAAAGGCCTCGGATGCCACCATCTTTTTCCCATACAAATGACCTGCGCTCGCAGCCTGTTTGGCGTTGACATTCTGGGCCGCTTCATCCCACCCCGGGGTGGTAATCACATGATGATCAGCAGGGGCCCATTGGTTCTCCTTCCATAACTCAATTTCCCAGAACTCTGCAACAGGTACATCCATGCGGCCCTGGTTCATCAGCCCGTCGTTGCACAATAAACGGGGATGATGCTGGCCACCGGCTTCGGCACGAACTTTCACGCCGTCAGCGTGCGAAAGTTCCGCCCACCGTTTGTAATGTCCGTCGGCCACGCAATCGGCTATCGTCCGGCGAACGTCTGCCAGGAAGCGATCTGTGATTTCAACACTTTCCACAATCTCGCCGGCCAATGCGGCAAGGTAAGGGGTGGGAATATAACCACGTCTTTTTTGAAATTCTTTAAGAAGCTCAGGTGTCCAGGAGTACATGCCGTCGATTTCAACATTATCTTCTATAAAATACTTTAATGTTTTTCCCACAAGCGGGCCTGCATCGCCGATCAGCGGTTTGATTCCCTTCTTATAATTTAGCTCTGTTGCAGTCGGGCTGAGGTAATCAGCTAACAACCCTTTTCCGAATGCTACATTAAGTTCGGTTGTAGTGCGACCGATCCGAACCACCTTCCAGTTTCCAGGAGGGACTTTCCAGTCGAGTGTCCCATCATTTGAAATTTTGGATGTCAGATCGATCATCCCGTGAACTTTTAAAGGATTGTCACCTGGAAGTGCAACCAGATCTTCGCGCACAAGATTCACCTGATCTATCTGCCGGGTTGAAGTCACACCAAGCGGATTAGTGATCGCCCGTTTGGCCGCCAGCCGGGCAATACGCTCCACCTCAGGGCGGTTGCCCAATGCAAAATCGCGAACCTTTGTATCCTTCGGCATCATGATCCGGAACCAGCGTGCAGATGTAGCGGGAACGGCGCCAAAGATGGTATTGCCTCCCGGCCCGTTGAATGCGATTACCTGTTTAAAGTTAACTCCATCATTAGAAGCCTCGATCGCTACCTTGCTTGTGATGTCGATCCAGGTATAATCTACCAGATGTGGCTTGCCGAAATCGATTAATATATAGGGATTTTCAGAAGTTCCTGAATTCCATGTTGTGTTATAATTTCCATCCAGCAGATTTGGCAGATCTCTCTGATTGGTGCTTAAGGTGATGACAGCTTGCGGATTTACTGTTGTTTCAGGTACCTGAAATGCCTGAACTGCAACATCGGCATAGCTTGTTCCCTTCACTTTTGTCTCAACCAGTTTACCCGAAAATTTCTGGCCACCTTTGATGATTGTTTCAGAGTTCACCATCATCCAGCTCGAATATTCCGGGGTGATCCACGGTCCGCCGGAAGGCCATCCCGGACAGGTATTTACCCCCATTTTTAAGCCAACCCGATCCGCTTCTCTCACTGCATGACGGAACAATTCACGCCATTTATCGCTCATATAGGGGGCGTCGGGCATGTTCCCAAGATCAATAAGCATAGCTCCACCAACCCCTTTTGATTTAAGCTCCTCTATATGTTGGGTTATGTTCGCAGGTGTTATGTGATCAAACCACCACATGTTCACCCATGGTTTTGCCGAATCGGGGGGAGTCACGAAACCTTTTGCCAAATCTTGTTGAGCCAGGGCATTGCCAGCCAGAGCCAAAAATGCCAGGACTATTATCACTATTTGGCTGGTCAATCTGCTTATTGTCATTTAAAAATAATTCTTTTTATAATTTATGAAAGATTTATCCGGATGGCCTTCTCACGTACCTTAGACACAGTAACACTGTTGAATGGGTGACAACCCTGTTAAAATATTATCGATCCTGTATTTATTGACCTGCCGGATTAATTTTGTGTCATATTAAAAATATCAGCCTTACGTGACTTAGGTGTTAACTTAAGTGATATTAATTTGCCATCACGAAATTCCCCTTCAACGGTGGTATTGTATGGTGCATGAAGTTTGAAACCGACATCCCACGTTTTTGGCCAGGCCGGGAACAGATAGATCTTTCTGCCATCGGCCTGCAGCAGCATCGATTGTAATGTCATCATGGACACACCACCATGACATTGGTCGGGCATATAGTCGTGACCAGGGCCCCAAAATGCGGGGAAACGACTATCGCGATGATGTGCAGAAAAATTCGCTACGACCATACGAGCTGCCTGATCGGTTTTGCCAACGAAGGCGGCCTGTATTGGTGATTGCCGCCACGCTCCGGCTAATCCCTCAAAGGGATAGGTATGCTTTATTTGTGCAGGGACGAATTTTTCAAATGTCCTGATACCGGTTTCAAGATCCGAACTACCGACAGTATAAAGCCGGTATGGGAAAACGGCGTAAAGCTCAGGATACTCGTCACCCTGCCTTTCGTAAATAATTTCTGCAGCTTTAAGAACTTTTTTCCCGGAGTCTTCTTCTAAAGGAACTTCCGGCAGGTCATGAAGCGTCTTTGCCCACCCTGAGCGTTGTCCCGGGGTGGTGGCATCCGCAGGTAATGCAATCAGACGGGGAAGAATATATTTCAGTCCTGCAATATCGGGCAGCGGATTGACTACACTATGACAAGCCTCCAGCGAACATGCGGGGTCAAAGCGGATCTTCCCCTTATCGTCCCTTTTCCAGTGCTGGTCATAGAAGGTGGTTACTCCTTCAACGATTGGAATCAGGGTCTCGCGAAGAAAAGCTTTGTCCTGGGTACTTTCGTAACAGTCAAGCAGCATGGCGCTTAATTCCAGTCCGCCTGACCAGTAATACCGTATATAGTTGTTCTCGGTCAGGTGGACGGGCCTGTCTCCGCGATCCCACCCTTTGGCCGAACTATAATTGTCATTTGAATAGGTACCCCAGGGATAAAGTGTTTCGGGAAAGAAAACTCCTTCATGCCCGTAATATAGTTTTGTCCGTGCAATTGCCATTTGAACCATGGCACGGTACATTGAGAAAAGCGGGAGCATCATATCGTAATCACCGCTGCGCAGCATCGGCCAGTATGCCAAACGGGTATTCTGCCACCAGTAATTAGGGCCATGACTCCTGTAATCGGCTTCGCTGAGTTTTTTTGGATCTCTGGTATTAACCGTAAAAATTGATCCGTTGAATTTAATCGGATAGGCACCACGACCACTTGCCGCCATTATAAATCGCTGAAGGGCATAGCCGCTGTTTAGTAGTTTCCCGGTAGGATCGCCGCTGATGGCAAGATCTCTGTCGCGGCGGTTGTTCCAGTTCATGCTCCCCATCAGCGCGTGTTTATCGCGGTCATCGCGACGGGCTGCCTCCAGTTCCGGGGTAGAAATTATTTTGTCTTCGGGTGTGCTGACATTGATCCAGCTTCGGTTCCAGAATGCAGTCCACCATTTACAATGTGCCGACCAGGCTTTATTCAAACCTGTCAGTTTCTCCTCTGCAATTATGTTATTTAATTTTTCAAGCCAAATTTCAGGGGTTTCCGTCTGTGCGGTCAGCAAGTGAATATCGACTTCGATATGTCGTGCCGGTAATGCTGTTTTCAACGTTTGGGTGGGATAAGTTGCATCACTCGGAACCATATTCTTTCCGCTGATGCATCCGCCAAAAGTGCGGTGTATGATCGGATCAGGCACGATGCTCATAAGGCTCTCCAGTCCCTGGGCTTTCATTGTAAGAGGATAGATGGTTAGGTCGTTACGGTGATACCAAACAATACGGTTGTCTTTTTGAGGGAATATGGTGTCGGCTTTCTCAATGATGGGAACGCCACCCTCACAGACTCCTGCCGCACTGTTGTCGTGCTGGAGGTCGCGGTCTTTTGTCCGCCATATCTGTAAAGTGACCTCCGCTTTTATCTCTTGTTTGGAATTTCCTTCAATGTGAATAACGGGGCGGTTGGCATCCACCCAAATGCGCAATTTTGTCTCCTTATCATTGGTGCCGCTATTCACGATTATCGCTCCATTCTGAAGCTGAAGTTCCTGGCGGAAAGGCCTTGCAGCCAGCGAAGGTGTGAGGTGTACCCTAACCTGACCAAGTTTTAATAGTCGTCCGGCATCGCTCCAGGCATCGGTTCCTGAAATAAAGAAAAACAGATCGCCATTCTCCTCAACCCATACGTTTAAGCCCGTCTCACCGTTGCCGAGCGGCATCGAGCCTGATGAATTTTTACTTGGGCTGTCCCAAATCACATTACAATGTTCAGGATTGCCCTTTTGTCCCAATACCTTGTTCTCATTTAAAAAAATACACAAGGTGAAGGATAAAATGACCAGGATTCTCTTTTTCATGGAAGAGGATATATGAACTAAATGGAGGGTAAGTTCCAGGGTTTGCGGTATGGTCTGGTCAAAAGGTGACTGGCGGCTGGATTTCCGATAATTAATTCTTTTTCAGGGTTCCATATTATTTTTTTCCCGGTAGTCATCGCGATTTCGCCCAATAAACCAACGGAGATGGAACGGTGAGCAATCTCAACCGGTGCGACTGTTTCTTTTCTCGATTTAATGCATTCGAGGAAGTTGCCTACATGGTCATCACATTTGTACAGATGGATCTCGTTTTCACCAATCACCTCTTCCAAAATCTTTGGGTCTGAAGCAGCCAGTCTGTCCCCGCGGTCAACATGTATCCACCCTTTTTCTCCGTACCAGGTCGTACCCATTCCATGAGGCAGCCGCGAGGAGTTGGCGACTCTCATCTCTATTCCACTCGCATATTTACACCGGAAATCGTATTCGACAGGAACGTTGAAGAGCCCATCCCTGGGGTAAATTCCTTCACCTTCGATCTCCACCGGTCCGGAGCGTTCCATACCAAGTCCCCATTGTGCGATATCGATGTGGTGACCGGCCCAGTCTGTAAGCTGCCCTCCTGAATAATCGAGTATCCATCGCCAGTTTACGTGGTAAACTCCACGGAAGGGAACTTTGGGAGCAGGTCCCAGCCACATCTCCCAGTCAAGTCCTGCAGGTATCTCCATCGGCGGCGGTGTCCCTATCCCCTGTCCACCATCAGGCAATCCTACTTCAACCCTGATTATTTTTCCGATCCGACCGTTTATGGTTAACTCAGCTCCGCGTCTGAAGTTTTTCACCGACCGCTGCCAGCTTCCGGTTTGCCACACAATGTTGTTTCTCTTTACGGCGCTCACAATCGCCCTTCCATCGTAAATCGTACGAGCCAGTGGCTTTTCACCGTAAATATCCATTTTTTTATTTGCCACCGCCGAGTAAATCAGTCCGTGCCAATGATCCGGCAAGGCAATAGAGACAGCATCCAGTTTTTCTTTTTCAAGAAATTCGCGGTAATCGCCGTAGGTTCGGCAATCGCTGTTTTTGTTGGATTCGTCAAGAATTTTTTTTGTCTTGTCTAATTTAATTTTGTCAACGTCACAGGCTGCCACAATCTGCAATTCCTTCGCCCGCTTTAGAAAGCCCCTCATATTACTGGTTCCCTGACTGCCTATTCCGATTAGCCCCATTACAATCCGGTCGCTGGGAGGGAGTTTCCCCCCCATTCCCAGGGCTGTTGACGGGATAATCTGCGGGATGATCAATGCTCCGGCAGCTACAGCAGCAGATCGTTTCAGAAAATCTCTCCTGGTCGATTTGTCAGTCATCGTCTTCATTTTTTTATTGATTTCAAATCACCGGTTAAATATCGTTTTTTATATTCGCTCCAGGTCTGAAGTGATTTGGTAAGCGTTTCGGTTGCATCACTTTTAATATTAAAATTGGGGACAAATTTTACTGTAGCTCCATTTATCCCTCATTACTCTTTTCCTTAATTTGTCTGCCTCTGGATCATTGATAAAACTTTCATTTTGAGGGTTCCATTCCAGTTTACGGTTTAGTTTTAATGCAATATTCCCACAATGTAAAAGGGTACTTGTCCGATGACCCGATTCTGCAGTGTAAATGGCTTTCCTTCCCGCCTTAATACTGGTCATGAAATCAATGAATTCATCATCTGCCGTTGGGAGCGAGATTTTCTTCTCCTTTAAATCGAATATTTTTTCATTACTTGCCTCCGGTTTCTTGTTCCATCCTGTCGATTCTATCCATCCCTCTTCGCCTTCGATACGAATTGTTCCCTGACCTTCTTTAAGATGCATGGTCAGATTATTGGCATATTTATAGGTTAAATCAAATTGCCAGGCGGTATTGAAGATTCCGTCATTGTAAAATAGTGTTTCCCCGGCTGGTGTGACCTCCGTTGGTCCCGAGAACTCATTACCGGATGCTAACTGTGCGGTATCGCAAAGGTGAGCGCCCCAATCGGTAATTACTCCTCCGGAAAAGGCATCATACCACCTGAAATGGTAAAACGTTCTGGAATAGATAAATGGGATCTCAGGAGCAGGACCTAGCCATAAATCGTAATCAAGATCCTGCGGTGGAGCCGTAACTTCAAGTCCTTTTTTAGGTAATGCGGATACGGGCAAACCAATTTCGATGTGTTTCAGCGCTCCCAGTCTTCCGTTCAGCGCGATCTCTGCCATTTGGTGATAGTTGGGGAGAAACCGGTCTTCGACAGATACCTGATATACAACACCCGTTTTATTGATCACATCACTCAGTAAACGTCCCTCGGCGATGGTAAGGGTTGGTTTTTCGCAACAGACATGCTTCCCTTTCAAGGCTGCCATGATGGTGATGGGAACATGCCAGTGGTCGGGGGTTGAAATCTGAACAGCATCGATCGATTTATCTTCCAATAGTTCCCTGAAATCCTGATAGACTTTACAATCTTTTGATTTGTAAGTAGTATCTACCAGGTTCTTTGCGCTGGTTGCCCTCGACATACTTACATCGCAAACGGCGACTACACGACATAACTTTGGATAACTAAGATAACCTCTCAGATTCCGTTCAACACCCTGAGAGCCTGTACCAATCATTCCTATGGTAATCAGATCATTTGGATGTTTTAAGATGCATCCTGAGTTCAGCGGGATGATTGATGTCCCGGCAAGGATCACTCCTGAATTGATTAGAAATTTTCTTCTGTCCATTGTCATTTCATGTTAAAGGTTTCGAATCCATATATTCCGGTAGCTCACTTTACTTCCATGTTCCTGCAAAAGAAGTGGCAGCATTTCTGCATGTGCATTATATTCTGTGTGATCAGTATGTATTGTCGCTCCTTTCACTGTAACATGATTCTGTATTAAAACCCCATTCTGAAATACAGTAAAAAAGGCAGGTGATGCAAGTGTCCCATCACTTTTGAATCGCGGTGCAGTAAATACAATATCATAACTCTGCCATGTTCCTGCAGGCAAACAGGCATTTACCAGAGGTGCATGCTGCTTGTAAATGCTTCCGGCCTGACCGTTATAATAGATTTTGTGTTCGTCGTTCCAGGAAGAATAAATTTGAACCTCATATAACCCCATAAAATAGATTCCTGAGTTTCCAAAATTGAGATTATTCTGAACTTCATTTTCCGGGATATTCCATTCCACATGCAGCTGGCAATCGCCAAACGATTGTTTTGTAATAATATCGCCGGTTCCAGGTTCTACAGTAAAACCGTCTCCACTGACTTTCCAAGGTGCTGGTGTCCCTTTTTTCTGCAGACTTTCCCATTGGTTCAGATCATTTGAGGAGAAAAGGATAATCGCGTCGGAGGGGGCACTATTTCCAACTACAGGAGTAACAATCACCGGTTTTTTCGACCACTCCTCAAAGTTGTTCTTTTCTTTTGCCTGCGCAAAAGAATGGTTCACAGATCCCAGGCAAGCCAGTGAGAACATGATGAATTTGATTGGAAATATAGTTTTCATAACACCTAATTGAATTATAATTCTTATTTCAGCTCAATAATTGTATCCACATCATCCCACCTGTCGTTCTTGTTAAGTGTAAGTATCACAGAGGTCTCTGTTTGCTTTAGATCCACTTTATGGTTGTTTACAAGTAACCTGGCGGAAGAGAATTTACGGCCGTCAGCAGGTGCTGGCAATTCGAGTTGCTGTGTCTTGGGTGGGAGAAACTGATGAAGCCAGGTTTTTGTACCATCTGCCGACTCAGTTGCAGTGTAGGCCAGTCCTACCAAAGGCTGTTTGTTGAGGGTCACCCAGGCTTTTCCGGGGCGCGTTCCAAAGATGGATGGCCCCGATTTGTCCATCAGCTTTCCCAGTCGCTCACAAAATGAGGGTACACCAATTTCCCACTTACCCCCCGGATAAGGGCCAAAGGCCCAGTTCACTCCGCCGCCCTGTCTCTCTTTGACCGAAGCCTGCAAAACAGTGTATCGGTAGGCCAGTTCAGGACAAATAATTACAGAGTTTTTAAGGGCCCACCATTCACCCGTGATCGGTTTACAGACTACCCAGTTTGCTGCAGGGTAGGGGGGATCCAGCGTTTCGAAAGCGCCATAATCATTACAGGTGCGGTTCAGACCGCCGTTCTGAATCAGCAGTGCGCCCGGCTGGCGACTTAAGAATGTCTTTCGAAGTCGGGGCAGATCAAGAATCTTCTTTGGAACGCCTCCATCGAGGAAATAACCGGTGACATCTTTCCCGTAACGGTCAACCAGCTCGGCATAATAGGCATTGATAAAATCGTTGTACTTTTTAAACGGCGCCCCTTCATTATATCCAACCCGGTCTTGATCCTCCTTTGTGAAATCGTGACCATCACTCGGATGAACATAAAACAGTACCCTGATATTTTTCGACTTTGCTTCCCGGATCAGATCGGCCAGCACATCCCGTTTCGAACAATGCCCGGGAAGGTACTGCTTCATCACTTCGCTGGGGAAGAGGACATTCATATTGGCATGTGAGGTGGTGAAAATCAGGTACTGGGCACGCATTGTTACCGCTTTCTCTACAAGATCTTTCGCATCAAAATTATCCGCCAGTTCGTCCAGACTTTTGATATCTGAACCATCTATCCAACCCGTTGAACCCCATTGGTATTTTTTCCCGGGAAATGAGTAATGGGCAAAGAAACCCAGGTGCATTTCTAATAAGGTGGCATGTGCCGAAGCCGAATCCTGGGCCAGGACTATGGGTTTCGTTTTTGGTTTTGCCGATACTGTTGAAAACGAAGTCAGTATGCTGCAAATTGATAGAAAAACAATAAGCGTGAATCCTTGAATTGATTTTTTATACATTTTGATTTTAAAATAAGGTTAAATTACAGTTTCTCCCCATACGACCACCCTTTGCGTGCAGGTTCTTTAATGTAAGGGTCTAAATCAGGACGACCGGTTGCTTTCATGTTTTTCGCATCATACTCAATTTTGCCCCCGAACCTTTGGGCCAGAATACCCACCTGGGCCATTTCAACCAGACTGGCTGAATAGTCAAAGTTCGATCCTGGCAGGGTATGATTTTTAATGGCTGCAATCCATTCCTGAACAGGTTTCTCCTCCATTATTCTGGGGATCGTTTTTGCCGGGGGATTTTTCAGGAACTCCGTCCATTCATCCTTCGGAACCAACAATCTTGCATCGTTTGGCCGCATTCCGGTAATCAATGTTTTTTTGTCGCCAATCATAATCATCCCTTCATTGGGAAGTTGATCGATTCCCCATTCAGGCCTTACGGCTGGTTTTCCCATTCCCTCGTACCATTTCATGGTGACAGGTACTTTATTGCCGCGTGCGGCGAACTTCCAGGTAACAACCGACTCTTCAGACACAAAAGTATGGTCAGGTACCGGATTCCAGCGCTCTGCCTCTGCTGTAATCGGTGTTCCAAGATCCAGGGCCCAAAAGGGTGCATCCAGTGTGTGACAGCACCAGTCACCTAATTTCCCATTGCCATAATAATAAAACCCTCTCCAGTCTCCTGGTACATAAACTTTATTGTAAGGACGTTCGGTGGCCTGACCCTGCCATAAATTCCAGTCTAGCTCCTTTGGTACTTCCTGCGCTTCGGGAGGGAAGGTCGTCGACGGGACAAACCCATTAGGACCTCCGCAATTGAGTGAAGGCTGCCAGGCATAAACCTCCCTTACCTGTCCGAGAATTCCGGTATCGTACCACTCCTTTACCAGTCTTATCCCATTGGTGGTATGTCCCTGGTTTCCCATTTGTGACACGACGCCATAATGTTTGGCTGCCTTTTTCAATGTCCGCGACTGCCAGATATTGTGGCATAAAGGTTTCTCAACAAATACATGTTTCCCCAGTTCCATTGCTGCCATCGCCGCCGCAAAATGGGTATGGTCGGGTGTTGCGATGATCACAGCATCAATATCTCCAGCCATTTCGTCGAACATGACCCTGAAATCCTTATACCTTTTCGCCTTCGGACATGCCTTAAAACCGTTGGCAGATTGCCGGTCATCGACATCGCACATGGCAACGATACTCTCTTTGGGAACCTGGGTCCAGCTTGCCTGCCCCCGGCCGCCAACACCTATCACGGCAATATTCAAACGGTTATTCGGTGAGCAGCTTAGAAGATTGGGAATTACCAATGCTCCTGCCGCCGATACGGAGGCTGTTGTGAGGAATGATCTGCGTGATAGATTTTTCATGGCTGTTTTTTTTATTAAAGAATAGTAAATCCTTTTCTGACTAAAATATATTTCCCGTTTACTTTGGTTTTGAAGCTTATTAAATTGCCATCGGCAGATTTTATTTTCTTAGAATCTTCGTAGATGTCAAGTTTCGATGTTCCCCATGGATTTCGAATCCGGCAGTCAGATCCTGACTGCGATTTTAATCCCACATATTGTATCTCTCCATTTTGGGAAGACGACGACACGAGGAAATTTCCCCTGCAAAGCAGTTTAAATTGTGCATCCCACTCTTTGGGCCATGCAGGGAAAACGCGGATGATGGTTGGTTCGCCCGGTTTGGAAGGGATACTTTGACAAAGTGCGTTTTGGAGCGCCTCAGAGGATCGGCCGAGCCGTTCTGCAGTCATGGCCTGAACACCCTCCATACAATCCATGCGGTTTTCAAATACCGGTTTTGTTAGCGCTTTCATCTGATTTGGAATAAGATACTTAACGGCATCGCTCCGGCCCAGCATTGCCCCTACAATTGGCAGCATGGTTAAGGTTCCGGCAATCGTTTTATCATTGATCCCATTCGGAAAATAGCCATCGAAGGTATTGTTTGCAATTTTCATCATCTCCTTCTCCTTCGATTCCAGGGTGGCCAGGTCAAAACACCAGATGGGCATTGTGTTGAGGTCGGGTAAGGCTGCAGCTTCGCCCCCTTCCTGTACCGGCAGTAGCGATTTAACAAAAGTTACCGGCTTCCCTTTTAATTCGGGAAACTCACTGCTCATGGGAAGAGGGGAGAGGTTCTGGAGCAACTCTTTCCATAAAGGGCGGAGATCCGCATCTACATTGAGGATTTCGGAAGCTTTGATTGCAACAGGCAATATACCTATCATAGAAGAAATCTCCTCTACAGTATTGTGCCCGTCCCAGATTGGTTCATTATCGTTGACGTGATAAATGTGATATTTCCCATCCGCTGCCTTTTTTAGATTAGGGAAATTGCGGTAGAACTCGGCAATCCCTTTAACCATTGGGTAGGCCGACTTCTCCAGCCAAACCTTATCCTGCGTAAATTCATAATTCATCCAATAACTATAGGCCAGTTTTGCACCGCGCGAAAAAATATGTGTGACCGGGCCAAATGCATCTTTTCCGATTCCGTTATTCCACCTGCTCAGCCATCTGTTTCTGCCACCGGCATAATCCTTATAGGCCTGTGACCGTTGATCCCATGGTTTATTGACCAATAGCAACTCCCTCATCTCTGATGCAATTGAATCAGGCATGGCATGATCACCCTCAAATCCGATGGTCTCGGCAATGTAAATCCCTTTACTTCCCCACTGCTGACGGGCTGAAAGGGCGCAGGCATCATACATTCGGGAATACATCTTGAACATGGGATTAATCAGCTCAAATTTATTCGCTGTAAGGAGTGCATTATACAAACAGCTTTGATTGGCGCCCCAATACGATCCGCCCCAGGCACGTGTATCGCCATCAGTATTCCACAACATCCCGTTAAACTTGACCATATATTCTCCGCGTGAGGCAGAACCCATCAGGTAAAGATAATACGCATAGTTCTTTGCCACATAATCGGCTTCGCCATCGGCACTATGAAGTTGTATATACGATTGTTCCCAGAAGGAGTGCCACCACTCTTTATTGGAGACGAGCATTTTATCGTACCCTTTTGATTTTGCATGATCCAGCTGGCCAATCGCTTTGGCTACAATATCAGTATTCCGGTCAAAGGTTGCAGCGCTTGAAATCAAAATGGTGAAATTCCTTATGCCTGTTATTGTTGAAAGCTTCAATTCAGTATCTTTCGAAATCCATGCCCTTGTTTTATTGTCAGGAATAGCTATTGCGACAGCCGATTTGCAGAAATATTGATTTTCGGAAAACTCCTGGGTAAGAACAATTTTATCGCCAATAATCTCCATTTTGGAGATAGCCTTATGCTTAGCTCTTTGTACAATAAGGGCCCGCAACGCGTGCAGATTTACGACCGTCGGAGTTTGAAAAATTCGTGAATCAATCACCTTTACTGCCATAACATCCTCATCGTTCCAGACTAATGTTTTGGTTTTGACCCCTTTACCGGCTGTTTCCACAGTTCCGTCATAACAGGAGAGATGCTGGTTGAAATTCTCATCGGTAAAAACTGCTTCATTGCTCTGGAAATCAATATCTACCAATCCTGATCCCCCACAATAATCGCGGGGAGTGCCATCAAAGGTTCTGGTGTCGGCATTAATGGAAAATACATCAGTTCGGTTGATTTGAAGACTGATTGCTTGTGCGGTCGTCCAGACCAGACTCCCCATTCTTCCGTTTCCCACGGGCTGGCCATCCTGAGAACGTTTGGGGGGTTTGTTGTAAATCAGGTCAGCTTTCGAAATCAGTGACTTATAATCAATGGTTTCAATTTTAACATGCTCTTTCCCTTTTTGCTGCGAGAGTGCAAATGCAACACTATTGGTTGACAGTAATACAAGTAGGATAATTGCTGCTTTTATTTTGGAAATTCTCATTTCTATATTTTTGAACTTTGCATTTTTCACTCTTCATTCTTTCATTCTTTCATTCTTCATTTTCGCCTCCGGCCCCATCTCCATCATCAGTTTTCCACCTTTTGACAGCTCCTGGTGGGTCAGCCAGAAACGATCCAGTTTCTTCCCATTTAATTTCATGGATTGAATATAAATGTTCTTTTCTGAATTGTTGTTGGCGATGATCGTAAACTTTTTACCTGTGCTATATTTGGGGTCAAGTTTAATCTCCACCCGGTTAAAAACCGGACTCGTGATCTGATATTTATTATCACCGGGGCATATGGGATGAATCCCCATCGCTGATAGGACGTACCAGGCCGACATCTGCCCCACATCATCATTGCCACACAGTCCGAGTACATCGGCGCCATAGGCATTTTTACAAATCTTCCGGGTCCATTTCTGGGTAAGCCATGGTAAACCTGCCTCATTGAAGAGATAGGGTACATTATGCACCGGCTCGTTGGGGTGGTTGTAATAATCGTTCCATTTGAAGTTGTCGGGCGATTTATCAAAAAAGCTGGTCAATTCGTCCACGAAAAACTGCTTCCCCATCAGTTTGATCATTCCGGGAACATCATGTGGAACAAACCACCCCTGCTGATAGGGGTTTGACTCTGCACAACCTTGCCCATGAACTGTTTTCCCTTTCCATTCGAGCCATTTTGTATCGCTTAACCTCCCGCGGAACCATTTAACTTCATCATTCCAGATGTTTTTATAGGCGAGGCTTTTCTGGTAATAGTTTTTGGCCAGCTCCGGTTTACCCAACGTTTCGGCGAATCTTCCGACACACCACTCGGAGTAGGCATTCTCGAGAGTTCCGGAGATGGAACCTTCAAGATATCCCTTTTCTCCACTTCCGTTTCCATCAACGGTATTTTTGCAATAGGTGAAGGCTTTATCAATATCATAATTGCGGATCCCTTTTTCATAGGCATCGACCACTGATATTACACCGGGATTACCGAGCATTACCCCTGTATTGTAATTTAGCAATTCCCATTTGGGCATTGATTTATGGCCGGTAAAGTCGGCTGTCTCAATCCAGGAGTTGATCGCATCGTTGACCAATTCCGGATTTATGATGGTTTGCAACGGGAACTGACTTCTGAAAACATCCCATCCGCTGTAGAGGGTCCTGAAGGTATACCCTTTTGATTGATGTATCTTCTTATCCGAACCCATATAATTTCCGTTGATATCGGTAAACATGCGCGGATCGAGCATCGACCGGTAAAGGGCGGTGTAAAAGATCGTTTTGTCTTTCTCATCCTCTCCGGTAACATTCACCTTGGTAAGCATTTTGCTCCACGCTTCGCGGCTTTCATTAACCACCTGATCGAAATTCCAGTGGGGTATATCATGTTCGAGGTTGGTACGTGCCCCTTCTATGTTCACAAACGAAATCCCGCTTTTTAATAAGACAACCTCTCCCTCGGCGGTGCTGAACTCGGTAAAAAAACCAAGGTGTTTCCCCTGCTTTTCTTTTACTCCATTGCTTACCTGAGCATTTGCAACCAGTTGCTGGTACTCTGGTGAGGGTACTTCAGCTGCTTTCCGTTTCCAGCCATCCGGAATATTGGCGCTCCATACGCCATATTTAACGAGGGGTTTACTGAACTGGCACCAAAAATAGACGGTGTACCAAACCCTTGCTCCATTTCCCCAGCCTCCGCCTTCAGGGGTGCATTTCATCCAGCCACTGATCGTGTGGTCGTCTTCGACTTTTACATATTGCTCGACAGATGTTCCTCCAACCCTTCTGGATAAGTCGATCTGGATTCTTGAAAGTTCCTGCTTCGGATAGGTGAAACGGATCATTCCCGATCTGGGGGCTGCGGTTAACTCTGCCCTGACCTTATAGTCATCAAGCATCACAGAGTAATAACCTGCCTTTACAATCTCCCTGTCGTGTGAAAACCTGGAACGGTATCCACTATTGGGAATAGCTTCATCGCCTTTGTTTGTTTTCAGCGAACCTGTAGTTGGCATTACCAGAAAATTGCCCAGGTCGCCATTCCACCCTATTCCGCTCATATGGGTAAAACTGAACCCCTCAATCGTTTTATTGAACCACGAATAGCCGTTTCCATTGTCACCTCCGGTATTGGTGTCGGGACTGAGCTGAACCAGTCCAAACGGGGTAGTAGCTCCGGGGAACGTTCTGCCACAATCTTTACCAGCTAATTTTGAACCTGCCGGTCCAAATGCCCCGATCATCGGATTGACATAATCGATATTTGTTTTTTTCTGACCCAAAGCGGGAAAGGCAATCAAAAGTGCAAGGAAAAATGCCGGAATGATGTATTTGTTCATAAGTTAATTAATGCTTGCTGTTTATTTCAAATTCAGGAGGTACTTTACTGAAAATTGCCCTGATCTTTTTCATATCGAATTTCAGACTCCGGTCAAAGTTGTAGATCCCATTTTGTTCCTGTTCGACATCGGTAAACTGGGTGTAGCAATAACCTGTGATGTAGCTTGTTGTCAGAATCGCATCGGTTAGTTTGCCCAGCCGGTCGTAATATTCATCAATCGATTTAGGTTCGCTGTATCCCCATGAAGATTCGCTCATTGATTTGGAAACCCATTTGATTCCCCCGTATTCATCCAGAATATAGGGTTGGTTATTGTATTTTTCGACGGCATAATTGGTGAAGATCTGCCGTTTTTCATTTGGCGTCATATAATTCTTAAACTCTTCAGGATTTTGCACATAGCAATGGGCAGTCCACAAATCAGTCCGGATGTGTGTCCAACCACTGGCATCGTTGATGGGACGTGTGGGATCGAGATTTTTAGTGACGTTACAGATATCATTTACAAGCCGGCCGAACTGCGGATTTTTGGATGACCCCGTTTCATTAAATGGGGTCCAGGCAATGATGGAGGGGTGATTTCTGTCGTGGGTCACAATTTCGAACCACTCGCTCAGGAAATTCCGGCCACCTTCGGGATCGTTCACCCCAAATCCTCCGCTGGAGGATTCTGCCCACGTGAGGTAACCCAGCTTGTCGGCCCAGTAATGAAACCGCTCATCAAAAATTTTCTGATGAAGACGGGCGCCGTTGAATCCTGCATTCATTGAGAGTTGAACGTCATTTTTTAAAGCCTCATCTGTCGGAGCGGTCCATATTCCTTCGGGATAAAACCCCTGATCGAGCACAAATCGTAAATAGAGAGGCTTATTATTCAGGAATATCCGGTTTCCTTCGATATGAATTTTGCGCATCCCTGCATAGCTTTTCACTTCGTCAATCACCACATTATTCCGGTCAGTAACCTGATAGACAAAATTGTATAAGAACGGGGATTCGGGTGACCAGGTTTTTGGTTTTTTAATCTGAACATCGGCCGTACAATTATTACTTGCAAAAATCTCCTCTTTTGCTACGACCTTTTCGCCGTCTAAAATTTTAACTTTAAACTTCATCCCCCGTTCCAGAGTATAAAACTGAGGTTGAATGATAAACCTGGCATTATCAAGGTCGGGTGTGATATGACAATCCTTCAGTCCGTTTTTTGCGACTGCTTCCAGCCAGACCGTTCTCCAGATACCGGTAGTTCTGGAATAATCACAACCCAAAGATTTCAGTTCAAGCGATTGTTTTCCTCCTGGTTGTTTTCCGCCACGTCTGTTGTCTATTACATGTAGTACGATGTTGTTGGTGCCCCCCAGGGTGATATAATCTGAAATGTCGTAACTAAATGATGAAGTGCCCCCCCAATGTGAGCCGGCTTTTTTACCATCAATATATAATTCACTTTGATAATCAACCCCTCCGAAATGGATCATGATCTTTTTTCCGCTCCAGGATTTGGGTACCTCAATTTTGCGCTGATACCACATCTCCTCGATAAAATCTTTGTATTCAATGCCGGACAGTTTACTCTCGGGACAAAACGGGACAATAATCTGATCTTTAAATCCTGTTGAGGCGGTGAAGCCTTTCCCTGATCCTGTTTTGTCAAAGTCGAAGGTATAACTCCATGGCCCATTAAGATTTATCCACTCCATACGCTCAAACTGGGGACGGGGGTATTCAGGCCGTGGGATATTCTGGGCAGGGGAACTTTTTAATGAGAAGAAAAATGTCAAGAGAGCAATGGTCTTAAATAGGGTCGAATGAAGTCCTTTCATGAATATTTATTTATCCTTTTGATTAATATTCAACCCCTTCAGGGTTGCGGTTTTATTGGTTCATGAATCGTGGGTTGCACCCACGGTTATTCAAATTGAACCCTTTCAGGGTTTGAATGATTCCGGTACACGGCTGAACACTTTTCTGATTTTGGCCATATCAAATTTACGGGTTCGGTCGTAATTGTAAATCCCGTTTTTCTCCTGCTCAACATCAAATAACTGGGTATAGCAATAACCTGAAATTGAAGGATAGAAAAGGATGGCGTCGGTCAGTTGGGTGAGACGTGTGACAAATTCATCTTCTGTTGAAGGGGCTTGCTCGTAATACCAGTAACCATCCTCCGGGATCGTTTTCGAGATCAGCCGTACACCGCCAAATTCATCGAGAAAAAAAGGTTGTCCTTCATACTGGATTTGATCACTATTGTTTACAAATACTGCGGACTTATCATTTGGCGCCAGCATCTCCTTTAATTTTAAAGGATCCTGCTCATAAACATGCGAAGAATAAATATCGGTTTTGATGTGGTAATAGCCGCTGGCATCGTTGATTGGCCTGGTCTGATCGATCCGTTTGGTGGCGTTATAGACATCATTCACCAACCGGTCATAATTAATTGGATGATTTTTCCTGATTCCGGTTTCATTAAACGGCGTCCATACAATAATTGAGGGGTGATTCCTGTCTCGCTCCACAATATCTTCCCATTCGCTCAGAAAATTACGTCCCGCCTCAATATCGGTAGTGTTGCATCCCCAGCTTGACGATTCACCCCAGATGAGGTAACCCAATTTATCTGCCCAGTAATGAAACCGTTCTTCGAATACTTTCTGATGTAAACGAGCCCCGTTGAAACCGGCATCCATCGAGAGCTGAATGTCATTTTTTAATGCCGCATCGTTTGGAGCAGTCCAGATTCCGTCGGGATAAAAACCCTGGTCGAGCACGAATCTTAGATAAATGGGCTTGTTGTTTAAATAGAGCCGGTTTCCTTCGGTATGAATTTTTCGAAGTCCGGCATAACTCTTTACTTCGTCAATAACTGAATTGGTTTTGTCAAGAACCTTATAAACTACATCGTATAGGAAAGGAGATTCGGGGGACCAGGTTTTTGGGTTTTTGAGAGCAATTTCCAGAGAAGTTGAGTTGCTTGCTGGAACTAATTGTTGTGCCACCACTTTCCCATTGTCCAAAATAGTAACATTAAATTTCATCCCATTTTCGAGGTGATAAAACTGAGGCTGAAAAACGAACCTGTTTTGGTCTAAATCGGGGGTGATTTGACAATCTTTTAAACCTTTTGCGGAAACTGGTTCGAGCCATACCGTTTGCCAGATGCCCGTGGTCCGGGTGTAAACCCCACCCCACGATTTTAGTGTTCCGCTTTGTTTTCCGACGGGTTGTTTTCCCGAACGGGTATTGTCGGTAACCTGTAATACCAGACTATTTTTTCCGCCGAAGGTGATATAACTCGTAATATCATAGGCAAATGAAGAGGTCCCTCCAAAATGGGTGCCGACAACTTTGCCATCAATCGATAATTCACTTTGATAATCAACCGCTCCAAAATGAAGAATGACCATTTTACCAATCCAGGAGGATGGGATTTCTATTGTTCTTTGATACCACATTGTCTCAATAAAATCGGTATAGCCGACCCTGGATAGTTTACTCTCAGGACAAAACGGTATAATTATTTTCTTTTCAAAACCGGTGGAAGAGCGATAGCCTCTTTCAGATCCGGTCCTGCTGAAATCGAATGTATAACTCCATTCACCGTTGAGGTTTTTCCAATTTGTCCGCTCGAACTGAGGACGGGGAAATTCTGCCCGGGGAATAACCTGTGCAGAGGAATTCACCACCAGCAACAGGCTATTTATAAACAATAGAACTACAAACAGATTAATCTTTTTTCTCATTTCTTGGGTGCTAACAGTTATCTAAATTAGGCATAATATGCCCAGACCACTTTATTTAGAGGTTATTTTTTGTAATCTTCCAAAAAGGCATTTTGATCCTTTGTAAGATTAATTTCTGTTTAAAACACTTTTTAGAGCTGGGGTTTAAGCAAAATTTTCGTAGTCAGGTTTTCGTAAACAGGCCATTATAAGCTAACCCCTATTTTATAAATTCACGAATTATTTGCTTTATCTTAGGTTTTTGTAAATACTTCTCAGATATCTAACCGGAGAATGGAAGTTGAAAAATTCCCCGGATTTCCGAATTGAAACCCGGGGAATAAGGGACTTTTACTATAATTTATTTTACTTCTTTTAATCTGAATACACCTCTCCAGTTGTAACTGCTGGGGTATATGTTTGCGGTCGGCACATTGACAGAGTTGTATACAATTGAATCATTAGATGAAGTATATGTTCCAGTGTGATGCGTATAGTCAATTGGTATAGAGCTGCTTGCCGTTCCTCCAAAGAAGTCAACCTGAAGTTTTCCGGTGTTGTCGACAGAGTACTTCGACAATGGCCAGGTGGTTACAGGGTATCCAGGCACAACCATTTGCCAGCCTTTGTCTGAAAGGAAGATCCAAACGCAAGGTGTTGCAGCTGTTGTTCCAACTTTAAGAAAGGTTCCCTGGAAAACCTTTGATGCAAGTGGTGAACTACCTATAGCGACTTTGTCAAATGCGAGGTAACTCGTATCAGGATACATGAAGTTCACATTCTCGTTCTCGTAGCTTAAACTACCTTTTAGGGTAATACTGTTTGGTGCGATTGTATGTGAAGTGACTCCTGTGGTTCCTAACCCTGTGGTGGTTAAATTAAAATCAGTTCCATTTAACGTCCATGTTGCCGATTTATTGGCAGTAACTGTTACTGCAGTACGCGAGGTGTGATTATCTACTGTCAACAACTTTGCTGTTCCTCCGCCAGAAATTGTCAAAATATGAGTTACATCACCCATGTAATAACGATTAGTCAATAAATCATAGATAGGATTCCCGATCCAGACAGTTCCAGGAAGTGGGAATGTTACATCTGCCGCCTTCTGACAGGAAGTAAAGGCAAATACACTCAAAAGTCCTGCGACCATTGTGTATAATAAGTATTTTCTCATAATATTTTTCATTTTTTTATTGCTTTATTGATAGCTACCTATCCCTATTAATTTAATTTAGGATCGAATGTTCCGCCATAATTCTTGCTCTGCACAACCAATGGATCCGTCAAAAGTACTCCTGAAGGTATTGGCTCAAGGGCATTGATGTCAAGCGGATTAAGTACTGTGGCGGAGGCATCACTTATGATTACTTTATCAGTCATGACTTGTTGGTAAAGTGCATCTGGATTTGGAGATTTAGCCAAGGTATCGCCTAAAGCTCTCATTACATCAGAGGTTGACAATGAATTAGCTGTTAATGTAGCAATTACAATTGTTTTTCCATTAATTGCTGCTTTCATTTTCAATGCATCTACGCCCGGAACATTAATTGTTGACTGAATACCATAAAAGTATTTGTAGCTACGGAAATCACCAAACAGCACACGACGTTTGATATCCCAAACACGTTTGCCTTCGTAAACTAACTCAATTAAACGCTCATTAAGGATTAATTTAGTCCATGCAGCTTTGTCTGTTACACCGGCAAAGCCATAACTACCATCTTTGTTCTCAATACCTGCTCTTGCTCTGATTGGAGTTAAAAGGCCTGTTACTTCAGTGCGGTGAGCATCCAATTCATTCGCACATTCAGCTAAACTTAACAAGACCTCAGCATAGCGATAGATTGGCCAGTCGGTTTGAATCTGATCTAATTGTTGGTTATGAAGTGTGGTATCAATCCCTTTTCTGTTCTGCACCCCGGAACCCCCTCCACGCGCAACATCAAAAGCATGGTCACCTTTGATAACTCCGGTAAAGGTCCACTCGCGACGGTTCGGATTCGCAATTGCTGTTGGGTTGGGAGGGAAGACATACCTGGCTCCGTTGTATGCAAATGTTTGTTTAAAACGCGGATCTCTGTTATTCCAGAAAAGTTTACGATTGTACGTATAGGTAGAGGCAAGAGTGTCTTTGCCGTCTAACATGGGGTAACGTTGCAATAATTCCCATGATGGTACTGCCGCTTCAGCATCACCACCCTGGTCCGGAGGACGACAACCTTTGTAAAGACCAGCAGAGTTTGTTGTTGGATACAAGAATTCTTGTGACCAGATCCACTCTTTCTTCGCACCTGCTTTATCATAAAACATCGCTGTATAAGGCTTTGTTAAGCCTCTGGAGGTGGTGTAAAGTCCATAGCCTTTAGCGTCTAACCACGTTTTAACGGTTGACCATGCCGTATATGCATCAGTCCAATATTCTTGAACCGGTGTGGTGCAAAATGCAGGACTAGCCTTCCAAAGCAATACATCAGCCTTATAGATCATGGCAATAGGTTTATTGACTCTGAACTTTTCGTAGCCGGCAATTGCAATACCAGGTCCGGTTGGCTCAGGTAAATAATAGATCGCGCTATCTAATAATTGGGTAATGTATTTAAAGCAATCAAGAGTCGTATTTCTTGGTTGACCCAATGCCTGAGGATCCGGACTACTTGCGTTGATCACTGATTTTACAAGAGGAACACCTCCGTAGGTTTTAACTAACCTGAAGTATTGATGCGCCAGCATAAAGAATGCCTGCCCCTTTAATTTATTTTTCGTGGCAAAAGTTGCGACTCCAATATTTTCAAAGAATCGGTTTAAATCACGGATATTCGCATAAGCACTCGAAAATGTAGTATATGCTTGGATACCTGATGAACTACCTGCTGCAATTTGATCGGTGTTAAACTGAGTCCAGGCGTTTTGTTGCCAAAGGCCAAACTCTTCGGTTGCAGGAGCATCCATTTTCGTAAGGTCACCATATAATCCACCGTAAAATTTATTAACGTACTGGGTAGTATAAGCCTCATCGGTCCAGACCATCGACGGGTCAAGACTCTTGTATTGCTTGATATCGTCAAAAACTCTATTGCAAGAAGATAAAAGCACTATCGTAAATCCCAAAAGGACAACGTATCTCTTTATATATAAATTCATAATAGTATAATTTTAAAAGTTTTATAAAAAGATTGATTAGCGGAAACGATGCGCAAGTCTTTATTAATTACTAAAAATGAC
>Ga0209697_10002310_pt1 | contig 27743 bp, 23 predicted proteins | sample AliMusrvi5mmetaG_FD_184115 | JGI IMG/M metagenome (GOLD analysis project Ga0209697, IMG submission 184115) | Freshwater lake bacterial and archeal communities from Alinen Mustajarvi, Finland, to study Microbial Dark Matter (Phase II) - Alinen... | ecosystem: Environmental > Aquatic > Freshwater... | reverse complement strand
CGGCAAAGACCTGGTCGGCTTTCGCATGGAAGGCTGGAAAGCGGGCGACATGCACGGCAGCTACAATGTCGTGATGCCGTTGGCGCCAGTGGGAAAACAGGTGACGGGGTTCCTGCTGAGCGGAATGGCCTGGACGATCCCACTGCTCCTCATCGCCATCGTGATCCTCGGCTACCTGATTGCCATTTTGATTCGGCGTCCAGTGAATGCTCTCAAGGACTGCACGACGGCCATTGCGGAAGGAGATCTGAAACACGACATCCCTGCCAAACTGCTGGCGCGCCAGGACGAGATCGGCGAGTTGTCCCGAGCGCTCCGCGGTTTGAGCGCCGCGCTCCGCACCTCGCTGTTGGAAGTGCTCAACAGCACCGGCACGCTTGACGTCATGTCGGGCGGACTGCGCGAGACGTCCCAGCGCCTGACCACCGGGGCTCGGAGCACCTCGGAGCGAGCCGACACCGTCGCAGCGGCAGCCGAAGAGTCCAGTGTCAACGCCGTCTCGGTCGCTGCGGCCATGGAGCAGGCTGCGACCAACCTCACGTCGGTCGCCGCAGCCACCGAGCAACTTAGCACAACGGTGGCCGAGATAGCCGGGAATTCCGCCCGGGCTCGTTTGGTCGGCGAACAGGCGGGCACGCAGGCTCAGGCGGTGGCGGCTATTGTCCAGGAGTTGGGCCAAGCCGCGCAGGCGATCGGAAAGGTGACGGAGACGATTACGCACATTTCGGCTCAGACCAACCTGCTGGCCTTGAACGCGACCATTGAAGCGGCGCGCGCTGGCGCTGCCGGCAAAGGCTTCGCGGTGGTGGCCCACGAGATCAAGGAACTGGCGCGGCAGACGGCTGCCGCGACCGAAGACATCAAGATCAAGGTCTCCGGCGTCCAGAGCTCCACCACCGGAGCTATTGCGGAGATTGTGAAAATCTCCGCGGTCATCCAAGAGGTCGGCCAACTTGTGGCCAGTATCGCCACGGCGATCGAAGAGCAGACCACGGTGACCAAGGACGTGGCTTCGAACATTTCCCAGGCCTCGGCGGGGATTCAGGACGCCAATGAACGTGTGGCACAGACCACTACCGTCTCAAAGTCCATCGCCAGTGAAATTGCCGAGGTCAGCGCCCAAGGTCGCGCCAACAACAATGACAGCATCCACCTCCAGGAGGATGCCGATATGCTGCGAGGTGTGACCGACAAGCTTAAACAGCTTGCCGGACGGTTTGAACTCGGCCAGCAGACTGACTTCGCTGCCGTCAAGAAAGGCCATCTCCAGTGGCGCAGCCGGTTGATCGACATGTTCGAGGGCCGGCAGAAGCTCACGCCTTCCGACGTGACCGATCATCACGGCTGCCTGCTCGGCAAATGGTATGACATCGAGGGCCAAGCCCGTTTCCAGCATCTGGAGAAGTTCCAGCAGTTGGGGGCGGACCATGCGGGTTTTCACGCCCTGGTGGCAGAAATCGTGCAGTTGTGGAGCAGCGGCCGGCCGGACGAAGCACGCCAGCGGTTTGAAAAGCTAATTCCCCACACCGCGCAACTCTTCGCTCTCCTTGATGGAATCTCGTTGGACGCCGTGCGGTCATCCGCCGAGCCGGAGGACCAAGGGCATTCGTCGATCGGGAATGGCAACGGTGACCACCAGGATCGCGGACATTCCGAGGTCCGTGTGGCATCCCTGCCACCGCGCCACTAACCAGCCAATCACCCACACATGAGCACCGAATCCAATCGAACCCAGGACGCCCTGTTGGCAATGAGCTTCAACCTTGGTGAGGCGGTCTTCGGCATCGACGCCCGGCAAATCCAGGAAGTAGCGAAAGTTGGCGCCATCACCTGCGTCCATCACGCGCCGGCGGACGTCGTGGGCATTCGCAACTTGCGTGGCCGCATCGTGACCGTCATCGACTTGCGCACCCGGCTCGAGCTGGGCCGCGTGGCGGTCGGCCCCGAAAGCCGCATCCTCATCGTCGAAAACCAGGGCGAACCCGTCGGCCTTCTCGTGGACCAGGTCGCGGACACGAGTGAAGTCAACGCGGCGGACATTCAACCCGCGCCTCCGAACGTCAATGGTGTGCAAAGCCGCCACCTGCGCGGCGTGTGCCGAAACGGCGCGCGCCTGGTAGCCCTGCTGGACCTAGCCGCCGTGCTGCGAACCGCCGCAGACCCGGGGCCGGCGGTGGTGGTGCATGAGTTACCTCCTCCATGAGCCTGCGCGTTCTCGTCGCCGACGATGCCATCCTCTTCCGCCGAGTGATCAGCGACGCGCTGACTTCGCTGCCGGAAGTGGAAGTGGTGGGCACCGCCGCCAACGGCAAGCTGGCCCTGCAAAAAGTGCGGGAGCTCAAGCCGGACCTCCTCACGCTCGATGTGGAAATGCCGGAGACGGACGGCCTGGCCGTGCTGGACGCTCTGCGGCAGAGCGGCGATCGAGTGGCGGTGATAGTCGTCAGCGCGCTCACCCGGCGGGGCGGCGACCTCACCCTGCGAGCGCTCGAGAAGGGCGCCTTCGATTTCATCACCAAACCCGAGTCCGCCAGCCCGGAGGAAGGCCGGGCCGCAATCCAGCGCGAACTGGCCCCGCGCCTGCGTGCCCTCGCCCACCGCCTGGCCGTGCGGAACATCCTCCACGCCCCAACCGCTCGGCCGATGCCCGCGCCCAAGCCGGTGGCCGCCGACCTCGCCGGCATCGCAGGCCGGATGAGCCGCCTCAGCACCCCGGCCAGCCGCCCGGAATTGGTGCTCATCGGGGTGTCCACCGGGGGACCCAATGCCCTGGCGCGCCTGCTGCCCCAATTACCCAAAGACCTCGGTGTACCGGTTCTAATCGTGCAACACATGCCGCCGGTGTTCACGCAAGCCCTGGCCGAAAGCCTGGCCGCCAAGTCCGCCATCCGCGTGCGCGAGGCCGCCCCAGGCGACGTGCTGGAGCCGAACACCGCCTACATCGCCCCCGGCGGCAAGCAGATGCGCGTCGCCGCTGGGCCATCGCACACCAGGGTCATCCAGATCACGGACGATCCGCCGGAAAACAACTGCCGGCCCGCGGTAGATTACCTCTTTCGCTCCGTAGCCGCTCATTTTCCCGGCCAGGCCATGGCCGTGATTCTAACGGGCATGGGCAACGACGGTACGCTGGGGTTGAGGCTCCTGAAACGCCAGGGCTGCTTCGTGATCGCCCAGGATGAGGCCTCATGCGTGGTCTATGGCATGCCCAAGTCCGCCGTCGAGGCTGGCGTGACCGACGTGATCCTGCCCATCGAGTCCATCGCTGCGCGCATCACGGCCCTTCTGCGGGGAGGACGCTCATGAGCACGGTCTCTATCAGCCGTGATGAATTGACCGTGTGGTCCCGCTACGTCCACGAAATCTGTGGTGTCTTTCTCGATAGTTCTAAAGGCTACCTCCTCGAAACCAGGCTCGGCAACCTGCTCCATGAAACTGGTGCCGGCGGCTTTGCGGAACTCTTCTACAAAGCCAAAGCCGATCTAACCCATACCCTGCGGCGGAAGATCATTGATGCCATTACCACCAATGAAACCTCTTTCTTCCGGGACAGCGCGCCGTTCGACCTGCTGCGCTACAAGCTGATCCCTGAGCTGATTGACCGGCGGAAGAAGTCCGCTGCACGCACGGTGCCCCTCCGCATCTGGAGTGCTGCCTGTTCGACCGGTCAGGAAGCATACAGCACTGGCATCGTGATCAAGGAATTGCTCGGCGATCTGAACGGCTACGATGTCCGCATCGTGGGCACGGATATTTCGGACAAAGTCGTCGCCGCCGCAAGTTATGGTTATTTCAGCCGCATGGAATTGGAGCGTGGCCTGCCCCCGGACAAAATCTCCAGGCATTTCATTCCCGCCGCCGACCAGTGGAAGATTCGTGACGAAATCCGTGCCCTGGCCTCCTTCCGCACAATGAACCTCCTGCAACCGTTCACCTTTCCGGCTCCCTTCGACATCATCTTCTGCCGAAACGTAGCCATCTATTTTACGGAGCCGGACAAGGTGCGCCTTTTCCAGAATCTCGGCCGCTGCCTGGCCCGCGACGGGGCCCTGATCATAGGCTCAACGGAGTCGCTAACCGGGTTGTGTCCCCAGTTTGAATCCAAGCGCCATCTACGCGCAGTGTTCTATCAATTGAAGGATGGGATGTAAGGCAGTTAGAGACTCTTCGCGCGCTGTCTCTTCAGATTGATGGGGTATTACCGTAGCCTGCCGGACAGGATGCCAAGCCGTCCCCGCCGGTGCTATTACGTCGGCGCCACGCCTCAGGCTACCTTCAATGCAAGGCGCTGGTGCGTAGGGTGATGCGCCTTAAACTTGAGCGCGCTCGTGAGTTGAACAATACCCCCTTCCGCCCGTTCATACTCCGAGGCTCCGGGGCGGCCCGCAAGACGGTATGGTGAGAGGTTGAAAGATGGTTGGCCAGAGGCTCGGCTGTTTCGTGGCGCCAGGCTGGGTTCAGATGGGTCGACCACAAGCGGGAAATGGCAAAACGGCAAGAATCGGGGCACCGTCTGGCACCTGATCGCTCGGCGAGAAGCCCTCACTTGCTCCCAAAGCGGACTTTACCCCCTGCCGGGCGTGTGCTATCAGGCTCATCGAGTTACGCAACTTCTGTGACCTTATGAGCATACACTATCCCTTCGCACGACCTTCCATCTTGCTGGTAATACCCTGTGTCATGTGGTTGACCCCTGCGCCCCGTTTGGCCGCAGCGTCGGATTTGGCTGAGACGACTCGCTATCGCGCCTCCGTTACTGATATCAGTGGTCAAGCCATCCCCGGGGCAGTGGTGAAGGTTTACGAGTATCGAACGCAGGGGCGGGGTGCAAATCCGGAACTGGTAACGAACGTCACCTCCGGCGCGGATGGCAAGTTCGAGGTTGTGCTGCGCCCCTACTCCCCCCTTGTTGTAACCAAGTCCGGCCTGGCCCCGGCCTGGCGAGACCCGAACCCCAACGAAACGAACGGCGTCCCGATGGTCCTATCGCCGCCTACGACGCTCACAGGAGTGGTCGTTGATGAAACGGGCAAGCCGATGAGCGGTGCCGAGGTCTTTGTCTGCGTCGCGCACATGGGAGACAAGAAGGACTATAGGACTTTCCTGAATGCCAAATTAACGCGGCAACTGTTTTCCAGCCGCACGGATGCCGAGGGTCATTTCAAGATCGAGAACTTCCCCTCTGATTCCACGGCTGAGCTGGACGTAAAAGCACCGGGCAAGGTCCTGCCTCCGCGGCGGGTTCAATATGCCCCTGATAGTCTTCTCTGGCGTTCCGGGCAGCAGGACATCCGGTTGGTGGTCGAGGTGCCCGCCGAGATCGAAGGCAAAATAGGGACGGATACTGGTGAGCCGGTGATGACTGCTTCAGTGGAGTTACGGTCTGTTGCACGGACCATCGCCGTCCCTTGGGAGCCATTCCGGAACGTAACGAACGGCCTGTTCAGCTTTCCCAATGTTGCTGCGGGAGCGTATCAGGTCTTCGCGCACTTTGGAACGAATGAGCCGCCCGATTGGGTGGCCGAAGCGGTGCCGGTGGCAGTTCGGTCCGGACAAAGTGCGCGGGACGTCGAGGTCAAAGCAACCAAGGGGGGCATTTTGCGCGTCAGGAGCGCGGACAAGCAAACTGGCAAGCCTATTGAGCAGGTCTATCTTACCGTGCACGTCAGATCCGACTATCTGCATCAACGATCCGATAGTAACGGGCTGGCGCTCTTCCGGTTATTGCCGGGTCGCTATGATGTCCACGGGATGACGGACAAGGCGCTCCATGCGTACACCCCGGCCCAGGTTGAGGCGGGTCAGACCAACGAAGCGACACTCCTATTCTCTTCGCCCCCGCTCGTCCATGGGATCCTCCGCGATGCCAATGGAAAGCCAGCGTCCGGACTGAGTGTTTGGTCTCACCCTGAGCGGCCCAAGACGGATATCAGGACAGATGCCGATGGCCGCTTCGAGCTCGTTCATAGTGAGAACCCTCAGGTCGTGCTGGCAGTGGATGCTTCTCACAACCTCGCGGTCTCCCGGGAATTGGAGGAGGGAGTGACCAATCTGGACCTCCAACTTAAACCGGCGTTGACCATCACCGGACAGGTGGAGGACTCAGCGGGCAAGCCCGTCCCCAAAGCCGAGGCGCATGTGTACCTTCACTCGGGAAGCTGGGGGTTCCCTGTATATTGGCAGCAGGTTATTGCCGATGCGCAGGGCCGTTTCAAGATTCTCAATCTGCCCACGGACCGCACCTACTACGTCAACTTTGGCGCCAAGGGCTACGGTTCGGCGCAAGTAAAAGTGCCAACCGACGAGGGCGATGCGATAGAGATGCCCACAGCAGTCCTGAAAAAGGCGGACCTCAAGTTGATAGGCCAGGTGGTGGATGCGGCCGGGACCCCGCTGGCTAACGCCAACATTAATGTCAATGGCAGTGGCCAGCCCGATATTAATACTCACACCGACTCCCAGGGGCGGTTTGCTTTGGATGTCTGCCAAGGCACTGTTCCTCTCTCGGTATGGTTCCAGGACTTGCAGACCCATATGGAAGCCCAGGCAGGTGACACCAACGTAGTCGTCACCATAAAGCCGCAATCCGGGCATTCAGAACCCGAAAAGCCCAAACGCTCTTCGCTGGTTGGCGCAGCCCTGCCCGAGCTTTCGAGCGTTGGCCTTCCCAGCGATGCCGCATCTCCAGGCAAGGCGATCGTGCTGTGCCTCTTCGATTGTGAACAGCGCCCCTCCCGCCAGGCGGTTCGACTTCTGATCGAGCAAACGGAGTCGTTGCGCCAGCAGGGCGTCGTTGTTCTTGGTATTCAGGCCGCAATCGTGGCTGACGATTCATTCGACCTCTGGAAGCAGGAAAATCCCTTGCCCTTCAAGTCCGGACGCATCACCGCCAAGACCACCGCCTCCGCCTGGGCCGCCGGCACGGAGTCTCTACCCTGGCTCATCCTCGTCAATTCACAAGGGCGGGTCGCGGCGGAAGGTTTTCCGCTGGAGGATCTGAAGGGCAAAATCGCCAGGCTCGAGAAATGAGTCAAATCTGCATGGCGCTTAGCTAAGGTGTAAATCATTCGGCCATAGGCATTTATGAACGCATCGGAGGTTCTTCTCTGTGTTCAGAGGAATAATACGATGCTTAAAGCTCCGGTAAGCGACTGCTCCAGGCCAGCAGCCTCGTGTTCCGCGAATGCAGCCAGGATCCAGTAGCCACCCACCAGCCACCTGCAAGCCGGGTAATAGCCAGGGGATAGCGCGTTGCTACGGTATCTTAGCGCTAAGATACCGTAGCAACGCCCTATCTGTTGCCTAGTAGTGCGCTTGCACCAGGCTGGCAGGTCCCTTGCTCGGGGGCGGAGCGTGGCCGGCCCTTTCGCCTCCTGACCGGGGACGAATGATCGGCGTGGCCCGGAGCGTCTCCGCCAGCAGGCCATGGTTTTCTTGTCCGCTTTTGATTTCGGCGGCTTTTATTAAGGTAGAGCATGACAGACGACACACAGTTATTGCAGGAATATGCAATGGGCTCGGAGCAGGCCTTCCGTGAGCTGGTCGAGCGGTATGTCAACCTGGTGTATTCCGCAGCTATCCGGCACTTGGAGGAAGCCCAGCTCGCCCAGGACGTGGTGCAAACGGTCTTTACCGCGTTGGCCCGGAAGGCCAGAACACTGCCGCGGGATGTGATCCTGGGTGGCTGGCTCTACCGGCATACCTGCTTCGTGGCCTCGCAGGCTGCGCGGACCGAACGCCGTCATCGGGCTCGTGACAGACAGGCCCTCGAAATGAATGCCTTCAACGACCAGCCCGAACCCGATTGGGAGCGACTCTCTCCGCATCTCGACCAGGCCATGAAAGGTCTGGGAACCAGCGACCGTGATGCCGTGGTGCTGCGTTATTTCGAGGGCCGCAACCTGCGGAACGTGGGCGCCGCGCTCGGCATCAGCGAAGAAGCCGCCCGCAAGCGCGTCACACGCGCTTTGGAAAAGCTGAGGAGCTCCTTCGCCGCCCGCGGAGTGACCCTCTCGGCCACGGCTTTAGCGGCCCTGCTGGCGGAGCATGTGGTTGTCGCTGCGCCTGTCGGCATGGCCGGCGCTGTCAGCGCGGCGGCCTTGGCCTCCTCCGCCGCCGCCACAGGATCCACGTTCACATTCCTAAAACTATTAGCTATGACTAAAATCAAAGTCGGAATTGTCGGCGCCATTGTAGTGGCGGCCGTGGTCACTCCCCTGGTCCTGCAACATCAATCGCGGGCCAGACTGCGAGAGGCGGATGAATCGGCGCGCCAGCAAGTCGTCCAACTTGCGGACGCCCAGGCAGAGAACGACCGTCTGGCAAGCCAGGCCGCCCAGACCGGCAGCGCGCAGGCTCAATCCAACGAACTGCTGAGACTTCGCGCGCGGGCGACGGCGCTTGCGGCCGGTACCAACGAACTGCCGAACCTCCGCAAAGAGAATCGGCGGTTGCAGGCGACCCAGGATAGGCCGAATGTCGAGCCGACGCCCGAGCAGCAACAGGAAGTGCAGACCAAAATGAATTACGGGAAGAGCGCGATCATGTTCTGTATGATGCAGAGTCGGACCAACCAGGGATTGTTCCCTTCCGACTTCGGGCAGGTAGTCGGCTCTCTTCCACATAACATCAAGTCGGAAGCCGACCCGACCGGGGATGGCTTCGAACTGCTTTACCACGGAGCTTTCAAGACCCTTTCCACGATGACCAATCCGCAGGATGCCATCGTGATCCGACAGAAGCAGCCCACTCAGTACGGCAACCGATGGGCAAAGGTCTATGTCTGTGCCGACGGCCACTGCGAGATCCACACCCAGCCCGACACCGATTTTGCGGCCTGGGAAAAGCAACATGCGATCCCGCAGTAACCCGGCGGACCATGACGAACGAGGGTCGGGCGCATGACCAGGCTTCAAATCGGCATCCTGAGCGCGGTATTTCTCGCCGGCGGCACGGCTTGCTGGGTAGCCGAACATTCTGCCCGCACCCGCTTGCTTCAAAAGAATGAGTCAATTCGGCAACAGGCCGATCAGTTGGCGCAATTGGCCGCGGAAAACGAGCGGCTCTCCAACTCGCTTGCCGCGGGGAAGCTCCCCTCCTCGCTCTCTGCTGCTGAGCTCCATGAATTGCTGCGACTGCGTAACCAGGTGGGACAACTCGACCGGACCAGGAGGGAAGCGGACGAGCTTCGCGCAATCAACCAGCAGCTCGTAGTCGGCCTCGCCAATTCCGGGACCAATCAAGGCTACTGGGCCGGGGAGCAACTCGTATTCTCCGGGTTCGCCGATCCGGAGTCGGCTATGAAGAGCACCCTCGCGGCCTGGATCAGTGGCGACCCGGTTGCGTTTCTGGCCAGTTGCGTCCCGGCGGCGCGTGCCGACCTGGAAAAGGTCAGGCAAGCAACGTCTGAGCCGGAATTCGCGGCTCGCACCAAGGTCATGGCAGGTCTTTACCGCCCGGCGACTGAGGGCGTGCGCGTCCTCGGCAAGAAGACCCTATCCCAGGATGAGGCTGTGTTAGACCTCTATTTCGAGGGCGACGGAAAGAGCCGCGAGTTCCTTATGAAGAGAATCGAAGACGAGTGGAAAGTCACCGGGCTTCTGTTCATTTTCAATTAAAGGGCCGACTCCTCTTGCGCTGTGATCCCGCGGAAGGCGAGGCTGGCTGAAGAAGACAGTTTGTTGGGCACCCCGAAGCAATGAGCTGGTAGAGCAATTCGTGGCGTACGACCGTCCTGACAGCTTCTTTAATCATCGAACTTCTCAATCGGGGGATAGCATTCTGGAGTGCTTGGTGGCAAACTCGCGGTGCATGAAGCAATCGTTGTCCTTGCTGTTTTTCACTCTCTTGAGTCTCAGCCCCGGAGCCGCGGGCGATTCAGTACTCTGGTATCTGCAACCAGCCAAGGTGCCCATGAACGACGCGCTGCCTATCGGCAACGGACGCTTGGGCGGCCTGGTGATGGGCGCGCCTGAGAAAGAACGCCTCATCGTCAACGAAGATAGTCTCTGGACCGGGGACGAGAATCCCTCCGGCGATTACGACCGAATGGGCGCATACCAACTCCTCGGCGAGGTCTTCGTCAGCTTGCCAGCTCATGCCAAGCCTAGTGCTTACCGGCGTGATCTGAACCTTGCCGAAGCCTTGGCTCACGTGAGTTACGAGGTGGGAGGAGTGAAATATCGGCGGGAGTTTTTCTGCAGCCAACCCGCTGGGCTGCTCGTCGCCCGGTTCACTGCGGACCAGCCCGGCAGTTACTCCGGCGCCATTGAACTTCGCGATTCGCACGGCGCGCCCACCGCGGCTGGCGTCAACCGGCTCTCCGCAGCCGGCCGCCTGAGCAACGGACTGAAATACGAGTGGCAAATCCTCGCTGAGCACGAAGGCGGCACCCTGCAAACCAACGGCTCTTCGCTGGTCTTCAGCAATTGCACCAGCCTGACCCTTTTGCTCGCCGCCGGCACAGATTATGTGATGGACTACGCCCGGAACTATCGCGGTGAGGACCCGCACGCGCGGCTATTGGCTCAGTTGGAGGCGGCTGCGCAGAAGAGCTTTGAGGCGCTCAAGGCGGAGCACTTGAAGGACTTCGCATCGCTGTTCAATCGAGCAGCATTAAACCTGGGCAACTCCTCCGAGAGCCAGCGCGCCTTGCCGACCGACCATCGCAAACGTGCTGCCGCGAAAGTCGTTGACCCCGAGCTGGAACAACTTCTCTTCCAATACGGACGCTACCTCCTGGCCTCCTGTTCGCGTCCGGGCGGTTTGCCGGCCAACCTGCAAGGTCTTTGGAACGATTCAAATGATCCGCCCTGGCACTCCGACTACCACGCGAATATCAACGTCCAAATGAACTACTGGCCCGCGGAGCCGAGCAACCTGGGCGACTGCCAACTCCCCTTCCTTGAGTTGGTCCACAGCCAATTGCCGCCTTGGCGGAAGGCGGCCGCAGCCTCACCCGAGCTCCGGACGCCTTCAGGCGCGGCCACCAAGCGCGGTTTCGCCGTGCGCACGTCACACAACATCACGGGTGGCCTGGGGTGGAAATGGGACAAGACCGCCAACGCCTGGTACTGCCAGCATTTTTGGGAACACTATGCCTTCGGTCAGGATAAAAAGTATCTGCGCGAGACTACCTACCCGGTGTTGAAGGAAACCTGTGAGTTCTGGGAAGACCACCTGAAGGCGTTGCCCGACGGTAGACTCGTGGTGCCCAACGCCTGGTCCCCCGAGCACGGTCCCGATGAAGACGGCGTCAGTTACAGCCAGGAGATCGTCTGGGATTTGTTCAATAACTACGTCCAGGCCTGCGACGTATTGGCCCTCGACAAGCCGTATCGCGACAAGATCGCTGCCCTGCGCGACAGGCTGGCCACCCCCGGTGTGGGAAGTTGGGGGCAGTTGCTCGAATGGATGACCGAAAAACGAGGGACGAATGCCCTGGCCCAATCCCCCGAACTCGACACGCCCAAGGATCATCATCGCCACACATCGCATCTGTTTGCCGTTTATCCCGGTGGCCAATTCGCCACGGCCCAAACCGCGGCCCTCGCTGCAGCGGCCAAGGTCTCGCTCGATGCCCGCGGCACCGCCCCGGACAGTGACGTGCGCGAATGGTCCCTGGCCTGGCGCACCGCTCTTTACGCGAGGCTCCACGACGGCGAAAGCTGCCATCGTATGCTCCAGGACTTGTTCACCGACCGGAACACTTGTCCGAACCTTTTCGGCCTGCACCCCCCGATGCAAATTGACGGCAACTTCGGCATTACCGCCGGCGTCTGCGAGATGCTGCTGCAAAGCCACGATGTCGAAGCCCAAAGTCCAGCGTCGCAAATCCAAAGTCAGGGCGGTCCAGTGCACGTCCTGGAGTTGTTGCCCGCACTCCCGAAGGCCTGGGCGACAGGATCGGTCCGTGGACTGCGTGCCCGTGGCGGCTTCGAGGTAGATCTGGATTGGAAAGACGGCAAACTCACTTCCGCCTCCATTCGCAACCTCATCGGCAACCCCTGCAAGCTCCGTTACGGTACGAAGCTCTTGGAGCTAAAGATCCCCCTCGGCCAGACCCAACATCTCGGGCCGGACCTGTAGCATCGCGAAGGTGGTGGGGCGCGTCACTCCGTGCGCGCCGTCGACTACGCCGAGCACGCACTAATTCGACCAGCTCCAAGCTTGCACTCCGCGCACGGAGTGGCGCGCCCCACCTGACCGTGGCGGCAGTAGCCGAACGCACCTGGATTGCTTGACGCAGAAAAAGAGCCGCTTGCACTAGGCCACCAGAAGTCGTTATTATGTCTCTATCTGAAACATGGGAAAGCGCATTAAAGACGAATTCACCGGTCTGCGGATTTCACGGCAGTATCGGTACCAACTGCGGATGAAGCGGGAGAATCGCTGCATCATTTGCGGGGAACCCGCGGTCACCAAGTGGAAATGTCTTAAGCACATGGTCAAGGCGCGGGAACGGCAGCGCAAGAAACTCGGCCTCAGGCGCCGTTTGCACAACGCGCTGAGTTATCGCCTTCAGCGGGATGCCAAAGGCAGCTAAACCTCAACTTCAAACCATATGAATAAATTACTAGCCGTGGCAGGAGGCGTCCTCCTGCTGGGTATTCCTTGTGTTGCGGATGCGGGCACGGTGTTCACTAACCCCGTTATCTACGTGACGCCTATGGTCCTGGAATTTGGCCGGGTTGCCACCAACCGGACCGCCACGGCTACCCTTGTCGTCGAGAATATGGGCAGTGGCAGGCTAGTCGGCAAGGCCACGGTCCCGCCGCCGTTCAAAATCGTCGCTGGGGGAGATTACGCCCTGAAGCCAAACGAGGTGCAGCTCGTCACGATCACTTACAAACCAATCAGCACCGCCCCCGAAACGCAGACCGTCAAATTCACCGGCGGCGGGGAAGCGAAGGCCACCGTCACCGGCAATTCACCGCCTCAGCAAAAGACGAAGCCCAAGGGCAACTAGCGCCTAGCGCCCGCGTCCCGTCAAAGCTTGACGAATCTGGCCACCTGCGCCACGTCCTTGTCCCCGCGGCCCGAGAGATTGATGATGATGATTCGGTCTGCGGCTAGCGTAGGCGCGCGCCGCATCACTTCGGCGACGGCGTGCGCGCTTTCCAAGGCGGGGATGATCCCTTCCAGCCGCGCGAGATCCATGAAAGCCTTGAGCGCCTGGTCGTCGGTGGCGTAGGTGTATTCAGCACGTTTCCGATCGCGCAGCCAGGCGTGCTCGGGTCCGACGGCCGCGTAGTCCAGGCCCGCCGAGACGCTGTGCGTGAGCTGGACCTGACCATGCTCATCCTGCAAGAGATACGAGCGTGTGCCTTGTAGCACGCCGATGGAGCCACCCTGAAACCGCGCGGCATGCTTGCCTTCCGCGATGCCCTCCCCACCCGCCTCCACACCGACCATTCCCACCGACTCATCCTCGAGGAAGGGATAGAAGAGCCCCATAGCATTCGAGCCACCGCCGACGCAGGCGACGAGGAGGTCGGGCAGCCGCCCTTCCTTCTCCAGGATCTGCCGCCGGGCTTCATCGCCGATGACGCGCTGGAAATTGCGCACCATGAGCGGATAGGGATGGGCGCCGTAAGCCGTGCCAAGGATGTAATGGGTCGTGCGGATGTTGGTGACCCAATCGCGCATCGCTTCGTTGATGGCCTCTTTCAAGGTCTGCTGGCCGGCTTTGACCGCAACCACCTCAGCGCCGAGCATCTTCATGCGCAGCACATTGAGCGACTGCCGTTCGCAATCCACTGCGCCCATATAGACGACGCACTTGAGCCCAAACATCGCCGCCACCGTGGCTGTAGCCACCCCGTGCTGACCCGCGCCGGTTTCGGCGATGACCCGCGTCTTGCCCATGCGTCGGGCGAGCAGGATCTGGCCGATACAGTTGTTGATTTTGTGCGCCCCCGTGTGGAGTAGGTCTTCGCGCTTGAGATAAATTTTGGCCCCGCCCAGTTCCCGGGTGAGGCGCTCCGCCAGGTAAAGCGGCGTGGGCCGGCCGCAGAACTCTTTCAGGTAATACTCGAACTCGCGTTGGAACTCGGGGTCCTGCTGCGAGCGGGCATACTGGGTCTCCAATTCGTGCAATGGCTGCATCAGCGTCTCCGGCACGTAGCGTCCCCCGTACGGGCCGAAGTGTCCGCGCGCATCAGGCACCGGGTCACTGGCAATCAAACTCATGGCCAAGAAGTTAGACATTCCTGGTGCCTCTAGTCGAGCGCCGCGTTGTGCTGGAAATGCTCATAAACCACAGTTCGGGTTTCGGCCTTCGGCCTTCTTTCGGGCCTCGGACTTCGGATTTCGGACTTGTCCAGTCCCGCCTCCTTTCGAGGAACACGCCCTCCTCTACGCCCCCGGCGCACTCGCCCGCAACCTAGCTATAATGCTCGGCAAATGCTGTAAGGCGTAATCCACTTCTGCCTCTGTGTTGTAGATGCCGAGGCTGAACCGGATGCTGCCGCGCGCCCGGGCGGCATTGCACCCCATAGCCGTCAGCACATGCGAAGGGTCCAGCGAGCCCGTGGTGCAGGCCGAGCCGCTCGAAGCGCAAATTCCCGCCTGGTCCAGCAGCATCAGGATGCCTTCCGCCTCGACTCCTTCAAAGGCGATGTTGGTGGTATTTGGCAGGCGCGGCTCTTTGGCGCCGTTGCGTGAGCTGCCGGGAATGCCGCCGAGGATTCCTTCCTCCAACCGATCTCGTAGCGCACGAACACGAGTGTCTTCGTCATCCAGCCTAGCCATAGCCAGCTCCGCCGAGCGGCCGAACGCAACGATGTTCGCGACATTCTCCGTGCCGCCGCGCCGGCCACGCTCTTGCCCACCGCCAATGATGTATGGCTGGTACTTCACGCGGCGTTTGGCGTAAAGCAGCCCGATGCCCTTGGGCGCATGCAGCTTGTGTGCGGACAAGGACAGGAAATCCACGTCCAGCTCCCGTAGATCAACCTTCAACTTCCCCGGCGTCTGCACCGCGTCAGTGTGGAACAAGACGCCCTTGCGGCGGCAAATCGCAGCAATGTCGCGGATAGGGAACAGCACGCCCGTCTCGTTGTTGGCCCACATCACGGATACGATCGCCGTGTCGGGACGAATTGATTTCTCCAGAAACTCCATGTCGAGCGTCCCATCCGGCCCCACTGGGAGGAAGGTGACCGCGTAGCCCTGCTTCACCAGAAATGCGCAGAACTTCAGGTTCGCCGAGTGCTCGACAGCGGTTGTCAGCACGTGCCGTTTCTCCGTCTGTGTGACCAGGGCGCTGTGGATAGCTGAATTGTTACTCTCCGTGCCGCAACTGGTGAATATAATCTCCCTGGGCTCCGCATTGATCAGCGCGGCAACCCGGGCGCGCGCCTGGTCAACGTGCTCCCCCACCTGCCGCCCGAAAACATACGTGCTCGAAGGATTGCCCCAGTACTCTCTCAGGAGCGGGATCATCGCATCCACCACTTCGGGCGCTACCCGTGTCGTGGCGTTGTTATCGAAGTAATAAATAGCCTGCTGATTCATCGCAGTAGTGCTTCCGGGCGACAATCTAGCGGCTCAGGAGCGGATTGCCAGTCGGAAGCCCGATATCCGGAAACCGCAGAGGGCGTGCAAGTGAACTGCCATTTTGTCTCGCCTGATTTGCGCGCCTGCCAGCCCTTCGACATGCCTGAACGGCTCCGAGACAGTGCCCTTGCGGGTCCCAAGCAGTTCTCTAGTTCCCTGATAGTACCCTAATAGTTCCCAAATAGATCCATGATCATTCCATGATGGTTCCATAATAGATCCAAAAAGTTAGTTCCAGGGTGCCTGGCCCTATTGTCCCAATCTACTCGCCGGATTGGAGCGACGGTCTATGTAGAAACCCAGGTCTTATCGAGGGGTTGGGCAGCATCCTGCCTCCGCGTCAGGCGCCGCAAGCCGCCTTGGGACGAGAATCCTGCCCTGTCCCCACAACTGGTGACATGACGGGGACAGACGTTCTGGTATCTTGCCATTGTCAGTGATGCAAAAACGCAGTAGTCAGACCGTGTGTGGCTGATAGGCGTAAATCTGCGGCGCCGCATCGAATGAAGATTTAGAATTGTTCTCAGTGTAGCATGTGGCAGAAAAGCCGGAATAGTGTTCCGGCTTTTTTGTTGTACCACATAGCATTGTATTCAATGAAAGAGTCAAACAGATTGCTGCTAAGCGGCGATGAAGCCATTGCCCTGGCGGCGTGGCACGCCGGCGTCGCCCTCGGGGCCGGATACCCCGGCACTCCGTCCACGGAGATCCTGGAGCACTTTTCCGAACTCGGCGGGCATGCCCAATGGTCGCCGAACGAGAAGGTGGCCCTGGAAGTCACCATCGGCGCGGCCTTCGGCGGCGCGCGGGCGCTGTGCACGATGAAACACGTCGGCCTTAATGTCGCCTCCGACCCGCTCTTTACCGCTGCTTACACTGGCGTCAGTGGCGCGTTGGTCGTCGTCTCGGCCGATGATCCAGGCATGGCTTCGAGCCAAAACGAGCAAGACAACCGCCGTTATGCGGTCGCGGCGGGATTGCCGATGCTCGAACCATCCGACTCACAGGAGGCTTATGATTTCATGTTCACGGCCATTGAGGTGTCCGAGCGCTGGAAGATCCCGGTCCTGTTCCGAGTGACCACACGCGTCTGCCACAGTTACACCGTCGTGCGACCGCGCGAGACCCGCATAACGCCCCGGTCGCCGAACTTCGAGCGAGACATCCGAGGCCGGGTGATGATCCCGGCCAACGCCCGGCCCGCCCACCGGCGGCTGCGCCAGAAGCTAAGTGAGCTGAAAGAGTGGAACGAGACCAGTCCGTTGAACCGCATCGTGGAGGGCGGCCCCTCCCTAGGCATCATTACCTCGGGCATCTCCTTTATGCATGTCCGTGAAGCGGTGCCTGAGGCTCGCGTGCTCAAGCTCGGATTCACCCATCCGCTGCCGATGGACAAGATCGCCCGGTTTGCGAAGGGGGTCGGGCGCTGCGTGGTAATCGAGGAAGGCGATCCTTACCTGGCGGAAGCCATTCGCGCCGCGGGCATTCCGGTGGAAGCCAAGGCCGATATGTATCGCTTTGGGGAACTGGACGTGCCGCGCGCGCGGCGCATCCTCGACAATGACCTGACCCCGGAGTCGGCCAAGCCCCCGGGCAAACCGCCACAACTCTGCGATGCCTGCCAGTACCGCATTGTGTTTGAGGCGCTGCGCAAGCACGATTGCATTGTCGCCGGCGACATCGGGTGCTACACGCTGGGCGTGCTGCAGCCGTTCGAGGCCATGGACTCGTGTGTCTGCATGGGGGCCAGTCTGGGCGTCGGGCTGGGTCTGCGCCACGTGCTCCCGCCTGACCAGGCCCGCCGAGTCGTGAGTGTGATTGGGGACAGTACATTCGTGCATAGCGGCATCAGCGGGTTGGTGGAGATGGTCTATAATCCGCCGCCCAACGGGCACGTGTTGATCGTCCTCGACAATGCCACGACTGCGATGACCGGGCACCAGGAACACCCGGGCACGGGCCGGACGATGCGGCACGAGCCAACCGGCAAGGTTGTGATTGAGGACCTGGCTCGGTCCCTCGGCATCCGGCGCGTGCATGTCGTCGAACCGCGGATCGGCACCGACGAGTTCGAGCGACTGCTCACGGATTGCCTCGAAAGCAACGAACTGGCGGTAATCATCGCCCGGCGCCCCTGCATCCTCATCGCCAAGCAACTCAAGCAATACGAAGAAGCACGGTGCGAATGCGACGCCACACAACCCTCCCCCGCCGTCTAATCACGCATCACGCATCACGCGTCACAAACCAATGACCAAACCCACCAACATCGTCGTCGCCGGCCTCGGCGGTCAAGGCGTCCTCAAAGGCACCGACATCCTTGCCGATGTCGCTTTGCGTGCCGGCTACGATGTGAAGAAGAGCGAGATTAAAGGCATGAGTCAACGGGGCGGCTCAGTGACCGGCGAAGTGCGGTTCGGCAAGCATGTCTTCAGCCCGATGGTGCCTGCCGGTGAAGCGGACTTCCTGCTGGTGTTCGAACCGACGCAGGTGGAGCCGCACCGGTATATGCTGCGTCCAAGCGGTGTGCTGATCACGCCCGACGACGTACCTGCTGACCAGTTGCCGAGTAAGAAGACGCTGAATGTGGCACTGCTGGGGGCGCTGAGCGCGCACCTGCCTATGACCGAGGCGCAATGGCTCGACGCCTTGAGCGCCGGGTTTGCGGAGACATTCTTTGAAGGGAATCGGAAGGCGTTCCTGATCGGGCGCAAGGTGCAGAAGTCCGAAGTCCGAAGTCCGAAGTCCGAAGTGCCCACGCGCACCGGGCAGGCTTGACCAGATAGCTGGAACCCACCGGGCTATGCCGAGTTCAGCAGACTATGAACGAAGACACCCAGGAATCCGCGCCGCATTCCGGCGAAGAGATACAAAGCCTGAAACGGTTCTTCAGCAACGACAGGTTTGCCGAGCGCGCCAACATCGAGCTGCTTTCCGTGTCACCGGGGCAGGCGCGAGCGAAGATGGCCCTGCATCCGCACCATTTGAACGGCTACGGCACGGTGCAGGGCGGAGCCATCTTTACGCTGGCGGATTTTGCGTTTGCCGCCGCGTCCAATTCCCATGGCACCATCGCCGTGGCCATCAACGTGAGCATCACCTTCATGAAGGCAGGCACCACCGGCACGCTTTGGGCCGAAGCGAAGGAGATCTCCCGGAATTTCAAGCTTGGCTCTTACACCGTGGAAGTGAAGGATGACCAAGGAGAGATGGTGGCCCTCTTCCAGGGCCTCGCGTACCGGAAATCAGAGAAGATCCCGGTATGAAGGCGCAGGTTAGGTCATTCGCCTGCTGACATTCCGCGGTGAGCGTCGGCGCCCTCGTCGATGGCCTCCGGCCAGTCTGGGCGCCAAGTAATTAATTGACGCCGGCAGCCTCTTCGAGTTCGTCACGCAGGCCCAGCACGGACCTTGCCAATTGAGCGGTGCTCATGTTAAGGTATGGGCATGCAGGTGACAGTGAAGGTGCCAGACGAAATTGCCGAGGGACTGGGGCGTGGTCCCGAGGTTCCTCGACGCGTTCTGGAAGCCCTCGTTCTGCAACGCTACCTCACTCAAGAGATTTCCCTCGGCCGCCTCGCAGAAATGTTGGGCCTCGGCCGCATCGAGGCCGAGGAGTTTTTGGACCGCAACAACGCGCGCATGCCCTATACGCGTGACATGCTGCTGGAGGATCGCCGCCATCTCGCCGAGGCCTTCGGGACGCGGTGAGCCTCGTTGTATCAGACAGCGGTCCGCTTCATTACCTTGTCCTCTGCGAAGCCATCGGGGTCATCCCCAAGCTGTACGGCCAATTGGTGATTCCTTCCGCTGTGGCACGGGAACTGGCCCACCCGCACACGCCGCTAGTCGTCGAACATTGGATTCAGACGCCGCCTCCATGGACCCGGATACAGACGCCCCTGCGGACTGATCTGGCCACGCACTTAGGCCCGGGCGAACGCGAAGCCATAGCGCTCGCCCTCGAACTTAAGGCGACCCAGCTCCTGATAGATGACCGCGCCGCGCGACGAATCGCTGTCGAGCGCGGTCTTTTAATAACCGGTACCTTGGGGGTCATGGAGCAAGCGGCCATGAGTGGATACCTCAACCTATCGGAAGCCTTGAAGAAGCTCTCGAACACCAACTTCAGGATCAGCGCCGATGTCGTTCGTGAGATGATGGTGCGCGAGGCCACCCGACCGAAGACCGGCGGTCCATTACAATAAATCCCATCAACCTTCTGCGTTCTGCCGGAGACGCGCGGACGCCGCTCTCCCGTTCAGTTCTCCAACCTAGTGAGCAACTCCCCGCTGCTGACCGGGGCGATACCCTTCTTTTGCAAGGCGGCGATGGCGCGATCCGGGTCGTCAAATCGGAAGGCCAGCACCCCTTTGCCTTCCTTCTTGAGCGTGAAGCCGTACATGTACTCGATGTTGACGCCCGCCTTCTCTTGCGTCTCCAGGATGTCGGCCAGCCCGCCGGGTTCATCGGCCACTTCGATGGCGACCATGTCGGACACCTTGACCACGAAGCCTTCCTTCAGCAACAGTTGCCTGGCCCGTTCCCAGTCGCGCAAGACCAGGCGCAGGATGCCGAACTGCTGGGTATCGGCGACGGAGAGAGTCAGGATGTTAAGCTTCGCCTTGGCGAGCAGCTTGATCGGTCGGCTGAGCGAGCCAGGCTTGTTTTCCAGGAACAAAGAGAGCTGTTTGATTTTCATACTGGGCTGTCCTCGGAGCTACATCTTCCGTTGGTCAATAACGCGCTTGGCTTTGCCTTCACTGCGCTGAATGGTGCGCGGCTGGACGAGCCGCACGTTGGCTCGCGCGCCTACGGTCGATTCGATGGACCTGCTGAGCTTGCTCTGCAACTGCTCCAGCCCGCCTACATTGTCCGTGAATACCTCCGGCGTCACCTCGACCTGCACCTCCATGACATCGAGGTCCTTTTCGCGCGTCAGGACGATCTGGTAGTGGGGCAGGGTGCCTTCCACCTTCAACAGGGCGGTCTCGATCTGGGACGGATAGACGTTGATGCCGCGAATGATGAACATGTCGTCAGCGCGGCGCCCGATGCGTTTGATACGCCGCAGTGTCCGGCCGCACTCGCAGGTTTCCGAGGCCAGGGACGTAATGTCGCGCGTGCGGTAGCGGATCATCGGCATCGCCTCCTTGCCGAGCGTCGTCAGGACTAACTCGCCCTCTTCTCCTTCGGGACAGGGTTTGCCCGTCTTGAGATTAATGATCTCGGGATAGAAGTAGTCCTCGAAGATGTGCGGCCCGGCTTGGCACTGGCATTCCATCGCCACACCCGGACCAATGATTTCGGACAGGCCATAGATGTCATAGGCCTTGATGCCGCTCTCCGCTTCGATACGCCGGCGCATGGATTCCGTCCACGGTTCGGCGCCGAAGATGCCGGCTCGCAGCGGCAATTCCTTCAGGTTCACGCCGACCTCCGGAGCCTGGTCTATCAGGTGGAGAAAATAACTTGGCGTGCAGCAGATAGCCGTGACGCCGAAGTCCTTCATCACCATCAACTGGCGCGGCGTATTGCCACCAGAGATCGGGATCACAGTTGCCCCCAGCGCCTCGGCGCCGTAATGCGCCCCCAGGCCGCCTGTGAACAGCCCATAGCCGTAAGCGTTTTGGATAACGTCGCCCTCATGCAACCCACACGCGGCAAAACTGCGCAGCATGACGTTCGTCCAGACCTGGAGGTCTTCCTTCGTGTAGGCGACGACAATGGGCTTGCCAGTAGTACCGCTCGAGGCATGCAGCCGCACAATCTCCTTCATGGGACTGGCGAAGAGGCCGAAGGGGTAACTGTCCCGCAAATCGGTCTTCTCGGAGAAAGGCAGCTTGGTGATATCGTCGAGCGTCCGGACATCCTGCGCCGTTAATCCGCGCTCCTCCATCCGCTTGTGGAACAGGGCGACACGATCATAAGCGCGCTGCACGATGGCTTGAAGCCGCTGCAACTGCAGGTCCCGCAACTGCGGCAACGGCAGAAAATCCGGCGCGCTAAGCGGGTGGAAACCTCCGGTTGAACTCTTCGCGTGTTTGCTCATAATCGTTGGGCCTCTTACGACCAGCCGGTTTTACCAGATTCTTATTGAGATGCAACTATAAGCCTCGGCCCTACCTGACCGCTTCCGCCTTGGCTGACCTCGCGCCAGTTCCCGGGCTGGATGGCGCTACGGGGGCAGGCTCGATCTTTGGTGCGCGCAAAAGAAACGCCAGCAACGCCCCCACCAGGAGCATAACGCCGCAAGTAATGAACGCATAGGTGTAGGACCCAAACAGGTCGCGAACCCGCCCTCCAAGCACGGAGCCGGTGACGCCGGCCACGCCGAAAGCTGTGAAGAGCGAGCCATAGTTCACGCCCAGGTTCCGCACGCCGTAAAAATCGGCCGTGGCCGCGGGAAACAGCGTAAAGATCGTTCCATAGCACAGGCCGGTGAACGCGGAGCCGAATAGCAGCAGCGCGGGGCTCCTGTACTGGACGAACATGAACATGTTGATCGCCTGCAGCACGAACGCGAGAATCATCGTGTTGGTGCGGCCAATGCGGTCGGAGAGGAAGCCACTTACAAAACGCCCGCAGGTGTTGAAGATCGCCACCACCATGACCAACAGAAACGCCTTGTCCCACTTGGGGATTTGATCCTGAGCAATAAGGGTGATATTGCCGATGATGAGCAGCCCGGCTGAAGCCGAAAGCACGAACATGAGCCAAAGCTGGTAGAATTGCCCGGTCCGCAGCATCTCCTGCCAATCCAGGTCCCGGCGCGAAACGAGAGCACGCTTGGCTTGGGAAGCAGTCGTAGCCGCTGCCGGGGCGGGCACATGACCGGGTGGCGGGTTCGTGAGGAACTGCGCCAGAACCGAGACCAGCACGATGGTGCCTATACCCAGAATCAGAAACGTCTGCTGGATGCTGGTTATCTTGAGCAAGTAATTGGTCAGCGGCGACATATACACCGCGGCAAGCCCGACCCCGCTCACCACGATCCCCGTGATCAACCCCTTGTGGGCCGGTGGAAACCACTTGATCGAAGGGGGCGTGGTCGCCGAATAACACAAGCCGATGCCCATGCCTCCCACCAACCCGAACGTAATTAGCATCGGCAAGTAGGTGTGAACAAACGAGGACAGCACCAGGCCCAAGCCGAACACAATGCCTCCGAGCATGGCTACATAACGCGGACCGATCTTGTCCTGCCACCGGCCGGCAAAGATCATAGTGACGGCGAAGGAGGCCGTGCACGCGGCAAAAGGCAACATGGCTTGGGTTTTCGTCCAATGCCATTGCCCGGCCAAGGCCTTGCCCATGACGCTCCAGGCGTAAATGGAGCCGAGGATCAGGTTGACGCTGACTGCGGCGATAACGACAGTCCAGCCACGTATTGGAGAGGGTGTTTGATGGGTCATAACGATAGTTGCATTCTGTTCTGCAAACTGCACTCCGGCCTGTTACAGGCGAGACTGGCGGAAATCTTTATCTCCGCCAAGAGAATAATAACGGGGAATAATAATAGCATAAGTGAACCCGGGCGTATCTCTCCCCCTCGGCGGGGGCGAGGCAGGATGGTCGGCAAACGTGGGCTTACCCCTCGCCCCCGCCGAGGGGGAGAGGGTAGGGTGAGGGGGCTGGTGGTGGTGCTGACAAGCGCCAAGTGATCTCTGGCGCCAGGGCTCCGATTCAAGCCCCGACCTGGAGATCAGGATCACAGAGCCAAATTGTATTGGTGTTACGCGTCGCTGTCCCTAAAGTGCGCCTCGCCCATGAACAGGACTAGAATCAGTGAAGACTGGCTTTCGCTTTGGACCGGCCTCGCGGTCTTCGTGCTCTCTCTTGGGGTCTTCCTGGGGACCGACCTCCTGGGCTTTGGCGCGAAGGTCGGCACGTGGACCGACCTGTCCAAAGCCATCACGCCGGTGGCCGCTTCCTTCCAGTGGATGCCCGCCTGGCTGGCTGTCCTTTCGACCTATCTGTTCATTGGCTTGGTAGTCGGTGTCGGCAACTGGCTCTTGGGCGGCAGCCTTAGGCGATTCATCGTTGCCTTCACGCTCGTGTTTGCCATCAGCTTCGCATGCTGGGTATTGGGCAATCACGCCCACATCGCGGCCACCACGCCGGCAGAGTGCAAGAAGTTCGGCATCACTTGGTCACTGAAGCTTACCGGTGAGGCCGGACTGGTGCTCGCGCTTCTTGCCGGCCTCGCGATCGGCAATTTCTTTCCCAAGCTGGCTGCGCTTCTGAAGGAAGCGATCAAGCCTGAGCTATTCGTCAAAGCCGCCATCGTTGTCATGGGCGCAGGTGTCGGAATTAAGGCGCTGGAGAATTCGACCCTGGCTTGGGGGATCATGTTTCGCGGCTTTTGCGCGATTATTGAGGCTTACCTGATTTACTGGGCGGTGATCTACTTCATTGCCCGTAAATACTTCAAGTTCAGCCGGGAGTGGGCGGCGCCGCTGGCTTCGGGCATTTCAATCTGCGGGGTCTCCGCGGCGATCGCGACAGGCGGCGCGATCCGGGCCCGGCCAATCGTGCCGATCATGGTGTCGTCGCTGGTCGTGGTGTTCGCCGTGGTGGAACTTCTGCTGTTGCCGTTTCTCGCTCAAACCTATCTGTGGAGAGAACCGCTCGTGGCGGGCGCCTGGATGGGGCTGGCTGTCAAAACCGATGGAGCGGCGACGGCCGCGGGCGCGATTACCGACGCGTTAATCCTGGCAAAGGCTGCGGCCAGCGGCGTGGTGTATGAGAAAGATTGGATCCTCAACACGGCCACGAGCATCAAGGTGTTCATCGATATCTTCATTGGCATTTGGGCTTTCGTGCTCGCGTATATTTGGGCTAACCACATCGAGAAGCGCGAGGGAGACAAAGTCCGCGCCGCCGAGATCTGGCAGCGCTTCCCCAAGTTCATTATCGGCTACGTGCTGACCTTTGGCCTCTTCCTGGCCCTTGGCCTTGCGTTCCCGACGCTGATCAAATCCGAGAAGACCGTGCCCGTAACGAAGGAAGTCAAGGTGACCGACCCGGCGACCGGCAAAGAGCGTTTGGAGAAGGTGCCGGTCATGAAAGAGGTCTCCCAGCTTGATCCAGTCACCGGGCGTTCCACGTTGGTGTCGGTGCCGGCCACGAAGAAGGAGATCAAACCCGGGCCGGCCAAGAACTCCACCGAGCAGGCCAACATTTTCCGGGTGCTGTTCTTCTGCCTGACCTTCTTCACCATTGGCGTGGCGTCGAATTTCCGGCAACTCTGGGAAGAAGGAATCGGCAGGCTTGCCGCCGTGTACGTAGTGGGCCTGTTCGGCTTCATTATCTGGTTCGGTTTGATCATCTCATGGATGTTCTTCGGCGGGGTGCTTCCGCCAATTGCCCACCCTTGACCAGTGCGCCACGACCACGCTCTCAAATCTTAATAAGACTCGACCACGACCTATGGCTAAAGAACCCAAAATCGGCGAAGCACTAAAGAAGATGCAGCAAGAGTACGAGCCGCTGCTGCCAGTGGAGAAGAAGCTGATCGCCTGGAGCCTGGGGATTGGCCTGACGCTGCTGGCGTTGCTCTATTGCGTGAGCAAACTTCTGCCGCAGAGCCACTCGCCGCTCTAAGCCGGAAGTTGGGTTCTCGGGCATGCGCATCATTGCACTTTGGCTGCTTGCGTGCCCGCAGTCGCCCTCGTCATTAGCTCCATGAACCATGATGGCGGACGAATTGGCTTGGCTTGCCGGTCCACAAAAGCATGGACCGTGTAGCCGCGTACCACCGGTTTGCGGCTTTCAGCCTGATGGATCTGGACTTCAAATCGCAGCTTCGCTCGCCCCGACATCTCTACCGTGGAAACAATCTCCAGTAAATCGTCATAGCGTGCTGGTCCAAGGAATTCCAAGTGCGCCTCCACCAGCGGCAGGAAAGCGCCCCGGGCCTCCAGGGCCGCATACGACATCCCCAGGTTGCGGCGCATCAACTCCGTTCGCCCGCACTCAAACCATTCCAGCGCCCGCGAGTTATAGAACGTCCCCATCTGGTCTGTCTCGCTATAGCGAACGCGCAACTGCAACACATCGGATAATCTGGTCATGCCAGCAGCATGGCCGAAGAAAGCCAACTGCTCAACAAGATCGAGCGAGCCCATGACAGCCGTCCGGTTCGGGATATGAAACGGCAGTCAACCAACGTGGGCAAAGGCCTATCTTATTTTGTGGAAGCAATTGCAAGGAATGTAAACGAGCATAATGGACATAATACCGATCTCTTGAATTAGCGCTGGACATCCATGTCCCCAGTCCTAGGATCGTCATTGCCTAACCTGAAACGCGTACAGGAAGGACCAGAACTTAGGCCCTCAGTGTGGGCGAAAAACCTTAAACTATGATCTATGACTGGGGTTTGCTTTCTGAGGAGCGACACTGGTCTGAACGGAACGAGTAATGACAACTAAAGCCCTCTTCCTAACCAACATCACCTTCGGTGCGACTCTGATCCTCGCTCCGGCCCAAACCAACCAAAGCACTCAAACCACGGCGGTCGCCCCACCACCGCCTGCTCTGAGTTCCACCGAGCAAACGATCAAGGATATCAAGAATCCGGTTCCGTGGTTTAATTGGGGCGCGGACTTTCGGGCCCGCAACGAATACTTCAATGATCTGCTAACGCTCAATCCGAATGCCAACCTGCACGAGCAGGACTACTTCCGCTTCCGTGCGCGCCTCTGGGCGAGCCTAATGCCTACAGACGACACCAGCCTGAATGCACGCCTCGTTGACGAGGTTCGGGAGTGGATGAAACCGGCCGGCTATACCCCCTTCAAAGGCCAAAGCGGTCTGGATTGGAGGGAGGGCATCTTCGACAACATCAATGCAGGCTGGAGAAACGTGGCCGGCTTGCCGCTGACTATCAAGGCCGGCCGCCAGGATCTGTTCCTGGGTGATGGCTGGCTCGTTGGCGATGGCACGCCCATCGATGGCTCCTGGACGTACTTCCTGGACTCGGCTCGATTTACTTACGACCTCAAGGACCAGAACACGACCATCGACGCGATCGGGATCATTCAAGATGCCCATGACGATGCGTGGATGCCGACGATCAACCCCAATCACCTCCTCTTGACCGAACAGAACGAAAAGGGTGCCATTCTGCAAGTCGCCAACAGCACCATTAAGGCCGCCAATCTCACCGGCTACTTTGTCTATAAGAACGACAGCCGGGTGGCGGCCAACGGCGACAATGCCGACATCTACACGTTGGGCGGGCGCGTCAATGGCCCGCTTAGCGACCATTGGAAATACTGGGTCGAAGGCGCTTACCAGTTTGGCCGGAAGCAGGACGCGACCGTTCAGTATCCCACCTTCACAACCGACTACCGTGGCCTCAATGCTTATGGCTTCAACAGCAAGCTCAGCTACTTGTTCAAGGACAAGCTGAACAATCAGCTCACCTGCTCGTTTGAGCTGCTCTCCGGCGATAACCCGAAAACGGGAACGGACGAGATGTTCGACGTGCTGTGGGGCCGCTGGCCGCGCTGGAGCGAGATCGGCCTGTATGGCTATGCGGCCGAAACACGCGTCGGCCAGGAGGCCAACCTGATTCGGTTCGGCCCAACCTGGACGGTCAATCCCCTCAAGGACCTGGAGTTCAGCGCGAGCTACTATGCCCTGTTTACCCTCACGGATGTGCCTACTCGCGAAGCTAGCCCTACCTTGTTTAGTCACAACGACAACTTTCGCGGGCATTTCGCATCGGCGATTCTGAAATACAAATTCAGTGCGCACATGAATGGCCATCTCTGGAGCGAGTTCCTAATCCCCGGCGGCTATTACGCCTACGATAAGTTGATCCCCTGGCTGCGGGCCGAGGTGATGTTCACCTGGTAATTCAGTCACACGGTAACAGTTCCCCCTCGGCAACCTGATGGAGGCCTGGCCCGGTTCAGGGGTTCGACGGCGAAGTGCGACGCAGGACCTTGGCCAGGCTTTGCCTTGCACTTGGCCAGTGGTTAGGATGCGGCTATGAACTGGCGTTTCGTATTCCTACTGTATCTGGCAGCATTCGCGCTGGCCGGCTGCAAGTCGATGCCCTTCTCGCCGTTCATTTCCCCGCACGTGACGGGCCGAGTAATGGCTGCCGACACCCGCCAACCGCTCGCCGGCGTGACCGTAAAGAGCGGCGCGCAAGCCAGTGCTTATCGCGCC